>FZPY01000027.1_pt1 | contig 39980 bp, 53 predicted proteins | sample 1534801 | NCBI WGS metagenome assembly FZPY01 (sample SAMEA104161950, study PRJEB21768) | metagenome | isolation source: underground water | reverse complement strand
TTCGTAGATAACGGTAGCGAAGTGTTTGAGGGAATTATCAGCCAGTGGAATATGGAGAAAAAGCTCAATGGTTAAGCCTATCGATCACCTCGCCTGTACTGTCATCACAAACAAAATAAACGGGCAAAATGAACACGCCAGTTGTTCATATCCCCAGCCGAGTTTGGCAGCACGTAAGAACGATTTAACCGGGCCATGCAGGTGGTTAGCACTATGACAAGCCCTGCCACACTCGACATATTCGGTTTTAATGGCGCTCAAATCCACGTCTTCGTCGATGACAACAGTGAGACGTGGTTTTCTGCCAAGGACGTTTGTGCTGTTCTTGGTTATAGCAACGACAGCGATGCCATCAAAAAATACTGCCGTGAAAAGGGGATCGCGAAACACGACTCACATGTTGAAGGTAAAAATCAGGGATTAACCTACATCAACGAAGGGAACCTCTACCGCCTTCTCATCAACTCTCGCGAAGAAGAAGCGCAAGCCTTCGAGGTGAAGGTGACGGAAGAAATCCTGCCCGCCATCAGAAAAACAGGGGGCTACACTACACCACATGAGGCGCGCACTCTCTCCCCTGTCCAACAGAGTGCCTTGCAGCAGCTCGTCTCCCAGCGCGGAGAAAACACCGATGTGGTTCGCGCCGATATATGGAGTCGCTTCAACGATCATTTCGAGATTGGCAGTTGTAGTGAGTTGCCAGCAGAGCGCTTTCTCGAAGCTGTAGCCTTTCTTGCCACGCAGCCTAGGAACGATACGTTGCCCGGTACGCGATACCAGTACCCACGCGCCATGCTAGATCAACCGCACTTTGTTGCGCCGGATGCTGACAAAGCATGCCTGTCGCTGTCGATGCTATCTGATCCAGCGCAGTTCAAGTCGCCGCTTCTGTCGCTGCTGAATCAACTGCGCAGTGAGGGATACGACATCACCGCGCCATTTGAAGAGGCTGTAGCCATGCGAGCTGCCATGCAACAGACGAACAAGGTACTGGATGAAATCCGGTTGATTGCACTCAAGGCAAAATCGGGGAGGCTGGAATGATTAAATACAGGCAAATCATCAACAGCTTATTTATCTCATTAATTTTTTATTAAAAATGAAGACGTTAGACCTTAACGAAGCGGCGGCATTTGTCCATCTTCATCCGCATACGCTGGAAGCGAAGGCGCGCGCCGGCGCAGTTCCGGGTGCGAAACCTGGAAAGTGCTGGGTATTCCTTGACGTTGACCTTGCAGACTGGCTACGCGCACAATATAGATCAAATAAAATTGAGGATGACGCATGGCGATCTACAAAAGAGGAAATATCTATTGGTGCGAGTGGGAAATCGGCGGTAAAAGAACTCGCGAAACTACTGGAACGTCCGACAAAGCCGCCGCGCAGGAATGGCACGACCGCCGCCGCGCTGAAATTTGGCGCATCAGCAAACTAGGAGACGCTCGTTCCATCACTTGGGACGAGGCGGCAGTAGAATGGATCACCGAACATGGTCAGTACAAAAAAAGCTTTGAATCTGACCGCCAGCGCCTCGCTCTACTCACTGAGCATCTGACGGGTCAGCCCATCACAAAAATTTCAACAGATAAACTGCTCGAACTGCGCAAATTGATCCTAAAAGACCGCAAGCCAGCTACTGCGAACCGGTATCTGGCGCTGGCCAGCGCCATTCTCAACTATGCCAGAGGGAAAGGTCACAACGACAGCGTGCCAAAAATACCCTACATGCCGGAAAAGCGCGAGCGCTTCCGCTGGCTTACTCGCGACAAAGCTTGCGACCTCATCGCAGAACTTCCAGAGCACCTTGCGGCCTTGACACGCTTTGCGCTGGCAACAGGTTTGCGCCGCGCTAACATCACCGGCCTGACGTGGCATAACGTGGATACTGAGCGCGGTATCGCATGGGTATGGCCTGATGAGAGCAAATCAGGCAAGCCGATAGCTGTACCGCTCAACGGCGATGCGCTGGTGGTGCTACAGACACGGCGCGGCATCGATGCGCGCTACGTGTTTACCTATCGCGGACAACCAATCTACCATACAACAACAGCAGCATGGCATAAGGCACTGATACGCGCCAACATTGATCCAGGACTCACCTTCCATGACTTACGCCATACCTGGGCGAGCTGGCATGTTATGGGCGGCACGCCACTTGACGTGCTTCGCCAACTTGGCGGATGGGCAGATATGACGATGGTTCTGCGCTATGCTCACCTTGCGCCAGGATATGTTGCGGGATACGCAGAAAATACAGCACTCACCCCCACAATTCCCCCACAGCATCCCTCACAAAATCCCACACAGTAAAGTTACTTAAAATTAAGCAGACAAGTAAAAAGCCGCTAACTCATTGAATTAGCGGCTTTTATTTGGGGTTGCTGATGGGGCTCGAACCCACGACAACAGGAATCACAATCAGAGTTTAAAACTATTATAATCAATCAGTTATCAATGATTATTTGTAAGATACTGCACCAACAAAGCCAATAAATACAATGGGTGTTTTTTGCATCTTACAAAAATATCCATGCATTCCAAAGCTGTTCGGCAGTATTCCAGACGCTACTGGACAGACGCATTCATTCTGATTGAATCGATGTTCAGTGCGTCGCACCGTTCGACAAGTCGGCTAACGCTTTCTTGAAGCTTTCCAAACTCTGCATCCACTGCGTTTGAAAGTATCCCGGCACCTCCACCTCTATCGGTGCTGGCTTCGGCAGGATTGGACACGGCACAGGTTGGGATGTGGACGCGCACCCGGCCAAGCTCATCATGCAGGCCAGAAATAATAGTTTGATTTTTGTCATGCTGTTCTCCTGCGGATTTGATAGTTTCGGTATAGGCCAGTAGAGCGGCCTGATTTTTTGTTTGCTGTTCGATCACTGCCGCGTTGCGTAGCTCGTCGTCTTCCAAACCCTGCACATGCCTGCCGTAGTGATATGCACCGAACAGCACGCCCAGCACAACAGCAACCGACAGCAGCCACAGAATCAACTTTGCTTGAATTGGCATGGTTACTCCTTTTTGTCTTCGACGTAATACTTCGCAGCCAGGGCAGCAACCAGCGTACTGATGCCGATACCAAACCCCTGAAAATCCACGGACCCGATTTTCACGAAGTTATAGACCATGGCAAACGTCCCGAACGTACCTATTAGTTTTGATAGGCTGAATGTTGCGTTGTCACGTGCCGTGAATATGTTTTTCAACAATTCCATACTTACCTCCAATTATGCAAAAGCAGTTTCGGCCTGCGCGAACAATGCCAGTCTGTCAGCCTGCCCGTTCAAACCGCCATTAATGCGCTTGGTGATCCCGGCGAAGTCATCACGATCCGCCAATTCATTGCAGCCGTTAGACGACCAGAACCACGCAGCGGATACAGCAGCTTCATTCACTCCAAGCAATAAATCAGGATTGGCGACCAAAGATAGCCCAGTTGCGACGCCGCACGCCTTGTAGTTATCTAGCCCCGTGATCTGGATCAAGCCGCGACCGCGATATTTCCAACCATCACCCTTGATTTCAGCCCCGTTACCCATTCGCGAAGCGTAAACACGATTTGCTATGGCTTGTGGTTTGCGGGCGTATTGCTGGGCTGTTGCTGGGGTAAAGTGTCGCGGGAATGTCGCCAACAGTGCTTCAGCCGAATAACTCAAACATTCTTCAACCTTTTCCAGCCGTCCAGATTCGTGCGAGACCTGCGCAATAAATGCCGCCTGTCGTGCTGGCGTGTTGATATTGAATTTATCCATACCTTTCGACAGCGGCAAAACCCACTTTACCGACATCGCAACGCTACACCCCGCCGCCTTCGCCAATTGCGCGGGGGTCATTTGTTTGTCCTGTTCATTATTTCCCCTAAAATTAAAAAACCGCCGAAGCGGTTGTTAGTTGAATTAGATTTTGTCAGATGCTCGTCGCCCATGATTTGCAATTGCTTCAGCAGTTACATGCCCCATCAACACCTCTGACAATCTGTCAAACTTTGAACCCAGACTATCGAATGAAATCTTGATAGTCCCTTCAAGTTTGTCAAAGCGGGTATCGAGTTCACCTTTCTTATAATGTCCTTCAGCAATCTGCACCCTCAGCTCCTGAAGAGCTGCCGCATCGTCATCATGCTTTCTGAACAAGAGATTCGTATCAGCCAAATGCTTGGCCTCCAATGCATCAAGCGCTTTCTGTTGCTTGTCATCCTTTTGTTTTAACAGGTAACACAACACAGTAAGCAGGCCGGATACCAGCCAGCCGACAACTTCGATATTCATGTAGGAATCTTTCGTTTAAATTGAACAGGCAATCCACGGATTCGGGCTGCATACTAAAGATCGGGTTTGTCTTGGTTGCAGGTCGCCCCACAATTTCCAGCCAAGATTCAGGCGCAGGCACTTAACATCAGTCCAGCCGTGGACAAAGTAGAACTGCCAATATGTTGCCCCGGCAGATTCGACAAGCCGGAATACCCACCCGTTATGCAGCGGTGAGTTGCCGACAAGCTCATCGCCCCACGATCGATAGACAAACCCATCCTGAATCGTTACGCCCAGCACGGCGGCATCAAACCCATACGCCGGATTTCGCCACAGCCAGAACACAGTCCACAGATATTTGCGCTGCGTCCACGCCATCTGATTCGCATGGAATGCCGCATCGCCGCAGCACGGCGTATCAGGTTGCTGAAACCACGACAGCCACGCTGGCAGACGGTCGTCGGCCTGCCTGAACAGTGCCAGCACAGGTGCGAGAATGACTGCAATAATCGTGATGACAATCCCGGAGACGGCGAGGAAAGCCCACTTGATAACGGCGGCTATCATGGAGAGACCGGCCATGTGATTGATTCAGGAAAGCCCGCTTGTTTCGTCAGGTCAGCCAGCGACTGCATATAGGTATCCAGCGCAGTCAGATCATCGGTCGGCTTTAAGCTTAACCGTAATTCACGGGCATGACGTTCATAACGCCACGCAACTGCGGCAATGAGACTGTCACGTTGGGCGCGTAATTCGTCGGCTGACGGCGGCAAAATCGCCGCCTTGCGAATTTCATCCGCTTCCGACTCTGTAATTGGTACAAGCCCTTCGGGCGCAAAATTAGCATGTTCATCTTCTGAGTCATACCAGTAAATTTGGCTGTTGCTGTCTTTATAATGGGGCATTTTTTTTCCTTTTAACGAAGTTCGAGCCAACTAGTCAACGTCCCTACTGCCGTTACTACATAAGTCACTCCAGGCGGCACAATAAAATTACCACCTGTAACATAACCTGCAACGGAGCCAGTACTAACCGTAAGTCCACTTCCGCCGATACTGACGGTGATTAGAGTATTTGGATTTACCATTGTTACGGAAACATTTACGGTGATTGGTTTGCCAGAAGCGTTGGTGTAGGTAGTACCTAAGACTCTACCTGCAAGCACATTCAGCCAACTTTGCCCAACACCTAGCCCACTGCTGCCGGCCATTTGAAACCAAGTGGCACCATTACTTACCAGCGTTAAATTCTCCCATTGGCCGATGGTGATGGATGTGGCAACTGCTCCTACTGCGTAGATATTGGCGTTCCCAGATATCACACAGGGAGAGCCATTAATATTTAAAATATTTACAATTGATCCGGATGGAACAGATAAGATTGGGGGTAAAGTGATGTTGGCATTTATGCCTACTGAATAATAAAAACGACCAATATCTGCGGCTGTCATTACATAATTCGCGGCCGTTCCGTTAACGCCGTTGGAATGTAACCCGACGCCTTGAACAAACGCCGTCGTGGCCGCCTTGGTCGAGCTGTCGAATTGCGCGGGAGTCTGAAACAGACCGGCTGAGCGTAGTGCGTCGCGCAGCTGGGTCAGGACAGATGTACTCGGGGTCAGTCCTGCGGCCACAATAACGGCGCGCAGCTCTTCGCCAATCTGGTAATGCCAAAATACCCCGCCTTTACTTGCGGGCGTGCCGGTGCCGGGATTCCCTTTTGTCGGGTATCCCATCGATGGCGACGCTGGGGCGGTTGGTGGCGTGGCAGATGCGCCTGATTCGAGCGCTTGGTTATCCATAAATCATGCTCCTTATGTGTAAGAAAAAATTACTGTTGTATGTGCTGGTTTGTAACGACTCAATGCGCATTCCAATAACTGATTGCCCCACCAGGCGAATGGCGTGTCGTCGTCACTATCAAACGTCCAATCACTCAGGGAATTCAGCGGTGCATTAACCTGCCAGGCATAAGCCCAATCCGATCCGCTCAGCGCCGTATCGTCGTCACTATCAAATGACCATTCGCGAAACTCAGTAATAGTGACAGTGAAGCCAAGCCGGGCAGCGAGTGCAATAAAGTAAGCGATAGACGAACCGCCCTGTGAAGTGAGCTTGGCCGCAAGTGCTACCTGACGCTGCGCAACATTCAGGCTGACACCAGTCAACAACGCGCAGGCATCAGGCAGCCCGGCTATGCGCTCCCAGTCCGGCAACATTTCGAACGTTGAGCGCGGATCGGATTCTTCGATCAGTCGATCGGCTCTATCATCCAGGCGCGAAAGTTCGGCAGACAGCCCTGACAGAATGCGCGTGAGCGGCGCATCAGCATCACGTGACCATGCCGGACCGTGCGGCAACAATCCCTGCAATGCGAACATGTATTCATCAGGCGTCGTTACAGCCATGTGATGGTTCCCATCGTCGAAATATTGCCGGTGGTGTTAACCACATTGGCTGACGGCACACTCAGTACATGATCCGTTTCACCCGTTGCCAGCGAAATCGCTTCATTGATATGCGAAAGCAGCAACGTGCCGCCGGGAATCGCTTCGCGGAAGATCAGATCAGACAGCGCTGCCTGTACAGCGGCCTGCGTAGTCGTGGTGTTTGGTGTAAGCGCTATGCTGAAATTCAACGGCGCCGCGATCGGAGCAACGACAGTAACTGCGGCGGTAACCGGTCGCAGTGTATTGATATAGGCTTGCACAGTGGCGACCGCACCAGAATTTGGAATCGGAACCGTATCGTTGTCACGCATGAAACGCAGCGTGACCGTGCCGGCACCTAATTCACCAGGGTAAACCCAGGCACGCGTAACGCCTGCGACAGCCTTGGCCCAGGAAATATAATCAAATGCAGCGCCGCCCTGTGGCGGATTCTGGATGCGCGCCAATACCCGCGCACGCAGCGCATCATCGCTTTCGACATTCGCCCCGCCAGACAGCAAGCCGCCAAGCGCAGAGGTTACAACACCGGTAATCGGAGAGATTAGCGTCAGGGTCTGTCCGGCGTTGCGATTGCCCGAAATCCCGGTGAGGGTGGCCACAATAGGTGCGGTCGCCGTCAAGCCTGATACAGTGGCATCCGCCGTGGTTGAATACTCAGTACCATCAAAGGCGCGCAGCCCGGTGCCAGACGGAATAACCGAGCCACTTTGTAGCGTGAAGGTTGCCTGTCCGGTAGCTGATACCGCCGGATAGCGCGGTGCAGTAAGCCAGATTGAGGCGTGACGATCGAGATATTCCGCTTCAGCGGTATCCGGCAGCAACTGCCTGGACATCCAATCAAGATATCCATACAGCGCATGAGTGGAACCGGCATGTACACGCGCATGAACTTCCAGATCGGCACGACGCAACGGATCATCGACAGCGAGGCGCGAAGCAATGTCGGCACGGATTCGGCTAACCAGATCGGCAAGTAAGGGGCGGCTAAACATTCAGGAACTCCCATATATTGGCAAAACGCAGATCGAGCGGCGCGCGCCCGTCCGTTCTATAAATTTGCGCATTCAACGCCAGTCGATCCACGCCCTGCCGTTCAGCAACGATCACCACACGGGTGGCGACACCATCTTCCACCAGCCACTTGAGCGCTTCTTCGGCATATTCCTTCGCATGTGCGACGGTATCCGGCAGCAGTTTGGCGCGGGATAGCAGCCACAGCCGCGAACCGATGCGATCGTTTTCTACAACCGGGTAACTATCACCCCACCAGCCCATGTGTTCATTCCCGGGCAAGCTGTCATCCGGATTGGCGCGACGCCATGTAAACAGGCTGACGACAACAGCGCGCAGCAACGGATTGTCCGAAGCCAGGCCGAGGTTGACCGTCTGCCCGTCTACGACGACGGTCAGTGATTGGGTATCGAAGCTCATTATTTACATCGCCGAGGTGGTTGCGGCCACGCTACCGCCTTGCGGATCAGTGTGGGTATGGCCGTTGTAAGTGGTACGCATGTTGGACATGCTCTTAGTGCCGTGGTCGCTGATATCGCCTTGCGCCACGATGTTGCCGGTCACATTCAGATTCCCGCTCATAGTGACCAGCGGACTGGTAATCTGCACTTTTGCACTGGCGATCATTTCCATGGTGCCATCCAGGTGCAGGTGGACTTTATTACCGAATGCATCGTGTAACGCCGCTTCACCGCCTTGCAATCCAGTGATCCGATAGCGACGATCCGCCACGACCAGCACCACGCCATGCGAGCGGTCGCCGCCCATGAAGGCCGCAATCGGTTCCGCACCCGGCATCGGGCAGGAGGTAAAACCAAACGGCTCAAAATGTTCTACGCCATCCTTTACTTCGCCAGCTAAGAGGTGCACTTGCAGCGTCTGCATTTTCTTACCAGAATCCACCAGCGAGACAGAACCCCTAGCCAGCATATTCGAGATGCGCCGGGCATAAGGCGCAACCAGCCTGCTGAAATTCATCATCTTGTTACGTCTCCCCAAGACTTTCCGCCGCCCTTGCCTTTTTTCTTGGCTTTGGTCAGGTAGCCATCCGGCGGCCCGACCTTGAGTTCGGTGCGCTGGCCTTCGGCGTCAAGTATCCAGGACACGCCGACGATCAACATATCCACGTCAAAGCCAATCAACCCATCGCGCACGCGCACCATCTTGTTCGGTTGCCAAAGCGTGCCGTCCTCCTCGCGCCATCCTGAGACAACGTAATCGGTTTCCAATGCCTTGCCTGCCCGATGCGCCTGTTCATACGCTACGCGGTCGTGGCAAGTTCCACCGTCTGCCTGTCCGGCCTGATGCAATACTAAGACACGACGGCGGCCCATCGTGGTATCGACCACGCTGGCTGATTCTCCGGCCACCGCATCACCTGACTCTTCATCACTCCCCGCGCGCTGGCCTTTGCAGACGTATTCTGAAAATACATTTTTATAGTCCAGCGACGCGCTGCCACTGAGGATGTTTCTGCCCAACTCAAGCGCGGTCGCACAACTACCACCATTGCCCACTTCAATGAACACTAGGTCGCCGTTGGCATTATCGGTGGACAATACATGGCGCTCACGCATCATGCGATCAATACACTCGAATACCGTATCACCGGTATTTATCGTGAAATCAGGAATCACTTTGCCGGTATCGGTTTCACTAAAAACTTTAATTCCGTAAGGTTTGGCCAGTGTTGCTGCAATTGCCTCCAGTTTTCGCTGACGATATTGCGAGCTGAATGCGGATGGCTTGATTCGCTGCGCCTTATACTGCGCAGCGTTTTTCGGATCCACCCCCAGAGGAAGTACATCCTTCAGCCAAGATTGACCCGTTCCGGCGCTACCGTCTACCGGGCAGCAATCTACTAGATCGGCGGTCTTGCTGCGGCCTTTAATCCCGATGCTGTAACTCTTGCCGTCGTACTTGATCGGCGTGGCATCTACATAGCCGGTCAATACTAGGTCTATACCTATCTTGACCTGCACCACATCGCCCGGCTTGATACGGCTGGCGATATTGGTATTGCCCGGCCAGCGACTGGTGACTTCCAAATCAAAGCTGCGCGCCTGGCGATCAATCCCCGCTTCGATACGCACTGACTTCCAGCCGCCGTATTCCATACCGCCGACCAGCAGCGTGACTTCATTCAAGGTTTTCATGCTGCCAGTACCTTGAGTGGTGCGACCGGAACAAACAGCGGATGACGCACGTTATTGCGCTGAATAATTTCGGCATCGCGCGTTGCATCGGCATAATAGTCATAAGCTACCGACAACATCGGCATCGTTTCCGGCGGCGTGATCGTCGTCAGCCGCGCGGCATTCTTCGCACGCGAAGTCAGATCAATCCAGACCTTGGCGCGTGCATCAGTCAATGCCTGGTACACCGCATCCGACGCGGTGAGCGCTTCAGCATCCAGCGCGGCAGACAGGTTATTACGTAACGCAATCGTATCGTCATGCACGGTGGCTGGCACAACACAGGACAGGCCGACCGCTTGCACCAATAACGCGCGACGGGCAAGCGCGTTGGTCGCCACTGTATTAAGGTATTGCTGTTGACTGGCTGGCGTGGTGACCGCCGGTGCGACTGGCTGGGAAAAATTACTGTTACCCGCCAAATTCAGCACCGAATTAATCAGCGACGCGCCATAAGTCAGCTGTGACGCGATGCTGGACAAGCCGAGAAAGTTCAGCACCGACAAAGCCAGATTAGGCGGATCGTTGAGCAGCAGCAACGCAGATTGCAAGCTGGAGAGCGCGTTATTGGCAAAACCCAGCACGCCCAAGCCGGGCATCTTCGGCAATGCAAAAGTTGTAAAAAGTTTGGTAAAGTCGCCGTTAGCGGCAACATTAACAAAATCAGGTAGTCCTTTGATTTTATATGTATTTGTAAAATCTGTTACTGCGGCAGCGGCCAGACTATCCGCTGCAATAGCCGATTGATTTTGCGTTGAAGCTAACGCAGCAGGAAAGACAAGTTTTCCTGCCTCAACGAATGACAGCTCAATCGTTACTTGCCCTAGCGCCTTGTTATAGGATGCCCGTGCCGGTGCCAGCAGTGTGACTTCCATGTTGCCCAGCCACGGATGCGATAGCGTGCCGGAACCGGCGGCCTCGCATGCTTCGAGCAGCCTGTCAGCGGCGGCGATGTAATCCGCGCCCACTACAAATACGGTCAGGCTGAATTCACGCTTGGCGCGCCCCAGATCTTCAACATAAGGATCATCGCGCTGCGGGTACTCATGCACCTGAGTACGGCGGCCTGCGGTACGGTCTCCCTGCTCAACAAAGAACGGTACGCCGCGAAAACTCGCCGGAAGCAGATTATCGGAGAGCTTAGCCATCAAGGCATACCCAGGGCAAAGTTGCGATAGCCTGTTGATAGGTTAAGACCAACCGGCCCGGTTGAATTATCCTGTCCAATACGTAAGCCAGGTGGTGCATTGTTGAAATTGATGTCTATCGTGCCACCTACCCGACTGTTCTGTGCCTTGAGCGGCGAGAAAGCGCGTTCGCCACCCGTCTGTGGCAATGCGTTTTGTCGGGCAATGGTCATAACGGATTCATTACCGCCGTCAGCACCCAATACATATTTCAACCAGTCGGGAATGACCGCAGAAGCCAGCTTTCGTATTGCAACGTAAACCTTATCAATCACATCAAACCATGTGCCAAAAACATTTACTACAAAATTCAATGAGTTAATCAATACTTTAATAAACTTGGTAAGAAGAATCATATTCGCCAGCAACACATGCCCGATGATCCAGGCAATCGCACCAAGAATCGGCATCACAATAGGGGCCAAAATTTTAAGTAAATCCGAGAATGAATCCATTAACGTACCGAAAGCAAATTTACATGATGACCACAACTCCTTCAGCGATTCGATCACCGGGTTGATGGCATCCATAATCGCCGGACCGACCGTATCCCAATTATTTGCAAGATAGAGCGCGCCCAAAGCTAATGCGGCGACAACCAGAGTCAACGGCAACAGGGCGAGATCCATTCCAACAAAGACACCTGCAATCATTTTCCCGGCGGAAGCTATCCAGCCCCCAGCTAGGGAGAATTCTCCTTTGACGATCTGCAAACCGATGGCAGACGCGCCCAGCCAATACACCAAGCGCATCAATGATCCGACCAGACCTAGTGTCGAAGTAATCGCGTTGGCATTCATCACGACAGCTAGGCCAATCAGCGCGTTTTTCGTGCCGCCGACCATATCCACTACCTTGCCGAATCCATTTCCGACATCCTTTACATCTTGAATAAATCCTTTCCAATCAAAGCTTTTCAAGCTTACGACTAGTTCACTTACCATCTCTTTGACTTTGATGGAAACAAGTTTTTTGTTCGCTACAGCCCACTGGATAAAATCTTCTACCAGCGGACTTATCGTCGGGATCAGTTCTTTGGCGATGGTGTATCCGAATCCTTTAGTGACGAAACTCAAATCCTTTAATTTCTTGTTCAGCGCATCGCCTGCATCAAGATCTTTCTGGGAAATAAAGCCTTTGAGCTGCTTGAATCGCTCCATACTGGATACAAAACTAAGCGCGCCTTCCGTCAGCAACGGCATCATTTCCTGATAGCTTTTCCCTAAAGTCGCCATACCCATACGCGCACGAGTAGCCTCATTGGTATTCCGGACAAATGCATCCGAAAGCTTAGGAAATATATCGATTGCAGAGACAACCTGATTATGTACATCTCGCAGCGGTATCCCAAGGCGGTGAAATAACGCGGCTAAATCCTTATTTTTACCGCTGGCCGCATCACCAATATTCCTGTTGAGCTTACCCATCGCGCTGGTCAACGATTCAGCCGAGATATCTGACTGATCCGCCACATACTTCCATTGCTGGAACTGTTTGGTAGACATACCCGCCATCACCGCACCATCCTTGATGGAATTCGACATCTCGGCAAAACCGGTTACCGCATTTTTCAGGCCCGCCAACGAAAAGCCGCCCATCACACCCGCCAGCGCGGCAAACGGCAATCCGATACTTGACGATACCCCGTTCGCCGCAGAACCCACATCCATCAGATATTTGCGCGTGCTGCGTGCGGTCTGTGCGATGGCTTTCAGCGCGGGTGACATGTTATCCACTGCGCTAAGCAATGCTTTCAGTTCGTATTTGTCAGCCATGATTTATTCGTCCGGTTGGATTTGTTCGGCGATGCGGATGGTTTGTTGCTCATACAGATCAAAGCGCGACACCGGAAGTCGCAACACGGCTTCCGGGTCTATTTTCCAAAAATAGGCGATGTCGAAAGCGCGCTCGATCAGCTCGCCGTCGTCCCGTCGCCATCGCCAGTTCCGAAAAAACCCATTACCGCCGTCTGGCAGACGGAGAAATCTTTCATCGAAAGCTTTTTAACGCTGGACATCGGGATCGCCGCCAAGCCGCTGACATATTTCGCGATCACGTTGCTGCGAATTTCAATGCCAGATTCGCCTCCATCGCGCGCGATAATCAGGAATGGCTGACCCATATTGATGACGTCTTCAGTCGTTGGCTCACGCAAGATCAATTCGCTGACCTCTTCGCCGTGTGCGGAGATAGGCTGACTTAGTTTTACGGTTACGTTACTCATGCCCAGGCTCCTTTCAGTCCGCCGAATTCCAGTTCAGTTTTGCCTTCGTCCCCTTTGGCGGATGGTTCGCCATTTACCCAGGCATCAGACAAGGTGTACACCGTTCCATTAGCCAGCTCAGCGGTGATCGTCATTGCAACCCCGTCGCGAAGCTTTTGCAGCGGGAATCCCGGCACCAGGTTGGCGGACACTTTGATATACGGCGCAAGCGCTGTTTCCTTGTAACCCGCCGGACCATTCAATGCCATCACGGTTTCGCGCTTAACATCCATCAACGGACATTCAACACCACCCTCAACACTCAACTGCTCACCATCCACTTTGATGTAGCAGATACCTGCGACTCTTTTTGCCATGATTGTTTCTCCATTCAGGCGGGACTAAGCCCGCCGATTATTAAGCGCCGACCGGATATTGCAGGCGGAATTGATTCAGCACGGCGAACACGCGCAGCTGATTAACGTAGTCAGGCGGGAACAGCACATTCATGCGGTTCGGGTTGTTCGCATCGATCTCAACAATCAGGTATTGCGCGAATAACTTGCCGTTTTCAACCAGGCCGTCCAGCTCCATCCGTCCATATTCAGCAACCAGCTCACCGCGCATCACGCTAGGCGTGACGATGGCTTGACCGGGGCCGAAACGGGTGCCATCTGCTGCCAATTTATGGCGGGCATATTTACTGGTGACGATGCTGCGCAGTCGGCGGATGACTTCAGACGACTGATGCATGGTCTCGCTATCCAGATAAGACGGATCGGATTGGCCAAAGGCATTCTTCTGGTACGTCGTGATTGCACGTTCAATACAAGCCGTACCGCTCGATACAAAACTGGTTGCGATCCCGTTGGTCAGCAAGGTTTGACGTTCTGTCAGCAGGAAACGCTTGCCGGGACGCGCGCACAAAATTCCGACCAGCTGGCCGGTTTGTGTGGGTCTGGCAACATCTGCATTGAGGAATACCGCATTACGCGCGCCATAAGCGGCGGCATATTCCCAGCACGGATCACAAACATCCAGCTCAAAACCGGCGATGGTGTTGTGCTGGTCATTGCGCAACGCACCAGCTGTTTGCAGCGTGGACAGCGTGCCACGTAACGCGGTGTAAACATGGCCGTAAATCTGCCGCGCCCAACACCAGCGACCGGTCAGGTCATTCATCTCAGTGGCGATGGTGTCCATGCTGGTGCTATCGGTGTACGGATGGATGACGTAATCGTATTCGATATCACCCATCGCGGTGATCGCAGGAGCAAGCAGCGGATTAGTCGCACCGCTGGCCATCGCCACGTAAGCCAATGTAATGCCCGTTGGCAAGGTTTCCCCGCCGGCAAAGCCACGGTAACTATCCAGCACCATGATGTCATTGCCTGTTGCGCCCTTCCATTTGCAGGTCAGGGTTACAACCGCACCGACTGCCGCTGCATTGACCGGCAGATCAACCGCTGCCGTAATCGCAGCCGCAATGCTGGTAGCAATCGTGGCCGCAGCATCATTCAGCGCAACACCGACGCTCACTTGCTGACCGGCGATGTATAACTGGATGGTTCCCGCAGCGCTGGCCGTTCCTGCCACGGTAATCGTGCCGGTTGCCGCAACCCCGGCACCGGCATCCGCCAGCGGGATGCACCAGACTTCACCGAAGCTATCATTCTGACGATAGGAATCATGCATCCGTGCCAGCATCGAACCTCTGCCGAACAGCGTTTTCGCATTATCGGTACGACTCACCAGGTACGGCGTACCGGCCACAGCATTACCGGTGGACAGCATCTGCCCTATCATCAGAGCGCGTTTGGTTTGTGAGAAATAACCCGCCTGGCTGTTATCCATTTCCGCATAAAACAACGGTACACGGATGTTTGTCGGGATATTGTTGAAGCTGATATTGCCGACGACCATCATTCCGGCGGCTAATGCTGAATTCGCCAGCATGCCATAGTGTGCCAGCGGGATCAGAAGGATGGCAAATAACACTATCATCCAGGGTGATTTAATCAGGTTTCGCATTACTTTGCTCCTTTGAGGTTGGTGGGGCTGTTTCGGTTACGTCGCCATCATCTTTGCGGCGTAACCAGTATTGATTGGCCTCGACTTCACGGCCTTCAGGCGGCAAGTTGCCGCCCAGATACGGATCAGGCACCAGCCTGCCCGCTACGGGTTTTACATACATCGTTTTCTCCTGGGGGTTATTAAGGAAGCACTCCTGATTTCGGTACGGTTACCTGGAACTCGATTCGGCCATCCGGTCCGGGGTATTGCACATTCGGATCAGCCATTGGTTTGATCGCATCCATCTTGATGGTGACGCCATCCAGGTGCGGCAAGGTGGCGGCATAGACATCCTGCCAACCGTCTGCGCCGAATATCTCAGTCAGTGCGCCAAACTCAAACTGATACCAGAGGCGTGCACGATCAAGACTGAGCAGCGATCCACCTTCATACTCAATGCCGTTATAGCGGTCTGACGGATGCCACCCCAGCAACGCTTTCCATAGCTCGGCGCGTAGGGAATCAATACTGGATGATCCGCCCTGCCCTTTTTCATCGATAGTATTGGAAACCGCCACGATGACTGCGAATGATTCGGTCATGGATTGCAGTACATCATTCAGCGAACGATTCCCCTGCGGATTGTCATCTAGAGGAATGACGAATGCACAAGGCAGCGGCAAGTTAGCCGTTTCTTCTAAATGTTTAAATTGTGCAGCACCGGCGATATTCTGCCCAAGCGTCGGACAGTAAAGTCGAAGATGCTGAATAATGGGTTCGAGCTTCATATTTACCTTGGTTTTAGTGCGCCTGGTAGTGAAGAACGCAACATTGCTTGAATAGATTCACGTTTTTGCAGCAACGCCGATTCCATGTAATTAGCGCGTTTTGCAACAACACAATTACCTGATGCAGATCTCTCGGCCTGTAAAGCGGCTCTCTGTCCACGTCCGCGCCGATTGCTTACACCAAGGCCTTCACCTTCCGCTAATTTTTGTATGCGTCCCAACCCGCGCGTTCCATAAAATAAAAATGCCGGATAAAAAACATTCATTTCAGAACTCTTCGTAGGACCGACTTTTACCCATCCACCACGACTTCCGCGCTTGTATATCTTGATCGAGCGCATCAAAGCACCGCTATCTTTTCCGGGAAACTCTCCGGGATTTGAAATGGCGCGACGCGATACAAGACGACGAGCCGCTTTGCGTACTTCAGCAGCCCCTTGATTCAACGCTTTAAGAATTAATTTCTTGTCATAGTCAATGTGGCTTAGGCCAAACACTTTTACATCAAGAGGTATTTCCGGAAGGCTTCCAGATTTCAATTGAAAATCCATCAGACAATATTCCCCATATCAGTCACTTCGATCATGGTGAAGCGCTGCGAATCTTCCCAGTTGGTACAGCGCTTGACGCGATAACGACGGTTCTTGTGTTCGACGACATGCGCACCGGTGATATCTTCCGGCTTTGTGCCGGTGGCATAGCGCAGCCACACGCGATGCGTGATCTCATCGCCTACCTGTTTGGTTCCCCAGTTATAAGTACCGCTTACCGGAGAAATCTTGGCAAAACGGGTAATGCCTGCATCTTCAGTTGGTGTTACGCCGAAAGAGATATTTGGCGTATCTGTCCATACCCGCAATAAAACGCGGCGATTCAAATCACCTATGGTTGGACACGACATTAGTACGTCACCACGCGATACTGAGAAAGCAAGCAATCGACAAAGGGCATTTTCACCAGCGATCCGCTTTGCAAGGTATCTACTTCAGAGCGATTCTCATACATCGAACCGACGCGTATCTTGATCCAGGATTTAATCCCTTCAGGAACGGCAGCGGCTGCACCGAAGCCACAGGTAAACGTCACTTCAACGGCGTTGATCTCATTCCGGGTGGCAGGCCATGTTTTGCCATAAGCAGGCACGATACGCGCCGGTTCGCTGGAGGTATCAACCTTATATTCAGTGCTGGCCAAGGTCTGCTGTATGCCGTCCTGGTCGATGTATTTAATGCTGTCCACAGTTTGCAGCGGCGGGAACGGCAGATACATTTCGAATCCGCTGCGACCATCTGCACGCATAACGGAGAGTGGCCCCGGCGATGCGCCCCATTGAGGACCGTACCAGTTCGCACTGCTGACATTCATGCCAGGCATAGGGAATTGATCCAGCGTCATCTTCCATTGCTGGGTGACCAACGCCCGGCGGGTAATATTTTCGGCATGCTGACGCGCAGCGGAAACAAGCGCGCTAATCAGCGCATCGTCATCGGAAAAATCAACACGCAGGTGCGCCTTGGCTTCGGCAATGCTGACCGGATCAGCAGTCGGAGCGGTGACGATCTGGATAGTCATGGTTGATTACTTGATTTCTGGAGCGACTTCAGTGGAATCAATTTCAGGCGCAGTTTCAACAGCCACCGTTTCAGGTGCGGCTTCAACTGTAACCGCTTCGGGCGCGGTCTCTGCGGCAACCGTTTCAGGGGCGGATTCAATCACTGCGGCTTCTGGTGATGTTTGAATTTCCTCAGCAATTTTCTGTTTTTCAAAATCACGATCAATGATATCGGGGGTTGGATTGGTGATACGACGGCCTTTGCGGCCTTGATTTTCTGGTACAGCCCATTTTTCGATGAGCGCGACTTCAGCGCATTCATCCGACACCTCGATAACATCGGGGCTGGCAGTGTATTCGATGACTTCAATACCGCGTTCAGCGAACTTGAAATCTTGTGTGATGATGACGTTCTTCATAACCCTATCTCCTAACAAAAACGAGCCACCCGGTTGGATGGCTCGCGATACAGTCAAACTACAAATCAGGTCACTGAGAAACGAACAGCCTTGATCGCTTCTGAATTGACAACGGCACCACCGACACGCTTGGTGACATAAAAGCCGATGTAAGGCTTATTGCTGAACGGGTCGCGGAGGATACGAGTACCAACACGGTCAACAACCAGATAGCCACGCTTGAAGTTACCAAATGCCAGAGACAGGCTACTTGCCGCCTTGACTGGCATGTCTTCCGCCTCAACGACCGGGTATCCCAACAGTGTTTCTGGAATGCCTGGTGCGGTAACTGGATTGAAGATATAGCGGCCAGTTGAATCCTTGAATGCTGCCAATTCAAACAGTAGCGCCTTGTTGGTGACGAACACCGAGCCGTCACGATAAGCCGCTTTTACCTTGCTCACCAGTGACAGCAACACATCGCCCGGATTCGTTGCCGCCCATCCGCCAGCCACACCGGTTGGGACATATTCCAACTGACCGAAAGTACGCGTCGCATCACCCGTTGCGACATAAGTCGGTGTCAGGAATCCGGTTGGCTGATTGGTGCCGTTGCCCGTTATAAAGCCAGCGCCTTCTGCGCGTGCGAATTCATTGGCAACTTCATCGGCAATCCATTGTTCAACGTTGAAGAACACGTCATCCAGCATCTGCTGGGTGGCCTGCACGTTGGAGTACAGTTCGCCCATCGGCGGCTTAATGTCAGCCAGCGTAGGACTGCCGGTTGCAGGACGAGCCGCCGTTTCACCTACCCAACCGGATGCCGTGCCGCGCAAATTGACCAGCTTATGGTAATCCGTCGTGCTGATCTGCACCACACTGGCGATTTGACGGATCGGGCTGACATTGATCATCAACGATTCGATTGAGTTGTCGATTTGCTTGGGAACCGCATAACCGCCGTCGGCACCCGCTGTGGTACTCCAGGCCAACGCCTTTTGCTCAGCAGCAGATAAGCCGTTATCCATACCTTTACGGATGTAGCTGTTAAACGCTTTTTTATGTTCAGTTTCGGCTTCGTTATTAACGCCTTCGCCGCTCATGTTAGGGCGTTTGAGTTTTGCTTCCAGCGTTTCAATAATGGCTTTTTGATCCGCCATATCTTTGAATGCCTTTTCCATGCTGGATTTCAGTTCGTCGGCGCCGCCTTGGCCTTTTTCCATCTTGGCCAAACGCTCATCATTGATGCGTTTGAATTCAGCGAATGCGGTGTTGCTGGCCTCAATGGCCTTTGCTACTTCAGATAAGTCAGACATTTTTTTCCTTTGGGCGTAAAAAAACCCGCGATTAACGGGTTTGGTTGGGGATTTATTACAACTCAGTTGATAAGCAGTTCCGTTCTGCGGCTTAGAGCTGCGATCAGTGCTTTTGCATCGTTATCCGTGCCAGAATCCCTCTGTACTAGACTTTTGATGCGCGCCACCAGGGCGGTTGATTCCGAGCGCGATAGGCTACCGGACTCTCTCAGGTAACGTTCTGCGCTCTTAAAATCAGTGATTTCGTCGATAGATTTGACGGCAGAAATGCGCGCACTGTCATTCATCGGGAAGGTAACCAGGGATACTTCCCACAAGTCCCCCTTCTTGATGGTGCGCACGCCTGTCTTTTGGTCAAAACTATCTTCACGGGTTTGAAAGCCAATAGATAACCCACTGATAGCCTTCATTTGCATCAGCTCATATGCTTCCGCGCCGCGCTGCGTTTTCAATGCCAATTTGCCTTCGACATACAGGCCGGTGGCATCTTCTTTCATAGCGGTATAGATGCCAATCGGTTCGGCGGCACGGTGCTGCCATAACAAAGAAGGCATTTGTCCCTTGCTCTGCCATTCAGCCAAGCTGTCGGCAAAGGCGCCCTGACTGACGACATCATCACCCTCATCGATCACGCCATATACTGAGCCATAGCCGATAAATGTTCCGCTAGAGCCGACTTCCTTAATCTCGAAACCGCAATCTTTATGGTGCATGGTTAGTCCTTTTTCTTTGGGTCAGTACTTCCGGGCTTACCACCTTCAGCGTCATCATCGGCGGCGTCAGGATCGTCCGTACCGTCAGTCATATTGAGCGGTATCAGTGGCACATCTAGGCCTTTAAGCGGATTGAGGATGATGCCGATATCGCTTTCCATTGATCGCGCTTCGTTCCGGGTGAGCCAGCCATCGAGAATGCCGGCATGCATGTAAGCAGACCGTGCGGCTGCGTCCCCGCGCAACAGGGCGGCAACGTTAAACTTAATCGAGATGCTGTTACGCTCTTTCGGGTCGAGCAGATCACGCTTAATGGCTTTTTCGATGCGGTTCAGCCATGGAACTAAGGTGTAATTCACAAATTCAAGGGATTGTTGCTCGATATTTGAGAAGGTCGCCTTCTCCAAATCGCCAATCATGTGCGGCGGAACGCGAAATATTGATGCAATTTCACTGCGCTGGTACTTACGCGTCTCTAAAAACTGGCTGTCATCCGCCGTCATTGAGACCTTGGACCACTTCATTCCTTCTTCCAGCAGCGCTGTTTTGTGTGCATTTTCGCCACTGGTGGCCGCATCAAACGATTCTTTGATGCGTTTGTAGGCCTCATCGCCAATTTTGCCCGGATGTTCGAGTACACCACCCATCTTCGCGCCGTTTCTGAACAGCTGACTGCCGAATTTCTCTGTGGCCAGCGCGAGGCCAATGCTTTCACGAGCGTAGGCAATCGGGCTGATGCCGAGCCATCCGTTAAGGGTCAGACCACGCACATGGAAGATTTCGCCAACAGCAAAGGTTTTAAAGCTACCGTCCGGCATGGTGACGTGGTATTGCAGGCTGAAATTTACGCCCATTTCAACGCGTACCATATCCGGATGCAGCGGCAATAACTCAACTACCCGACCGGAACGCGTGCGATTGATGTAGGCATAAGCGTTGCCACGCAGACACAACGCCAGCACCATCATCTCGAAGAATTCGACACTGGTCTGGTACTCATTCGGCTGGTCGTGCAGGATGGCCCACAATGGGTGTTCCTTATTCGTCGTGCGAGAACCGTCTTTGTTCGAATAGACATTGAGCGGCAGCATACCAATACTCTGTGCCAACACCTGTACACAAGAGAAAACGGCGGCAGACTGCATTGCCGTCTGTGGATTGACGACGATGCCGGACGCAGACGCGCCACCGCCAAATGCCCACGCCATGTAACGCTCAAGCGTCCCCCAATCCGGGTTCGTACTTTTTTTCGTCCAGCTTGTGAGTGCTTTAAAAAAGTTCATGCTGTCCTTATAGGGTGAGAATGCCACGATCTTCGTACACGCTGGGGCCTTCGCCTTGTTTACCCATCGCACGACCCACTGACATGCAGGCGGCAACGATGCCATCCACTCGCCCGGTCGACTTGTCTTTTGCGATCTTGCGGTTTCCTGCCGGGTCACTAACTACAACGGCGTTTGCCGCACACCAGGTCATTACCGGATTGCCAGTATGGCGCAATTGCTGACTGACGATCAGCCGTTCGTATTCGTTCACTGCCGGCGCCATATCTTTATAGCCCTGACCAAACGGCACCAACGGCAAGGAAATCCCTTCACGATCCAGCAGCGCCTTGAATTCTTCGATCAACCAGCGGTCGTATGAAATCTCTTGTAAGTCATACAATCCGACGATCTCAACCAGCTGCATGGCCACCGCAAGCTTGTCGATAGTCTTGCCTTCAGTCGTTTGCAGATGCCCCGCATCACGCCAGGCGATGTACGGCACATGATCCTGATCAGCCTTGTGGTGCAGGCCATCATTCGGCAACCAGAACCATTCGAGTTGCCGCCAGTACGGATCATCCTCAGTCGGTTCAAAGTGCAGCACCAATGCGGTTAGATCACGCACACTGGAAAGGTCTAGCCCACCCCAACACCGGCGACCGAGCAGCATATCGGTGTCAAATTTCTCTTCACACGCAAACCATGCCGGGGCAGAAATCCACGGGTTCGCAGCTGCGACCCACTGGCAGAAGTTCAACCGCCGCACGATGAATTCCTTGGCAGGCATACCGCGCGCCTGGGTAACTTGTTCGCGCAGATATTTCAGGCCAGGCAATCCAGCCTTGAGACTCGGATTTACTTTTCCCCAACACGATTCATCGTTGAGCGGGTCTTCGTTGTCATCCAGCGCACAGATATAAGCAAAGAAGCTGTCATCCTGACGCTGTTGGGCGCTGACCTTCGCGCCGTAGTCGTGGTACTGCCAGCACACAGACTGCTTGTCGTGGCCGCTATTGGTAATCATCAGGATCAATGCCTGACGGCGCGATTTCGTGCCCGCGCGCAACATCTCGACTACATAGCCGTTCTTGTGTTCATGGATCTCATCCAGCAGTGCGATGTGAGGGCGCGGTCCGGACTGTCCATCGTCAGCACTGATCGGGCGGAAGAAACTGCCGGTCTTCAGGTAGGACAGATTCCAGACGCTTGCGCCGACACCGGACTTGCCCAGCGCCTTCGACAGAGCGGGCGACTGATCAACCATCGCCACCGCGTCGCGGAATAGAATCATTGCCTGATCTTTTTTGGTGGCGGCGGCATAAATTTCAGCGCGCGCCTCACCGTCAGCGATCAGGCCATACAATCCAATACCAGCAGCCAGCGGACTCTTGCCACTCCCTTTCGCCGTTTCGATATAGGCGATACGGAAGCGTCTGTATCCGTCGTCAGACTTCCAGCCGAACAAACTGCCAACGATGAACGCTTGCCAGGGCAGAAGTTCGTAATTCCGTCCTTCATACTCGCCGCCATTCAAACACAGCACGTCGCGGAAGAATCCGATTGCGCGTGCCGCCGATTTGCGGTCGAAAAAAAAGCCACGTTGAGTGGCTTGTTTCAAATCATCCAGGTGTCTCTGACAGGCTGCTCGTACATGCGGCCCGGCGATAATCTTACCTTTGACAACTGCACGCGCGTAAACACCGACCGGATCAGAAGTACGCGGCGGCTTTGTCGGCACCATTTCCAAACAGGTCGCCCTGCGGGTTAACTGAAATACGTGTGCGCGCCGCCGGACTCATGCCGAACTGCTGAAATACGGCCATCGCCTGTTTGAAGCTCATCGACTGCACGATCAGCCAGGGATTTACATGCTCCCCAGTCTCAACTGCGACGCCATATTCATCCTTAACCATCTTCGACTTGATCAGGCCATCATCCGCCTTGCGTGCGGCAGTGCGATATTGAGCGATTGCGTTACATCCCATCGCCAGCATCGGCACATCCACTTTAGTCAGCAGTAATGCCTGGCGAAGGTTAGGAACAACTTCGTCCCATACTTTCGCAGCTGATGCTGACAGATAATCCGGTGCAGTGAGGTCGTTCAGGTATTCTGGATCAGGTTCGCTCTTGTTCAGCGCACGCTTACCCTTGTTTCCCTGAATCAGTTTCAATGCTGTTGGTTTTGGTGGTCTACCGCTCATGTTCTTAAAAACTCTTTATGGTGTTCACGTGCAAATTTCAGATAGACAGAAAATGCTTCATCTTTCGTTTTAAACCTACCAAGCTCATTTTGTTTTCCATTGACCGAACACCGAGCTCTCCAATATTTATCTCTTGGATGCCAAGATACCCCTTTTAATCCAGAAGTATTCCTAATGCTTAGCTTTGTATTCATACTGTTTTGAGCTCTTGTTGCCTTTCGAAGATTAGAGATTCTGTTATCAGTCCTTACACCATTGATGTGATCGATATCATTTTCCGGCCATACGCCGTGAACAAAAAACCATGCTAGTCGATGCGCCAAAAACCGCTCACCTCCCACCCAAACGATCAAATAACCACATCCATTTTTAGTTCCGGCAGTCTGACCAACAATGCATTTACCAAGAGTTTGTTTTCTGTAAAAATTTCCTGATTCAGTGTCGTAATCAAGTAAATGTAGAAGTCTTGCATGATCTAGACATTTACTTTTCATACCCCCACCCCTATCCCATTTTGCGGTTTTAAAAGGAAACGTAAGCGACCGGTCGCGAGCGGAAAAGCTGTAGAGATTCACACCCCTACCCACCCGGATCAACGTTACTTAGTTCCTGTTCCAGTGATGCTTTGCATCAAGCGGAATGCCGTCAGTGTTACACCCTGGCTTTGTTCCACCCTTCTCTTCTCGTTGCTTGGCGCTGCTGTGACACTGCGCGCATAATGCTTGATGATTGCTGGCATCCCAGAACAACTCATCATTACCACGATGCGGAACGATGTGATCGACTACCGTTGCTGCGACCACCATGCCACGTGCCTGATGATCTATGCACAGCGGATGTTCGCGTAAGAACTTCACGCGATAGTTACGCCACCGCCAGTTATAACCGCGCGAGGTAGAGGATGCGCGTTCAGCCATTCGATTGCACCAATGCAAAAAGCCAGCTGATTAGGCTGGCTAGTAATTGTTTCAGGTACTTCTATACCTCCGCAAGGAGGTACAACCACAGTTTGACTTCAACCGGACTTTCTCTGAATGTGTGCGCACTGTAAACACGTTTTAAACGCATGTCAAACAATTTCGCAGCATCAACACTGCTCGCTTCAATTCATCGCCATAGCGCATCTTTGGCACAGCTAGAATACGCGCGATAACGATTGGTGAATCCTGCTTAACGAAATGACGTATTACAATCTCCTTGTGCGTCTTTGGCAGCTTAGTGCAGACAATCTTTTCAACTTGCAGCACAGCCAATAAATCAACCTCAAGTCTTACGCCGCCGCCCGCCCCTGACTCATAACGTCCTTCAGCACTCGCACAACGGCCACGTGCATCCAGACTGACACGCGCCTTTGCCCACCGTGACCACTCAGTCACACGCTTGATTGTTTCTTCCGGGCAGTGAATTTGTCCAAACGGCACTAGCAATGTAATCATTCTATCTCCTTGTACTGTTTGCACTTCACGCCGTGTTGTTTGTCTTTCAAGCATCGCATCATCCTTTCGTTAAACCAAATCTCACTTTGTTCAAATTCGCATCCTTTACAGCTTTTCGCCTCTTTACGCATCGCGGCTTGCAACGGGTCGCCGTACATCCATCTCTCAAGCACCTCTGCCACGCTTACCCCCTTTCAGTGATTCTTGTGCCGGCCTCACCACCAACCTGTCACCGCTGAACACCTTGTCCAGATCTGGCACATCCATCGATGTGCCTACCGTATGCCCATTCTCAGTTGCGAAGAACGTTTGCTCACCCTTCATACCGCGCTTAATTTGCTGGTTCACTACGTCTACCCCGAACGCCTTACGCATCTCATCAATGAAGGCAGCCACAACAGGCATTTCAGTTCGAAGATTGCTCACGAATCAATCCCGCAGGCTTGCGCAGGGTTGAAACAAACCCTGCGTAGCTTCCAGCCCTTTATTTACGTGGCTTGTAGAGATATACGCAGGGTACGCAGGGTTAAAACCTCGTATGTGAAATAAAAAAACACCAATCGATTTAATTAAATACGTGTATGAACTCATGTGTAAATTTACGCATACATGCGCGATAACCCTGCGTACCCTGCGCAAGCCTGCGCAACCCGCGCCGATGCTGGCTTTGAAGGTGCGCATGGTTCGCGCTAACCCTGCGTAACCCTGCGTAGTTATATTCATGACTCCTCACGACCGGAGATAGACTCTCTGAATCTATGGCATTGTTTATTAAGTGATTCCGTCTCTTCTGAACGATTAATCACGAACACCATGAAGGTGCCGCGTTTGTTTGAAAACCAGACCTCCTGCTTGCTTTTCGTTTCACGATTGGAAAGGAGACAGGAAAACTTAGTCAGCGTCAGCGGCTTCTCATACGCACGATCACACCAGCGTCGATAGGCCTGATACAGGTCGCTGGACAGACAGGAGCAGTACGGCACTGCCAGACGCTCATCCTTCCATTCACGATAAAACACTTCCCATCCAGGCATTCCGAACGAAACGATCTTGTCACGCGCGGTGGTTCGAAGCGGTTTTGTATGCGGGTCGAAATCACCCAGATCGTAGTTGAGCAGAAAATGATAGAACGCCGCGATGCCGCCGTTGTTGATGGAATACACCACGCGATCCTTAAACTCATTGCTGATTCGATTGCGCGCTTCAACTACCATGAAGCGGCGATCCTCCAGTTCAAGCGGGATCGGTTGCGGTTCGTTCGACAGGAACACGCAATTCATGTGATTTGCTTCCACCCGTTCCGGTAAGCCCTTCGGGTTGATGCGTTGGTCACGCCCGGTGATCATGTGCTTGATCGTCCCCAGGTGGTTATATCGGTCATTCCTTGATAACACCTCCTCAAACAGGACAAACAACTTGCACGAGCGCCATTCGGTGAACTGCGAATCAAGTTGATGCTGGCCGGCCGTCGTGCCGTATTTGCCAAACAAAGCTCGCACAATCCCTTCCCAGAACAGACTTTTACCCGTACCTTGCTTTTCGCCGAACATCAACACGGCGGTTTGCATCTTTGCACCCGGATTTTTGAACTGATAGGCAATCCAGCGCAAAATCCAGTGCGCCGTATCACTGCATAAATCCCCTTCAGAGCCACACATCTCATACAACAGATCGATGATCGGCTGACACAGTTCTTCATCATGTTTTGAATGCACTGGAAAACCTTCGAACATATTCACATGCGTATCGGGCGAAACCTTTTGCGTCGGGTCAAATACCAAGTTATCCGCATCGATCATCAAACGCGCAGGATGATCCAGCCAGCGCTTCGCCTTATCGTCAGTCGAATAGGCCATGCGCATGCTTTCCATCGCCACGACCTTGCGCAATTCGTTATCCCACACCGTCACAGTCCCGTAGAGCAACACGAAGCGCTGTAACATCACGGCCAATCCACCCCCCGCCCCCTCTTCTATTGCACGACCACGCCGCAATTTCGGCAGCGCTTCGGTGTCGATGGTGCGACGATCAGGGTGTGCCAGCCATTGCTTCGCCAGCTCATTCCCGACCAGCGCAACAAATCCTGCTTTCTTGATCAATTGACGATTCAAACTGTCCCAAACATCAGTTTTTCCGTAAACCAGCGCGTAATGTGCCAGCAGCGAATCCAACTTAGGTGTGACAACGGCTGATTGCGTCGCGGTCGCAGCAGTCGAAAGTGGTGCCGGAGAATCGGCAGGCGCGCGCTGATTGGCGCGGAGATATTCCAGCATTTGAACCGCATCCCATCCTTCGGCAATCGCATCCGCAATATCCCAGCCCGACGGTTTTTCACCAGGGGCGGGAATAGCGGCGATGCGGACTTTTGCGCCATGCTTCAGCAGCTGCGCCGCAATCGCTTCAGCAGCTTTAATGCCGGGCTGATCCACTTCGGGCAATATCGGCTTGCTTTCCGGCAGCACGCCAGCGGCTTTTTCATCGTTGCTCAGTTTTTCGCGCTGCGCATCGCAATCAGGCCAGATCAGCACATTGCGCCCGGCCAAGAATGACCAGTCCACTTTATCTACTGCCTTGCCACCGCCCGGCCAGCTCACCACATCGAAGGTATCCGACAGCACGCCATAGCCTGCATCCGCACATTTTTCACCCTCAACCACCAGCACTGGAAAACCATCACGTAGACGATCCAGACCATACAGCGGGCGCGGTGACGGGAACGACAGCCAACGCCATTCGCATTTTCCAGAAACAGGATGACGCGCATATACACAAGGCATAACTTCCTTGCCGCCGTCTGAAGTCTGAAAACGATAAATCACACCCAGCAGCTCACCTGCCTGATTGCGATATTCCCAATGCATTTGAGACAAACCGCGAATCGGGTGCGCCTTTGGATATGGGCCAGCCTCAACGGGAACCGGCAATACTGGCAGCCATTCGGTACGCGGCTTTTTGGCGGGTACACTGGGCAGCGCGTCGGCATCCGTCATACCAATCTGCGCTGCGACTTCACGGGCTGCATCGAGCGGACTCAGGCCATGTAAGTAGGCATACAAGCTGATCGCATCGCCACCGGATTCACCGGTCGCAAAATCAGACCATACGCCGGTATTCAGGTTGATCGAGAAGCTGCCAGGCTTAGTATCTGAGCGTGTCGGGTTGCGCGCCTTCCACTCAGGCCCGGCTTTCTTGCCGTCAGGCAGCCAGCCAGAAACCAGTGAGGTTAATTGACCCAGTGCAACGGCAGATATTTGTTTGAAATCAATCTTTGACTTATATCCTGGTGCGCTCATGCTGGAAAACCCTTGCGACCGGTGCCGGGACCAAAGTCTTTCGCATGTTTCGCCCTGACCTGCTCACGCAAGGTGGCCAGCGCGCCGATACATTTTTCGAGGTGTTCTTCAATCTCGGTCAGCTCACGACGATCAATCTTCCCATCGTCCGCCAATGAATCCTGAATGTTTTTTGCCAGATCACCTTCAGCGCGCAACATCATCAAAACCTGCTGAAACAGCTCACCCGCATCGCCATCCGCCGCCGGCAGACACACCGCGACATGCTCAAGCCGGAAACACATCGCGTGCAGCGGCTGATAGGCACCCGGTACATTCGCTTCAGCGCAAAGCTCAATCACGCGGATGAAATCCTCTGGTGATAAGTGATGCGAGTACACCGCCGGTGACAGCTGTTTGCGCAGGACAGATTCCTGACGGCCAAGGCGCAATGCCAGTGCAGGTAATTTCCCTGGATAACGACGTGCCAGGTTGTACAACGCATCATCTGGATCTGAATCAAAGTATTCGCAAGTCATGGAACATCCTCCCTTTTATTTCCGTTGCCGCTGATTTTTGTTGCGGCTAATCTTCAACCATGAAAACTAATAAACTTTCCCAAAAAAATGCCATCCGACCTCATGGACGGATGGCACAAACCGCACAGGAGCGCGGGCTTCGCTCAGGGAGGAGCATGAAGATGATCCCGAAAAACTTTGGGTCGGGCACCCGCGAGGCGCGCTCATGCGGCCTCTTGTGTTTGATTGGATTCGCAGTCAGCCGAAGCGCCGAACACATCCGGTCGCAGGTCGTAGCGAGTTACAGAGCCATTGGTGGCCTGTTCGATTTTTATGCAGTATTCGGCAGGAACCACGCCAAGCGAACGATTAAGCCAATTCCAGACATGTGACTGCCTGATTCCAATCAGTTTTGCTAAGCAAGTTTGCCCGCCAGCTATTTCAACGGCTTTTTGTAAAGGATTTTTCATGACGGCAAGAATAACACTACAGTGTTTATCCGGTCAACACAAAGGTGTTTTGCTTTTTCATAAACACCAAAGTATTTTGTCGTTTATGAAATACACACTTGGACAACGGCTTAAAATGGCACGCGAGCACGCCGGCATATCACAAGCCGAACTTGCGGATACGGTTGGAATTCGTCAATCTGCGGTATCACGTATTGAACGAGATGAAGCTTTGACAACTGGATTCGCCTCTCGCCTGGCAAAAGCGTGCGGTGTAAGAACGGACTGGCTATCTGAAGAGGATGGAGAAATGCTTACTCATAAAGATATTCAATCCTGTGAAAACATTATTAATCAACTATCCCCTGAAGATCGAGCGAAATGGTTTCGAATAGGGAATTCGTTTGCTGAACCAGCCGAACATGAAAGCAACGGCACGAAATAATGTTATTCAACTACAAATCCAACTAAATTTATTTTCATGAAACAAACACTTCTTACCGGAGTATTTCTCACAATTATGTTTTTTAATTCATCGGCGTCCTCATCAGGGCTCATGCCGATGAGCGATGATGAGATGTTTGAGAGAATAAGACCGCACAATCAATTAGCCGGATGCTATAAATTAGGTGTAAGTGCAAATGAATATATTATTTGCATGGATGGCAAAGACTGGGCAAATGTTGATGAAGATTCAAATCTTGAATCTGCTTGCAAAAGCCTATCTCCAAATAACCCAGAAAAGAATGTGTGTTTCTCTGTATCGATAATTGCAGCGCAAAAATCTAGTGAAATCTATCACCGGAAAAGCATTGATTTTTTTTCATCTGAATATAATAAAATCATCAAAGATGATGATTTTATATGCTACAAGCCATCTATTGGCTTAGATGATTTAGCAGAATGCCTAGAAAAAACAAACAGTCCGGAAAAGATCGATCACGAAATAAACAAGCTACGTATTTTTGAAAATATATTAAGCAGACAATCTCACTTATCACTCACAGAAAAACGAAATGGAATAGTCGAAATATCGGGTGAATATAGCACCCAAGTTGATAATGCAATTCGTCGTGCTAGCAAATCGTTAGAAAACACATCCTATAAAATTTCAAGGGCAAAATCTCAGGCGTACCAAGATAAGCAAGAGGAAAATCGAAGAAAAAGCCAGGAACGATATGACGCTGAAGAGCGCGTGGCACAAAGACAAGAAAATAATAGGGCGAAGGATTGCGGAAACGACTACAACAGAATTTATATCGGAATGTTAAAAAATCAAATGGTTAAATGCGTAAACGTGCACCAGATAGGCGCTAGAGAAGGCGGGGTTGAGCTATTTAAATCATATTCTGGAGCAATCATAACTATTGAAAATGGGAAAATATTCTCATGGGTACGTTAACTTTCCAGATTACGCCGCCAGCCGTTGTAATGGCCACTGCACATCGATCTCATCCCATGGAACAAATACTTTTCCCGACTCATCTTTTTCGATCACTAACCATTCGGACAACATAGTCACGTCCTGGTGAACATTACGATAGTGCCGATTTAGTCGCTTTGCCAAGGCGTAAATACTTTGCGCCCCAGTCTTCTTCAGCATCTCCACCAGCTCCCAACGTTTAGCGCTGAATACTGACCCCATTTGCGCCATATTCTCAAAGCCGACTTCACACAAGGGATCAACCGGCTCACCCGCATCGATCCTGATGGCATGTGCCGTAAGACGGCTAAACATGACATCAGCAGATTCACCCACCTTAATATTCAAAATCATTTAGTTCTCCCGTTCACGTCTTGCCAAAAATCATCCAGTAGCGCGGCTAGGCCACGAAACATATACGCAACCTCGATTGCACCAAAGTGCTTATGGTCGCCCTTGCCGCGTTCGTTGTCATATCCCACCACCCGCACACCATCAACGATATACACCAACCGATACTTATAACCATGCTCGCTGGGCTTGATTGGCTCCGGCACACGCCAGATGGCGATCTCAATCAACCCGTCGGCATGCAGGAATTTACTGTGTTGCAATAAGGCGGCTTTCATGGTGCGTATGATACCCCATACAAGGAGCATGTAAAGCCGCATATTGTTTAGCCGGATATTAAAAATCCATATTGATGGGTTTATTTCGTCATAAATAACACTTTAGTGTTGACACGGATAAACACAATAGTGTTTAATCTACCCATACCGCAACAACAGCGGAGATTCGTTGCCCAGGCGACGCGAGCCGTAGTCCTCCCGTTTCGGGGCCAACACGGCAAAAGTCCATAAATTTTATTTTAGGAGGAGTTATGTCGAAACCAATCAATGAAACGCTGCGCCTGCTCAGCGGCGATACAGAAGGAAGCAACTTTCTCGATGATGTTTCCAACGCGATGGCCGAGCTGGTCACCGCCGTCGATGCTACAGGCAAAGGTGGTGAGCTCAATATCAAGATCGTACTGAAAAAAGCAACGCGTGGCGCTGTATCGGTTGCTGGCAAGTATTCAATCAAGAAACCGGTCACAGCGCCTGACGTCACGCTGTTGTTTAGCACACCGGAAGGAAATCTGCTGACACAAGATCCACGCCAGCAAAATCTGGAGCTCAAAACTGTTGCTCAAGCCATTGTTGCACCACTCAAACAAGTAGGAGAAAAGTAATCATGCAAGATAATCAAGAAAATATCGCCGCTACCGTCGCGCGTGAAGCACGCAAGCCATTTCCTGTCCAGGATAAACCCGCACTTGTCGCAGTCCCTGATGGCTGGAAACTGCAAGATACTGAAGATCTTGACGCCTGTCCTCGCCGTAAAAAATCTATTGTCAGCCTTGACGACGACACGGGCTACATCGATTACATCAAGCGCCATGGTGCATCTGATCTAACAACGATCTGGTGCGATGCAGATTATGAAAAAGGCCGCATCGGATATACCAGCGTGCTGAACGATCACGCTGGCGATGACGGCGGTCAGGAATGGCGTGACCATATCGCCCGTTTTACTCCGGCTCAATCAGTCGAGTGGAAACGTTGGATCGATAAAGACGGCAAGGTGATGGATCAACTTGAGTTCGCGACATTCATCGAAAACAATCTGGCTGACATTGCAACAACAGAAGGCCTGCCGTCTGGAACAGACATGTTGCATATGTCCACCAACCTTGAGATCACTCAGGACTCAAGCATTAAGAGCGCCATCCGCATGCAAAGCGGCGGTGTTCGCATCAGCTATATCGAGGACGAAAACGCGGAAACCGCCAAATTCATGGAAGTTTACAGCCAGTTCGCCATCGGCATTCCAGTGTTTCGCGGTAGTGATCCTTACCAACTCAATGCCCGCCTTAAATATCGCCTTAACGGCGGAAAGCTCAAGTTCTGGTACGAGCTGATCCGCGCTGACAAGGTGATGGAAGCATCAGCAAAAAGCCTGACAGTGAAGATCCAGGAGCAAACGACCTTCCCTATCTTCCACGGCAACCCATTCGCAAAATAACTTAATGCGCCCTGCCCGGCTTCGGGTGGGGCAAAGGAGAACACCATGAATCAAACCATTACACTGCCAGAACTCAAAGAAGGCGAATTCTATGCCGGCATCCTGCTCGGTAAAGACGGCGCACCAGACCAGCACGTGATCCTATTGCCAGGGCAAGCCAATGACGTGACGTTCAAGCAAGCACAGCAATTCGCTGCCGATATCGGCGGTGATCTGCCTACACGTCGCGATCAATCGTTGCTGTTTGCCAATCTCAAAGAGCAGTTTGAAGAGCGCTGGTACTGGTCCGGTACGCAGCACTCTAGCGGCTCAGGTTGTGCCTGGTGTCAGGATTTCGGCAATGGCGACCAGAGCTTCAATCACAAGGACTACCAGCTCAGAGCGCGCTTCGTCCGCAGATCAGTCATTTAGTCATTTATCAATTTATTGAAAGGTGAAGATCATGAGTAACTACACCGATGACCTCGAATACTCGCTTGCAAAGCGAGTTCCAGACATGGAGAGCGGATTCTCAATCTCTACCAACTACGGCGAACTGTTTATCGATGCCGATGAAGCTGAACCCATCATCAAAGCTGTGCGCCGTGCAATCGAGAAAAATCTCAAGATAGCCAAAAAATCGGAAGCGAGAGTCGCATGATCACCACCTACTCAGTTTCAATTCAACACAGCCGCATTGTGCTTACAGACAAGGCTATTTCGCTTTTTCTGTGGAATAACCCGATTGCGGATGTTGAAGATGCGTTGGAAGAAATATTTCAGCTTGGCGTTGACGCAATGATCGCACGTTGTAAGCCTGAAAATTCAATCGCGCCAAATAAGGCTTGCTTATGAACCGCGCCGTCTTACTCCCCCGCCGCAAATCAAGCGGATATCACCAGGCGAACTTGCTGACACGAGTAATCCGCTGTATCGGTAATTACCACTACTACCGTAAACAGGGAATTTGCGTCGCTGTTTCCTGGGCACTTGCGAGACACACGCTATGACCACGCTTAAATTAAAAATCACCGCACTACGTCAAGCTGCCATCGATGCAGCAATCGAACTCGACTGGACAAAGAACGAACCTGGTGTAAAGCCAGAATGCCAACAACGCGCCACTAGCATCATACAACGCGTGTTCGCAGCTTGTGAGGCGCTGGATGAGGTTGAAGAAGCATGAGCAAGCCAAAAGCAAAGCGCGATAAAGCTTACCGCCCTAAAGCCGTCCGTATCCCAGTCACCAGCCTGCGCGATGAATTCGGCATTGTGCTGCACAGCATCATCGCTGGAGCGCGCATGGGGTATTTCGACAAATCTCAATTCGACAAAATCGGCCAGGCGATCAATTGCGTATGGGGCGCGATGTATCTAAAACCGCCGAAAGATAGCTCAGTGATGCCGGTGGTAGAAGGTGCGATGCGCGCCATGAATGATGTCAGCCGTCGCGGCGATGCAACTGGCGAATGGTCATTGCGCGAGCTGGAACAGGCCGCCGTACTGGCAGGGATCTACAAGATCGAAGCGCAACTCCCCTACATGGATGTGATGATGTTGTATCGCGCCATGCAGGAAATGAAGGCGCTATCTCACGCCGAACGCACGCTTCGCTTAGAAGATATTCAAGCAGTCAATATTCTTAACGAAAAAACGGGCGAGACGCTCCGAATTGAAAGAGGCGCAGCATGACTGAGCTGACCCTGTTTTTATCCACCGCATCGCTGGTATTCGCGCTTGGGCTGCAACAACTCAACGTGCAAGGGAATCATTACGTACTGGCAGCGCTAACCAGCTTCCTGATCGGCGGCGCACAAATATACCTGTGGCGCACCATGCCCGGCGCATCCGCCAGCGAGATCATCGCCACTTTGTTCGGCGGCCCTGTCGGGATACTGGCCGCAATGTACGCTCATCCAAGACTGGTACGGTTTTTATTGCGGAGAAAAACAGCATGACCAAATCCCGCAATCTCAGACCGCCACGTCAGTTTTGGTCTGCTGAACAGCTTGAACTGCTGCACAAATACTATCCTGATACACGCACCTGTGATTTAGTCGATCTGATCGGCAGACCGCGCAACTCAATTTACGCAAAAGCCAGCGAATTGAATCTGGCGAAATCCGCAGCGTTTTTATCATCACCGGCCTGTGGTCGCACATCAGGCAACCAGGGTAAAGGAACGCGTTTTACCAAGGGTCACATAACTTGGAATAAGGGTAAAAAAACCAAAAGCCGGGATGGAGGAACCCGCTTTAAAAAAGGCCAGATGCCACATAACTGGCACCCAATTGGTCATGAAGGCCTGACTGGCGACGGCTATTTGCGCAGAAAAATGACCGATACCGGCTGCACGCGTCGCGACTATGTTCATGTGCATATCTTGTTGTGGACGGAACACAACGGCGCGGTGCCAAAAGGCCATTGCGTGATTTTTAAGGACGGCAATAAGGCCAACATCGCTATCGAAAACCTCGACTGTATCAGCCGGGCTGACAACATGAAGCGAAACAGTTACCACAATTATCCGAAAGAGCTTGCAACGCTTGTCCAGCTGCGCAGCGCACTCAATCGTCAAATCAATAAAAGAGAGAAAAATCATGACGCAACCGAATAACGACATATCAGCACTACGCGACATTCTGTTTGAGTCGCTACGTGCGCTTAAAAAAGGTGCGACAGCTGAAGATATCGCGCTGGCCAAAGCTAAATCAGAGCTTGCTCAGACCATCATCAACAGCGCCAAGGTTGAGGTTGATTATATCCGTGTGAGTGGCGGCGACAATCAAGGCACCGGATTCATCGCAGAAAAACCAGTATCAAGTAAAAAGCAATCCCCATCACCAGCCGGAATCAGTCATCCAGCACCAGGTGTGACACGGCATATTTTGAAGTAACCACAACTAAGGAGGCAGCATGAACACGGCAAAAACACTTGCAATACCAGAACTGAATGAAGGCGAAATTTACGCCGGCGCGATTATCAATCCTGATGGCACCGGACACCATGTCACCTTACTCCCTGGTGATTATGATGATGCGACGTGGGATGAACAGATGGAATTGGCCAAATCAATCGGCGGCGATCTGCCTGATCGTGTCGAGCAGGCACTTCTATTCAAGTACCTTCCGGAGCAATTCAAAAAAGAATGGTACTGGTCGAATACGCAGCACTCTAGCGCCTCAGATTATGCCTGGTATCAGCATTTCTACGGTGGCAACCAGTACACCAATCCCAAGTACCACCAGCTCAGAGCGCGCTTCGTCCGCAGATCAGTAATTCAGTAATTTAGTTATTTAGTTATTTTTTTGGTATTTCAGCATGACTATCCATACAAACCTGCCAATCTACAAAGTGGCTTATGACCTGCTCGATGTTGTAACCGAGCTAGTCAAGAATATGCCGCGCGAGTTCAAGCGCTCAATCGGTGGCAAGGTCAGCGACGAATGTGTTGAGATTGTGGTGTTGATTTTTCGTGCCAACTGCGCACAGGAAAAAGCACCACATCTGAGCGATTTGATCGAGCGCCTGCAGGTGTGCGAACTTCTGCTGCGTCTTTCACGAGACAAGCATCTGATCTCTACCGGTCAATACGCCAAGGCAATCGAGCTGACCAACAGCATAGGCAAGCAGGCTAATGGATGGCGCCGTAAAGCAATGTCGCCCGCTGGATGATGGTCATGGCTAACATCCCTGTGCGAAATCTTGATCTGGTTGTGCCGCTGGCCAATATGGCTACCGACATGCGCATCCCAGAAACCTCCGGGCTAGTTACCCAGGATAGGTCTGGCGCAGTTTCTTCGCTGATCGGCGCAAGCCTTCGGCGTGGTGACGTAGATAGCACGACACGACGCAGCACTCTAGCGACTCAGATTATGCCTGGTATCAGAATTTCAACAATGGCAACCAGAACAACAATCACAAGAACAACCAGCTCAGAGCGCGCTTCGTCCGCAGATCAAACCGTGCACCACCATGCTGATTTCACATTCCCAGAACTGGTACAGGCATATATGGATTGCCGCCAGTCAAAACGCAATACTGCTATCGCATTGGATTTCGAACAGAACCTTGAGCGTAACCTGTGTGACCTTAACGACGAGCTGAGAGACGGCACCTATCACCCGGGCCGCTCGATCTGCTTTGTCATCACCCGCCCAAAGCCGCGCGAAGTGTGGGCCGCAGATTTCCGCGATCGCATCGTGCACCATCTTTTTTACAACCGCGTCTCGCCGCGCTTTTATGCGGCGTTCATCGCAGACAGCTGCGCATGTATACCAGGGCGCGGCACCCTGTATGCAGCCAAGCGCATCGAGGCGAAGATCCGGAGCATCACGCAGAACTGGAGCAAGCCATCACATTATCTGAAACTGGATTTGGCCAACTTCTTTGTCAGCATCGACAAGAATATCTTGCGCGACCTGATCGCCAAACGCGTCACTGAGCTATGGTGGATGCAGCTGTCCGACACAATCTTGTTTCACGATCCGCGCCAGGACTACGAGCTGCGCGGCAATCCGGACATGCTGGATCTAGTTCCGAAACACAAACGCCTGGTTAACCACCCCGCACACCTTGGTCTGCCAATCGGAAATTTGTCGTCGCAATTCTTCGCTAATATCTATCTGGATGCGTTGGATCAGTTCGTCAAACACCAGATCGGCGCGAAACACTACATCCGCTATGTCGATGACTTCGTATTGCTGCACGAATCACCACAATGGCTGAATTCTGCCAAGGCACGGATCGAAGAGTTCCTATACAACGAGCTGCGCGCAAAAATTAATCCATCAAAAACCATTCTACAGCCGGTATCACGCGGCGTTGATTTCGTTGGTCAAGTCATTCGGCCATGGTGCCGCACGACGCGTAAACGCACCATCAATGAGGCGATGAAACGAGTTCGCAGCATCGATGCTAAGGATCTGTTTGAGACGGCTAATAGCTACTACGGATTACTGCGTCAGGCGACACATAGTTATCACCAGCGTGTGAAGATTTCAAACATCCTGCGATATCGTGATCACACGATCAATGGGAAATTAACAAAGATATATCGGAGGGCAAAATGAACCCGCTATTTCTTACTTCTGACGAGGTGCTTACACTAACCGGATACAAGGTTGGCCACTATCAAGCGCAATGGCTTAAATCAAACGGATATCCATTTGAGCGTACTATTAGCGGTAAGCCGCGTGTACTACGCGCATTTGTTGAAAAAAGATTAGGCATAGCCAGCGCGGTGCCGATGTCACAAACTGAACCTGACTTTTCGTCATGGAAGAAAGCTGCCTAATGGTTGGACGCCGCAAAAATGCATCATCACTCCCGCCGCGCATGTACGTCTACAAAGGGAAGCGGCAGGATACCTATTACACTATTACGGCTGACAACAAACGTCTTAACCTTGGACACGACTTGCTTCCAGCCAAGCGAAAGCTGCTTGAACTGGAGGAAGGGAAAAGCATTGCCGGTTCCATTGGAGATTTGTTGGATGATTACCTGAAAGAGGTGAAAGCCAAAGTTGAAGCCGGAAAACGCTCAGCGCTTACACTCCGAGATAATGAAGCCGAGATAGTCCAGCTTAAAAAAGCTTTCGGCGCAATGCAACCGAAAGATCTACAACCGAATCATGTCTGGTCATATCTACATAAGTTTCGTGGTAAGGACGCACCGGTGCGTGCAAACCGCGAAGTTTCCTACCTTCAGGCGGCATTCAACTGGGCGCGCGGGCAGGGAATCATCCGTGACAATCCATGCATAGGCGTACAGCGCAATGAAGAGCAATCACGGACCCGAATGATCAGTGATAGCGAGCTGGATGCATTCGTGGAATTTTGCCGCAGTAATGGTCACCTGAAAGATGACAGTGAGCGCAAAGATAGCAGCGATGCTGGTCTACGCATTGCCTTGGCTGCGCGCATCGCCTATCTGACAGGTAAGGCCCAGGCACAAGTTCTGTCATTGCACAGAACTCAAATTACTGAGAATGGAATCCTGTTTGGTCAACGCAAGCGCGGTGCCGCCACGCTGGTGGAATGGACGCCAACCCTGCAATCCACCGTGGATGAGTGCCGGGCGCTTCCAAGCAAGATCACCTCAATGTATTTGATCCACAGTCGCTCTGGCCAGCCGTATAGCACACAAGGATTCAAAGCAATGTGGCAGCGACTGATGAAGGCGTGGCTGGAATCAGACGAGAGTAATGAGCGATTCACTTTTCATGATCTGCGCGCAAAGGCGGTTACGGATCTGATCGAGGATGGAAGAAAAGCGAGTGAGTTAACTGGGCATAGAACAGAGAGCATTCCGGCCAAAGTGTACGATCGCAGAGCCGTCAGAAAGTCGAAGGCTGTAAAATGATCTTACAAAAAGCGCGTTTTATCTTACAAAAAGCGGAAATGATAAAAAGAAAAAACCCGCTAACCTTTTGAATTAGCGGGTTTGATTTGGGGTGGCTGATGGGGCTCGAACCCACGACAACAGGAATCACAACCCTAAGTTCATTGCAATTTATACAATAAAATCAATTGGTTAAAATATTTTAATATAGGGAAAAGACGCTGCAAAACTTGGGGTTTGTGTGGTGTCTCTGCACAAAATCCACCACAGCGCACGACAGAGTGATCGAGACTAAACTGGTTACTCAATACTGCACCTAGCCAATACCCCGTGCACAAAACTGTCTTGCGGATAAGCATCCAGCAACTTCCGAACTCGCAATAAAGTTTGATCGACACTTCCCGCCACCCTCGCCCCACGCATGCTCGCATCAAATGCAGTCATCACCTCATTGGGCGTAACCTCGTATCCCCTGCCCGCGAGTATCCAGCTCAGTGACAGCAATCCAGCTTCAATCGCGAATAGCGGCTGGGTTTCAATAAAATCCAACGCCGCACGATTCAGGGTACGGTGATCAACCGGCGACTGCCTGGCCAGCTTGATCGCCAAATCATACAACCCCGTATCCTTGGCAGCGGCGAACCACTTACCTTCCTGGCCGGGCGTACTGGCCACCAGATCGTTGAGAATATCGGCGGGTGATTTGTGCGGATATTTTTTGAAAATAGCGCGGAACGTGGACAGGTAGGTCGTTCCTTGATTGGCTGCTATCGCGTAGCGTTGATAGGCTTCATCCGCCATGCCTGACGAGAGCAATATTTCCTCACAGGCTTGAGCGATGCTTTCCGGATTGTTGTTCAATCCGTGCGACATTTCCGCATAGCGCAAGGCTTCAGCTTTCTTGCCTTGGGCAATCAGTGCCTTGACACCCCATTGCCGGTCATACCAC
>FZPY01000048.1_pt1 | contig 47258 bp, 41 predicted proteins | sample 1534801 | NCBI WGS metagenome assembly FZPY01 (sample SAMEA104161950, study PRJEB21768) | metagenome | isolation source: underground water | reverse complement strand
ATCTCGCGGGCCGAAAATTTCCGGCAATTCGAACCGTAGCAGTGCCTTTCTGGCCCATTTGCTACGCTCGATCACCAGCAGCTCGTTATGCCCAAGTAGCAGTAGCCAGCGCGGCGGATGCGTATCACCAAAGACAATTTTGCTGGTGGCCGTCTCCCAATCCATGTCGGGGATAAATGAGTAACCAGACTCAACGGAATCTCTGGGTGCCAGAGGTGCCGCATTCAACACCGCCCATTCGTCTTCGGTCGCCCCCATGTCCATCGGCGCTTGCGCGATGACCAGCGCCGGGTTGCCGTCTGAGCTGCGGTAACAGGCCAGCACCGGTAACTCACCCGCTTCGAATGCGACCGTTTCCGGCTGCAAGTCATACCCCAGTGCATTGAGCAATTGCTCGGCCAGTTCATTCAGCAGTGCCACCCGTTCGGCTAGCGTGCGCGCCTTGAGCGAGCGGTCGCGCAGGCGGAAATATTCCCCTGCCATACCCCGCAAACGCGCTACAGGCGAGGCGCTACCCTGATCCTGCCAACGGGCGAACAAGTCCTTGAGATCGTTCTCCAGCACCTCATCGAGATAGTGCTGGCTGTAGAAGTCGTTGGCGTTTTCGATGCCGGTTAGCGGGAAGGCCATGCTTTATCCATTATGAAATCAATACCGCAGCAACAGTCATGTGCGCACGAGCGTCCAGCTCAAGCGTCAGGCTGACCCAGCGTTTATATTCATCGAACAGGTTATCAATCTCGTGTACCCTTTGGGTTTGCTTGTGCGCGACGACTTTGGCCAGCGGGGTGTCACTCACGGCTTTGAAGTCCAGCTCAAGCTGCTGGAGATGTTGTCCACGCAATTTATCCAGGCGCGAGAGTTCTACTGAGGCACGCTCGCGCATCTGCGCGCTAAACTGCTTTTGGGCTTCCACCATGCGTAACCCAGCATAGTCCAGTGCGGGCGGTAGCAGCGCTTGTAGGGTCTTGGCATCAAATGGATTGCCCGCATTGGGAAACTCTTCGTGTCCCAGCCCAGTTGATTTGATCAACTCATCAAAAGACAGATCTCCCAGTACTTTGCCATTTGAGCCAACTCGCACTGCAAACCAGTCGTTCAACACCGGCTGACCCCGACGATTTGGAATCAATGCCGAGATCAGCACCAGAGATTCTCCTGCGGCAATGCCGCGCGGCACTCGGATAACGGGTGCCCGCTGGCGACCGACTAATGACAGCAATTTGAAATCGAGCCACTGCAACATGGGGTGCAACGCCCAAAGGTGGTGGATTGCCGGCCAAGCATCACCATCGCGCGCAGTCTTGATGGCATTCTTCACCACCTCGGTGTTAGCGCTGAGAGCATAGACGTGGTCGGACGAGCGCATTTCTGGAGAAAGCTGCTGCTTCAGAAAACGGTCAAGATCATCGTCCGGCTGAAGTTCAATTGTTTGAAAACGTGCATCTGCCTTGGGCTGATGCGCAAGGCGGTCGTGTTCATGCAGGAATTCAAGCCCGTTGCGGGCATATTCGAAGTCGCTCAGGAATAGGGAGAGCGGTTTTCGGGGTTCGACTGGAGCTACCGGCGATTGCTCGCCACCGCCCATAAGGGAGTCCAACCAATCGAGCCCATCATCTTCTGCCTTCAGTGTCGCTTCAAATGCTTCCGGTGCTTCACTATTTTCGAGTGCCTGTGCAACGCGCTGAGTCTCGGCCTCTTCATCGTAGAGTCCCATGAAGATGGAAGGATCGCCGATATTCCTGGCGGCTTGCTCGTCTTTCTCGGTCAGAATTTCGAGGATGCGCATATCGCCACGAATCTTGGGATTTTCCGTTTCGTTCAGCAGATAGGCGATCAGCGGAGTCTCTGCCTGCCCATAACGGTCAACACGCCCGTTGCGCTGCTGGAACACCATCAACGACCAAGGGATGTCGAAATGCACGATGCGGTGCGATTGAAAATGCAGATTGATACCCTCTGAAGCCACATCAGAGGCAATCAGCAAGCGTAGCGGGGAGAGTGTCTTGCCAAAATCTTCGACGGTTTTTTGAATCTCAGTATCCGGCAACTGGCCATGCAGGATGGCGACTGCATTTTCTTTTAGCCCAAGCTTTCTGGCTAAATGTTCGCGCAAGAACTTCAGTGTCTCGATGCGCTCAGTGAAGATCACCAAGCGGTCAGCGGCATTATCCGAACTCCATTGCCAAATAGGATCACTCTTCAGGCGGCTCACAAGCTCATTCAGCTTGCTGACATCATCAGGAGCAATAGCCTCTACCGCTACCCTCAGCTCATCGAGAACGGGAATATCCGGGTGTGATGCATCCTTCTTTCCAAGCCGATTTATCCTCTCGCGCACTGTCTGTGCGCAGGCTGCCGGAGATGAGAGCAATGCCTTTTCCAGCAGTGTTCGGAACAGCATCTCGGCACCCGTGCGCCGATCCTTGTCAATGGACAGGTTCAAGTTCGCCAGTGTGGCAAAAGCCCTTTCTTCGGCTGCGCTTGGCTTTGCCCGGAAGCGGAAAACTTGTCGCTCAGGAAACTCCTGGCGGATTTCTTCGCGCACATCCTTCTTGAAGCGGCGCACAAATAAGTGCTCAACATCCTCTTTCGTATAGTCCGATTTTCGAGGCAGGATAGTTGGGTCAAGCATCCGCATCAGGCTTGCAAAACTCTCCTTGTCGCCGTTGTGCGGTGTGGCTGTCAGCAAAACCAAGGCATCCGAACGATGCGCCAGGAGTGAAGCCAATTTATTACTAAGGGTTCGATTGCCCTTGAAGGAAACATTGTGCGCCTCATCAATGACGATGATATCCCAGTAAGCGGTCTCGATATAGTGCCGGTACTCGGTATCCCGCTTGAGGGTATCAACCGAGATAATGGTCTTGTCGTGGTAGTGAAAAGGATTGTGGTTTGCCGGTAAATGCCGCCTGATTCGCTGGATACCCGCCGAATCCAGTCGCGTCAGCGGAATCGAAAAGCGCGACCAGAACTCTTTCTGGAACTGCTGCATCATGCTCTTGGTGGTGACCACCAGAATGCGGCGACCTTTCCCCCTGCGCATGAGTTCCGAGACCAGAATCCCCGCTTCAAGCGTTTTTCCAAGACCAACTGCGTCCGCAATCAGAAAACGTGGCCGAAGTTGCTGCAACACGCGGCGCGTGGGTTCCAACTGAAACGGCAATATATCCATGGCACCACGATGCCCCAGCGCAATAGCCGAATCAGTCGGCACCGTCTGGCGCAGCCGTGCTTCAAGGTAAAGCAGGCTCGACATATAACGCGGGGAGGTGTCGCTAACGAGCTCGGTCTCTCTTGGATCAAGTACCTTAACGGTATCTATCGCGGTAAGGAAGATGGCATCGCGATGACGCACCGTCTCCGATACGCCAATGCATTCGAGTTGATGCCCGCCCATGTCGCACTGTTCGACATTGCGGACGATCCACTCTTCATTACGAATTAGTACCCGTGCGCCTGGGGCTGGCGGCATGTCAATCATCTATAACCCCGCGAAGCCAATAGTAGATGTTGATGCTTCAAAATGATGTGAGTAGATAATTTCAACACGCCCAGTTCAATTAACTCATTCGCCACACTGTTCAGCAGGCTTTGACATGATTGTCCCCGCTCACATTCTAATCGAATTAAAGAGCCATTGATTACGCCCGATGAGGATAATCAGAAGGAAACTTGGATTAACTTGATAGGTTCCGCTAAAAGACAAAAAATAGGGAATCTAATTTTACCCCTCAATGCAAAATCGCCGGTGGCTCATCGCCTTCCTTCTTGGGCAGCAGGTGTGCAAACCGGCCTCCAGCTTCGGTGAAATAGCGGAACTCGATTACCCCAATTGTCCGTTTCTTTTTGGAAATTCCCTTGGGCTTGATCTGGGGTTGTGCGGCCCACACCCCATGCCTCGTTTCCAGCATAAGCGAGCACGTATCTATCGCATAGGGTGATGCGCTTATGCTTCCGTACTTGTCGAGAATCGCATTCATTTGGCGCATTTTGTCTGGCCGAAGCGTCCATGCTTCCATGATCACGAACACAAAATCAGCCTCCAATGCCAACGCCGCTGACTGGATCGTCCGCACAGACTGGTCTTTGCCTTCCCCGCTTCCAGTCTGAATCATCACCGGGATGACTTCCTTTGTGGTCAGGTTGCCAACGAACGCCATCGGCTGAAGCTTTTCGCCTGCCTCCAGAAACCCCCGTGCTTTATCGATCAGCGAACTGATGATGTTCATGTACGCTTGCGGTGGCGTGCTAACGGGTGCCTCGATCATTTTTTCCTCAATACTTGCCACTGGTCGTGCAAACGGGGAAGAGCACGGCAGCCATATCTGAAATTGGCATCGTGGGTAATGCAGCAGTGAGTGCAGTTGTTACAACCCGGGAGATTTTCTTTTGGCTCTGTATCCATGAATCTGTTGGCGCGAATTCAAAACTTACACTTTTGAGGTCGCCATTATGCTCGAATTGGGTTGACCAGAACCTCGGGCCTGATCGCAAAGCAGCGATGGTAGCCAATTAAAAAGTGGCGCCCAGTATAATCAGCGGTTTTCTGGTACCCCGCCATGTGGTTTAAAAATATCTTCATTTATCGCCTGCCTGCCGACTGCACCATCACTGCCGCAACCCTACAGGAAAAACTGGCACTCAAGCCACTACAACCTTGCAGCGGGCTCGACAAACAAAGCAGGGGATGGGTTTCCTGCCGTGGCGATGACCGCCTGGTTCACGTTGCAAATCAACAAATCCTGTTTGCGCTGGGCGTAGAGCAGAAACTACTACCGGCCTCCATCATCAACCGGTTTACCAAAGAGCGAATCGCCGACATTGAAGCGCAGCAGGGCTACAAGGTGGGGCGCAAAGAGAAAAAAGACATCAAGGAAGCCGTCACCGAAGAACTGCTCCCCAGAGCTTTTGCCATGCAGCGCGCCACCTTTGCATGGATAGATTCTGTCAACGGTCGCCTGATCATAGAGGCGGCATCCTCAGCCAAAGCCGATGAGCTATTGGAGCAACTGAGCAAAACGGTAGATGACCTGCCGGTGAAATTGTTACACACTGAACTTTCCCCTGTTGCCGCCATGACGGACTGGCTTGCCGGAGAAGCTGCGCCGGCGGGTTTCACCATAGACCGCGAACTGGAACTGCGTGCCACGGGTGAGAGCAAGGCCACGGTTCGTTATGCCAATCATGCATTGGAGGGAGAGGAAATCCTTGCCCATATCGCGTCAGGTAAACGTGCCACCCGGCTGGGGCTGACCTGGAACGACCGGATTTCCTTTGTTCTGACCGAACAACTGCAAATCAAGCGTCTCGAATTTCTGGACATCATCAAGGAAGAATCAACAACACTGGCCGATACCGATGAAGAGATGTTTGACCTCGACTTCACCCTGATGACCGGCGAACTGGCCAGGATGCTGACAGACCTGACAGAAGTGCTTGGTGGCGAAGTTTCAAATAATCGTTGATGCGAAGCGCAACATGGCCGGTCACGTTACTCATCAAATGCCATTCCTGATAAGTCTTATTATCAGGAATGACACTTTTTGCGTTTAAGTTGGCAGCCTGCATTTATGCTTGGCGCGAATCCAGAGAAAAAGACACAGAAACATGCTGTTAGCCAGCTCGATATTGCGATAGCATGGCGCACCAACCAACCAAGAAGACAAACATGGACAAACTGCTGGAGGGGCTGGAACGCCCTGAGCGGATGGCAAACATCATCGCTCGACAACCCAGGTACATCAGGGATGACATCGCAAGCCTTGTGGAGGAGGAGCAGAGACCAGGATCGTTTGGTGACCTGATTAAGCGCTCCGTTGAACTGACTGCGACTCACAAGGAGTATCAAGGCTCGAACGTGGTATCGATGATCGGCAGACTCCCCACGAAATAATGATGTAGGCGGACAAGATGCTAGCGCTGGTGCCGGTGGTGGGCACGGCGAGGCAAAATGCGACAGCCGATCATGCCAGTGATGGTGTTGGATAAGCCTAGCGTGCAAAAAAGCGCAATATGTTGCGCATATTATAATTGTGGTGTATATAATGCGCATGAAAACGCGCAAACAAGCTATGGAACATCCGATTACCAACCTGGAGCGACTTGCCGCCGAGCTTCGCAAGATTCGTCGCGGACGCAAGGTAAGTCAGCAAGAACTATCTGACCGCGCAATGGTCGCGCGCCGCACGATTACTAATGCGGAGGGAGCCGAAAACGTTGGTGTGAAGGAGCTTTGTCGAATTGCCAGCGGGCTTGGCTATGAACTGGTTTTACGACCGAAAGATACGGTGGTGTTTGAGGAGCTTTCGGCCACCTTCAAGGATGATGAATGAACGCCTCCGAACCGTTTGATATCGAGAAGCTGTTCAATAAAATCCATCAGCTTGAAATACACACACCACAAGGTGTGAGTGGTAGGCTGACCAAAGAAAGTCGTTACGTTTTTAACTATAACCATGTGAATGACGATGCAGCCGTCTCACTTGTGATGCCAGTACGAGAGGAAAGCTACGCAAGTGGGGATTTGATGAGCGTATTCGCAATGAATCGCCCCGAGGGATACCTTCGTTACATCATTGAGGAGCGGTTGAAACGCCTTGGTGCGCCGAGCGAAATGTTTCTGCTGTTTCTGGCAGGCAGTAATCAGATTGGACGTTTGACGTATGCGCTCCCCGGTGAGAGCTTGCCACAAAGTGCTGGTGAGCATTTAAAGGATCTGCTGTCCTCGCCTTCAGGCGCTCTTTTTGAGCGTCTGGTGAGTCAGTATGCTCTCGGATCGGGAATCTCTGGGATTCAACCCAAAGCACTTGTTCCGATCGCGAACGATAGTGTTACTGGCAGCCTGGCAGAGCACACAGCAATGCCGCTAAAAACCGTAATTGTGAAGGCCGAGGGAGGAGATTATCCAGGACTCGCACGTAATGAATTTTTCTGTATGTCTGTCGCCAAGGAAGCTGATTTTGATGTGCCGGATTTCTGGCTTTCTGACGACGGTCTGCTGTTCGTAATGTCGCGGTTTGATCGGCTGCCGGATGGCACGGCGTTGGGTTTCGAAGACATGGCCGTCTTGACTGGACGAACCGCGAAGGAGAAATATGAAGGCAGCTATGAAATGATTGCGCGAGCGGTTGAAACGTTTGCCGGCGACGATAGTGTTGCGCAACTGAGAAAATTGTTCGAGCGCGTGGTACTTTCCTGTTGGATGCGTGACGGCGATGCGCACCTGAAAAACTTTGGCATGCTCTACGAACATCCTGCTGCAGCCAGGCGTCTTGCACCAGTCTATGACGTGGTATGCACCGATGTGTATCCGGAGTTGGACGGTAAATTGGCATTGAAGCTCAACAAGAGTAAATCCTTCCCGACCAAGGAAGATATTGTTGAATATGGAAATCGGTTAGGACTTAACGAAGACGAGGTGGCAGAGATCCTTGGACGCATTGAGGACGCCTATAGCACAGTGATATTGAGGTGCGAAAACGACCCGCGATATCAGTGCGACAGCTTGCTTGCTGATCTTCAGAAAGCGATCAAACGCGCTGGGTTGCGAAGTCAATCGACCCATCAGATGCGGTGATCATCATAGAGTAAAGCGAGGCGAGTTAGAGGGGCTGGAAGATATGAGGATGGAAAATATCATCGCTCACAATTACGCACCATGTCGACAGAGCACCCACAGTACGTCCACAGCGCATTTGCCAATCGGTAACTGCGCAGACTTGGTTGGCACAGCAACCACAGTACATCTGGGGGAGTAGGGTTCTGGATGGACTGGCAACAGAACGCCAATTCTTTACGATACAACATCGTACCCAACAACAGCTTGATAGTAGTTGCTTTGCGATACAATCAAGCTCTGCCAACTAGGTTTAGGGGAGAGTCGCTATGAGTACCGCTGACACATATGTTCGCGCTCGTATTGACACAGCCACTAAGAAACGTGCTGCTGATGCACTGGAAGCAATGGGCCTGTCTATCTCGGACGCTATTCGCTTACTGATGCAGCGTATAGCTGATGAGCACCGTTTTCCCTTTGATGTAAAAGTGCCGAACGCAACTACTCGTAAGTCCATTGCCGAACTCGAATTAGGTAAGGGTAAGTGTTTCGACAGCGTTGATGCACTGATGGCTGATTTGAATGCGGATGACTGAACGCTCATCTGTCTTCAATCGGGATTATAGTTATCTCGTTAATGCCAACTACTTGTTGAGCGATAGCGATTGATAATAGCAAGGTACAGCAAATTTTGCGGATGGTATAAATGATGGTATCGCACTTTTTTTCAAATAAATATTATTTCATAATCAATATGATGTAATGTCTATTGATGATTGAGTGGGAGTGAAACGGCGCACACGCCCGGCATGCACTGTAACGCTTTTAAAAACCCCGCACAGCGGGGTTTTTTGCCTGGTGCGTCCGGGAAAATGCTGGTCGGAAGCGTCCTTTGAGGTAATTGAGGATGCCAGGTAAGCACCCTGCCGGATCTTTATCCGTTAACAAGTGCCTTTTGCGAAAAGGCTTCATCAGATGCATGTCACCCCGGTATGAAATCGACTCTTATGAATTAATTGTAAGTATTGTGTAAGTCGGTATAATCCTGCGTCCTTAAAAAAATATACCCAATTAAACGCTGCTATTTTGCACCTGATTTTATAAGTGCATCACGGGCAGGGGTGTAATGCCTGGATAGCCTGCAGGGCGCAAGACCCTTTGTTTACCGTAAGACCCATAGCGCCAAACCTGTCCTTTGTAACTATAAATTCCGATCATGAAAATTATTTTTTCTATTGTCGTATTGTTTTCAACGCTATTTTTCCTGAATGGAAACATCGGAGGTGTGCATTCGTCCGAACACGCTCGCGGGTGTAAAATCATTGGCCATCAAACGGTCGGTTCTCCGTCCGGTCAGTACAGAGCGATCATTTTTTCAAGAGATTGCGGGACGGGTACCAGTTTAAATACGCATATTTCCATTCTGGCGGCCAATGAACCACTTGCTGATGAGAATGGAAATACATTTATTGCACTGCATGAGTCGGTGCCTGTTACGTTAAGGTGGACAGATGAGACGGCCTTGCAGGTGTCTGGTGCAGACGTTAAGTCTCCTGAAAAGCGAAATTCTCATACTTTTGCAATAGATATTACATACACGAAGGCGTAAGCGTCTGATCAAGCGCGATGTGGCAGATTAAGTGCGCATGATTTACATGCCACAAAGCTGCCATTCGGAGAAAGCCGATGAGGGTATCAATCGTTCCTCAAGGACATAATTCTATTGCAAGCCATGCCGCCTGCTTCATTATTGGCAAAGCGTAATATTTACGCCTTTTTTATACCCATTATGAAATAATTTCCCTCATGTAGTACCTCTTGGGGAAATGAACATCATGCAATTAGCCATCGAGCCATCCCGCTGGTCACAACACCTGCTGGCAATCGTTTGCTGCATTGTCACAACAGTTGTGACAATGCCACTTCGACAGTTGGTTGATCTGGCTAATATCGTGATGCTGTTCCTGCTGACGGTCGTTATCGTTGCGGTATGGCTGGGTCGAAAACCGGCTGTTACCGCTTCGCTTGTCAGTATCGCACTGTTTGATTTCTTCTTCGTGCCCCCCAGATTTTCATTTACCGTCAACGATGCGCAGTATCTGATCACCTTTGGCGTGATGCTGTCTGTCGCACTGATCATTGGGCATCTGACCAACGGGTTGCGGCAGAGTGCGATCGATGCCAGCCTTCGGGAACAGCAGACGCGCGCACTGTACGTGCTGGCAAAACGCCTGGCTGGCGCGGTGACGGCGGAGCAAAGCATACTGGATGTACAGCAGTTTGTGCGTGGACATCAACAACTGGGGCTGCGTGTGCTGCTTCCGGCATCAGATGAACAATTGATTATTCCCGCAGGCAGTCAAAACACGCTCAGCACTACTGAAATGATGGTCGCAAGATCTGTGTTTTCATCAGGAGGTGCAATCGAGATGGACGATGAGTCACCTGCCACGCTGGTGCTGCCACTGTCCGGTGCAACGCACCCGCGCGGTGTGATGCTGCTTAACGGTAAGCCCGACGCCTTACGCAATCAACGCGCCCTGATGGAGGCGGTCGCATCGTTGCTGGCCACCGCACTGGATAGATTGCATTTCGTGGAAATTGCCGAGCACAACAAAATGCAGATGCTGACAGAACGGCTGCGCGGCTCAATTCTGGCATCCCTGTCACACGATGTACGCACGCCACTGACGGTGCTTTACGGTCTGGCGGATACGCTCATCCTGCCGCAACAGAATTTATCAGCATCGGCCATGCAGACTGCCTGTTCGATCCGGGATCAAGCCATGCAATTGAACAACATGGTAAACAATCTGCTGGATATGGCGAGGCTGCACGCCGGGCACGTGCAGTTGCGCAAAGAGTGGCAACCGGTCGAAGAAGTGATCGGCAGCAGTATCCGGCTGTCTGGCATTGAGGGACATGCGGTCAAGGTGGAGCTGGATGAGCATATGCCATTGATCGAGTTTGATGCGGTTTTGCTGGAACGCGTTTTCTGCAATCTGCTTGAGAATGCAGCCAAATACTCCCCGCCCGACAGCTGTATCGCGATTGAGGTGACAGCAGACAGTCAACATGCGGTGATCACGGTCAGCAACGCAGGCACAGGTTTTGCCAGAGACAAACTGACAGAAGTTTTTGAACCCTTCGCACGCGGCAATGCGGAGAGCAATGTCGGGGGTGTCGGCATGGGGCTTGCGATCTGCCGCGCGGTGATTGAAGCGCATGGCGGACACATTTCGGCAAGCAACCCTGAAGCAGGCGGTGCCAGCGTTCGCTTCACACTGCCGCTGGGTGAACCTCCCTTGATCGAACCGGAATGGGGGGAGATGACATGAGCACGCCCGAATTTCTAATTTTGATAGTTGAAGATGAGAAGGAGATTCGCCGCTTCGTGCGACAGGCGCTGGAAGGTGATGGATGCCAGGTGCGTGAAGCCGGCACAATGACACAGGGGCTTAGCGATGCTACCGCTTGCAAACCCCAGTTGATCATTCTCGATTTAGGGCTGCCCGATGGTGACGGTGTGGAATTTGTCCGGCGCCTGCGCACCTGGTCAAACATTCCGGTGTTGGTGCTGTCGGCCAGATCGGCAGAAGAAAGTAAGATCGCTGTATTGGATGCGGGTGCGGATGACTATCTGACCAAGCCGTTCTCGGTGGGAGAGTTGTTAGCCCGGGTTCGCGCCTCCATCAGGCGCAGCCGCTCGGGCAACATGCTTGAATCTCCGCTCGTTCAATTCGGCAATGTCGAAGTTGATTTTTCTCGTCATACCGTAAGCAAAAAAGGCCTGCCAGTCAGGCTGACCGCCATCGAATATAAATTGCTGTCCGTGCTGCTTGCCAATGCAGGTCGTGTGATGACTCACCGTCTTTTGCTGCGAGAAGTATGGGGCCCATCCCATATAGAAAGCACCCATTACCTGCGTATTTATGTTGCGCATCTGCGGCAAAAACTCGAAGACGATGCAACGCAGCCCACTCACTTCCAGACGGAAATCGGTATCGGCTATCGCTTCCAGTACTGATGAACAGCGATAATCAGGAGAATACAATGCAACCAGACACATCAAATCCGTCCAAATCCAGACTATCCGCATTGATGGTCGGCGCCATCGGCGTGGTATTCGGCGATATCGGCACGAGTCCGCTCTACGTCCTGCAAACCACTTTTACCGGCACGCATTCGCTGCCCGTCGTGGAGGCCAATATACTGGGCGTGTTGTCGGTGATGTTCTGGACGATCATGCTTCTGGTCTCTTTAAAATATGTCGTGATCATCATGCGCGCGGATAATCACGGTGAGGGAGGATCACTGGCCTTACTGGCGCTGGTTGGCGAACTGACTGCGCGCTATCCTAAAACAAAATGGCTGCTCACTGCGCTGGGGGTGTTCGCGGCGGCGCTGTTCTATGGCGACGGAATGATCACACCGGCAATCTCGGTACTCTCCGCCGTAGAGGGGCTGGATCTGGTATCGCACGAATTCAAAAGTTACATACTGCCGATCACACTGATCGTGCTGACAGGCCTGTTTTTTATTCAGAAGCGGGGAACAGGGGTTGTTGGCATGGCCTTCGGCCCAATCATGGTGTTCTGGTTTCTGTGTCTGGCCGCGTTCGGTATCCTCTCAATTGCCGATAACCCACAAATCTTGTGGGCATTAAATCCAGTTTATGCCTTCAGATTTTTGAGCGCAGATCCGTGGGTTGCATTTCTGGCTCTGGGCGGCGTCGTGCTGGCGATTACCGGGGGTGAGGCTTTGTACGCCGACATGGGGCACTTCGGAAAACATCCGATCCGCCTGGCGTGGTTTTATTTTGTGTTGCCGGCACTGGTGCTGAACTATTTTGGACAGGGCGCCTTGTTGCTGCACAATCCTAAAGCCATCGAAAGTCCGTTTTATCTGCTCACTCCGGCATGGGCGCTGATGCCGATGGTGCTGCTTGCTACGGCGGCCACCGTGATCGCCTCACAGGCGGTGATTTCAGGTGCGTTTTCAATCGCGAGTCAGTCAGTGCAAATGGGCTTTTTGCCGCGCATGGAAGTGCGTCAGACCTCCGATAAGGCGCGAGGACAAATCTATGTGCCTTTCACCAACTGGTCATTGTATCTGGCGGTCATATTTCTGGTTTTCACCTTCCAGAGTTCGAACAATCTGGCCGCAGCGTATGGCATCGCAGTCACCGGCACGATGACGATCACCACAATACTGATCGCCTTTGTGATGGTGCTCTACTGGCGCTGGTCGCTGGCTTTTGTTATTCCTTTGATTACTATTCTGTTTGTAGTGGATTTAACATATTTCGCGGCCAATGCAATGAAAATGGCGCAGGGCGGCTGGTTTCCGATCGGGATCGCGGTCATCTCTTTTACCGTGCTGACAACCTGGAAGCGCGGCAGAAAACTGCTTTTTGAAAAGATTGCCCGACTGCAAGTGCCCTTGCAGTCTGTAATAGATGGCATGGACGATGTACCCAGAGTACCCGGTACGGCAATATTCTTAAGTCCCTTGACGACAGGTGCGCCCACCGCCATGCTGCACAATGTCAAACATAACCACGTGCTGCACGAACGCAATATTCTGTTGACAGTGATTATTGAGGATAAGCCTTATGTCACTAAAGCAAACCGTTTGCTGATTGACGATCTGGGCAAAAACTACTTCAAGGTGAGAGTATTTTTCGGTTTTATGGAAATGCCCGATTTGCCAGCTGCGCTGGCGTTGTGTGCTTCTCTTGGGCTGTCATTCGATATGATGGACACTTCGTTTTTCATTTCGCGGGCCATGATCGTATCAAGTCCGACACCCGGTATGACCAAATGGCGTGAACGCCTGTTTGTATCCTTGTCGAAAAACGCGATGAATGCCGCCGACTTTTTCAAGATTCCAGCCAACCGTGTCATCGAAATGGGCACTCGTGTTGAAATTTAAGCGCAACTGGCTAACTTCGAATTCAGGATCTGAGACAAACTCATCGTTGCGCCATTGCTTATTTGATGGAATGAAGGCGCGTAAAAATGTTTTCCCGCCAGCGCCCCTGCATTAACACAGTCACCGGCAGCAATGAGCCGCAAAGTGCAGGGTTGTTGGGTTAAATGATCTTACAGTCGTTGAGATTCATCTGTTGAAATTACTCACAGGAATTCGGCCCTTCGTCAATTGTGTCCCACAGTCCGTCGCGGCGGTCCGCAATCGGGAGGCCTGATTACTTGCCGGAACAATATACTCGAGCGCTCGGTTTTTCGGTGCGATAATGAACAACTTGAACCGTTATGTGCCGATAAGTGATAATAGCGTTCAGTGTCCAGTTTTAATCATGTCAGGATGGGCGCGTACTTCAGATCACATAGGATATTACAGATTAAGCTATGAATTTATGAAAAAAGAAATAGCACAGCCGCAAGATATCAAACTCACCGTTGAATCCATGCTCAGGGAGGTTCCTGCAGTGAAGGAGGATACGAATAGCAGTAGTGTGCTTGCGCTATTTCACCAGGACAAACAAATATATTCACTGCCCGTCGTAAATGACAAACTCAAACCTGTAGGAATGGTCGTTCGACAAGAAATCACTGAAACCTTCAGCAAACCGTATATTAAAGAGCTTGTCGGTGATAAACCCATATCGTCCATAATGGTTAATAATCCCATCATAGTCGACCATAATACCGCCATTGAGGACGTTGCCCGAATCATCCTGGATGCAGGCATTCAGCATATGTTGAGGGGGTTCATCATAACCCGGGATGCGAAGTATCTTGGCATGGGTAATGGGTACGACCTGATCAATGAAATTATTAACTACAGGCAAAAGCATCTTTTTGATCTGGCCCATTTTGATCAGTTGACTAATTTACCTAATCGCACACTGCTCTTGGATCGTTTAGCTCAGGCCATATCTATTTCCGCACGCACGAATAAAAAAATCTCGTTGCTGTTCATTGATCTGGACGGATTCAAGTTTGTGAATGACACTTATGGTCATGATGCAGGGGATCGCCTGTTAATAGAGGTGGGAAAGCGGTTGCTTGGCAGTATTCGGGAAGGAGATACGGTCGCACGTCTGGGAGGGGATGAGTTCATTGTAACCATGCTCGAATCCGAACTGGAGCGGGCAATCATGGTAGCAGAGCGCATACTTGCGGAGTTGAGACTTCCCTATGATTTAGGGGGCAAAGAAGTTATAACCAGCATCTCTGGCAGCATAGGCATAGCCGAATATCCCGACCATGCGAAAAACATAAGTGATTTACTCAGTGCAGCAGACCAGGCCATGTATTCCGCCAAGAAGCAGGGGAAAAATCAATATGCCCTTTTCGATCCAGAAAATTCATAATTGTCTCAGACTCCTGATTTTTACAGGCGAGCCGGAATGACTGAGAAATAGTCTTCTGCAGTAAAGGCCCTGAACAAATCGAAGGTCACTTTCAGGTCTGGCTGTGATTTTTCATAAATAATAATGATACTAGGAGTATGTAATGCTATTCGGCAACAGTAAAAAAGCAACGCAGAAATTTGAGGCAGAAATTGGCGAGCTAAAAGCAATGCTTCAAGAACGTGAAAATCAACTGAGTGCGGCAACGCTACGTGCTGATAACGCAGAGCAGGAAGCGGATCGTTGCCATCTCAAGGCTGAAGAACTGCGAGGATTAGTTCATAACCTGCAAGTTTTTGGGCAATCAATGAGTGATGTGCAGGGCTCGCTGGCCACACTGGCAAACTCCATGCGTGTAGAAAAGGACCGCGCTGTTGATGCGCAAGGCGTATCGCTTACCAGTCGTGCCGCCATTGAACGCATCGCCGTCAATCTGGGTGATCTGGCGACTAATTCAGAGCGTGCAGCAGTTCAGATTGGTGAGCTGGATGCGCGTGCACAGGAGGTTAGCAGTATTGTGAATCTCATTAAGGAGATCGCTGATCAAACCAACCTGTTGGCGCTGAATGCGGCCATAGAAGCCGCGCGAGCTGGCGAGCAAGGTCGAGGATTCGCGGTGGTGGCCGACGAAGTGCGTAAACTGGCTGAACGGACAGCCAACGCGACCAAAGAAATATCCACGCTGGTATCTCAGATACGGATTGATAGTACGAACAGCCGTGACCAGATGAACATATTGGCAGCACAGTCGGCTGAGTTCAGCCATGATGGACAGTCCGCTGCAGAAACAATGCGTCTTTTGCTGGACATGTCGTCCAGTATGGAAGTGGCCATTGCCGGTTCAGCGCTTCGCGGATTTTGCGAACTCGCCAAGGTTGATCACTTAATTTATAAATTCCGAATTTATAAAGTCCTGTTCGGACTGTCAGACGAAACAGAAAGCCAGTTTGCCTTGCATACGGATTGCCGGCTTGGTCAGTGGTACTACCAAGGCGAAGGAAAAGACTGTTTCTCTCAGCTTCCGGGATATCGCGAGCTTGACCTACCGCATAAACGTGTCCATGAGTCAGCGCTTCATGCCTTGCGTGCAAAGGCGAACAATAACGTGTCGCTGATGTTGGAACAAGTGTCATCCATGGAGTCTGCAAGTTTATTGGTACTTGAATATTTAGAGCGAATGGCCGCAAGTGGTGAGCAAAATAGCCAGCTTTTGTGTAAGTCTTAGGTTCACGACTTAAGCGAATATCTTTGCATGTATGAACGATTTAATCGGAACCAATCAAAAAATTATTGTAAAAAATTCTATTACTGGTCTCAGTGCACGGGTTGCAGTCCATTCCTGACATCAAACCGGCCTTGATTATGTATTCTCCTGCTAAGTCCGGTTGGTTTCGAACAGGTGATCAGCTGCATTGTAAAATTGCTGCCTGAATGCGGACAGTTGCGGGCAGGGGGTGCGTTGCTTGCGATTCATCTGCTGCGCCTGTTTATTGCCCTCTCATGAACATTTTGTCCAGTTCGCTCATCGACATCTGAAACCAGGTTGGTCGTCCATGGTTACACTGGCCTGAGCGTTCTGTTTGTTCCATCTCGCGCAGCAGCGCATTCATTTCAGGTACGCTCAGTATCCGGTTGGCGCGCACTGCACCGTGGCAGGCTAAACTTGCCAGCAATTCGTTGCGTCGTTCGGTGAGCATGCGGCTGCCGCCGTATTCACGTAATTCATTCAGCACGTCGCGCGCTGCCATTTCGGCTTGTGCCTGTTTGAGCAGTACCGGCATGGCGCGTATCGCCAGCGTCGTCGGGGAGAGCGGTTTGATGTCGAAGCCCAGTTTTTGCAGGGACGTCTGCTCCGCTTCCACGGTGGCCACATCGATGGCGTCAGTCTGAAAACACACAGGAATCAGCAGCGGCTGGGTTGCGATGGCTTCGCTATCCATTGAAGATTTGAGTTTTTCATAGACGATGCGTTCATGCGCGGCATGCATGTCCACCACGATCAGTCCCCGTTCATTCTGGGCCAGAATGTAGACGCCGGATAGCTGAGCGAGTGCGAACCCCAGCGGGTGCTCAGCTTGAGCGTGGACAGGCGCGGGTGGGTGGTAAGTCGTCGCAGGAGACTGGAAAATGGCATCGCCGTTTAGTGCTTCGGGAAAGTCCTCTGCGGCCGGCATCCTGCATCCTGCATCCTGCATCTTCAATCCGGAGTCCTGCGTTTGCATCTCCCATACCTGATAAGACGCGTTCAGTTGCGCTGAATTGAGTGCAATGCGTTGCTGGGTCGGCATCACAGGTTGCGTGACGTGCACTTTGGGCGTGTCGATGCGGTCAGGCGTGGCCAGCGCATCTTGCAGTGTGTGGAAGATGAACTGGTGTATGCCTTGTCCTTCACGAAAGCGCACTTCGCTTTTGGCCGGATGCACATTCACATCCACCTGTTCTGGGGGCAATTCGAGGAACAGCACGAAAGCCGGATGGCGTTGGTGATGCAATATGTCCTGATAGGCCTGCCTGAGCGCATGGCTTGCGACCTTGTCGCGTACGAAGCGGCCGTTGACGAAAAAATATTGCGCATCGCGATTTCCCCTGGAGTAGGCGGGTAATGCGGCCAGTCCGTGCAGAGTCAGATGGGCGGCACTGCGTGAAACGGGCACAGCCGCCTTGCCGAACTCATCGCCCAGCAAGGCTGCAACACGTTTCAATGCGGCATCCTGCATCCAGGTATCCAGAAGTCGGGGTGGCGATGCGAGTTGCCAGACAGTGCGTCCATTGTGTTGCAGCGTAAAACCGACATCGGGGCGGGAGAGCGCAATGCGTTTAAAGGCCTCTTCGCAGTGGGCGTATTCGGTCGACTCCGTTTTCAGAAATTTACGGCGGGCGGGGGTGTTGAAATACAGTTCGCGTATTTCGATGGTGGTGCCCTGAGGCCCGCTGGCTGGCGCAGGATCAGACAGTCTCCCGTCCAGTGCATCAACCGCCCATCCGTGCGTCTGGTCGCTGGTGCGGCTGGTCAACGTCAGTTGCGCCACCGCGGCAATGCTGGCCAGTGCCTCACCGCGAAAGCCCATGCTCGCGACATTCTGCAGGTCATCAAGCGAGGCGATCTTGCTGGTGGCGTGACGCATCAGGGCCAGTGAAAGTTCGTCTTTGGCGATGCCTTTGCCGTTGTCGCGTACCCGTAACAGTTTGATGCCGCCATTGTCCAGCTGTACCGAAATATCGGTAGCACCCGCATCAAGGCTGTTTTCCATCAGCTCTTTTAATGCGGCAGCCGGGCGTTCGATGACTTCGCCGGCGGCAATCTGGTTGATCAGGAGTTCGGGTAATACCCGGATGAATGAGGGCATGATGGCGCATGGATAAAATCAGGGACTCGATTATAGTGGGGTTTTATGTTCACTGATAATCGGTATAATCCGGTGTTGAATAAAATCTGGCACACGCCGGAACTTTTAAGCCAATTAGGAGAGATAAATGCGTATAGGCATTCCTGCGGAAACGCATGCAGGCGAGAAGCGCGTTGCGACGGTACCTGAAATCGTACAGAAGCTCGTCAAGCTGGGTTTTACGGTCGCGGTCGAATCAGGTGCGGGGATTGGGGCGAATTTCAATGACGAGGCATACCTTGCTGCAGGTGCCGAAATCATTAACGGTGCGGCGGCGCTATGGGCTGAATCGGATATCGTCTTTAAGGTAACCGTACCGACTTCAGTTGAAGTTGATCTGATGCGTGAAGGCCTCACTCTGATCGGTTTCATCTGGCCTGCGCAGAATCCCGAACTGATGCAACAACTCGCCAGCAAACGCGCGACGGTGCTGGCTATCGACGCACTGCCGCGCCAGCTCTCCCGCGCACAGAAGATGGACGCGCTGACATCCCAGGCCGGGGTCGCGGGTTATCGCGCTGTCATCGAGGCTGCCAACGTTTTTGGTCGCTTCTTCAACGGCCAGATTACGGCAGCAGGCAAGGTGCCGCCTGCCAAGGTATTTATCGCAGGTGCGGGGGTCGCAGGATTAGCTGCGATCGGTACGGCTGCCGGTCTTGGCGCCATCGTGCGTGCTAACGACACCCGCAGTGAAGTGGCCGATCAGGTCAAATCGCTGGGCGGCGAATTCGTCAAAGTCGAGTATGAGGAAGAAGGCGGCGGGGGCGGTGGCTACGCCAAGGTGATGTCTGAGGGCTTCTTGCAGGCGCAGCGTGAAATGTACGCCAAACAAGCAAAAGAAGTGGACATCATTATCACCACTGCGCTGATCCCCGGTCGCCCTGCGCCTAAACTTATCACCGCCGAAATGGTGCAGTCTATGAAGCCCGGCAGCGTCATCGTTGATATGGCAGCCGAGCGCGGTGGCAATTGCGAACTGACTGAGCCTGGCTGCGCGGTAGTGAAACACGGTGTGACCATCGTCGGCTACACCGATCTGAACAGTCGTCTGGCACGTCAGTCTTCGACCCTGTATGGCAATAATCTGTTCCGTCTGACTGAGGAATTGTGCAAGACCAAGGATGGCATCATCAACGTCAACATGGAAGACGATGCGATCCGCGGTTTGACGGTGATCAAGGACGGTGAAATTACCTGGCCTGCACCCCCGCTGAAAATGCCAGCAGTCAAACCGCCAGTTGCCGCAAAACCGGCACCTGCCGCGCATGGTCACGGTGCGGGGGGGGCGCCGGCCTCGGCTGGAAAAACGGTCGTGCTGTTCGGCGCAGCAGCGTTGTTGTTCCTGCTCGTTGGGGCGTTTGCACCTGCCGCGTTTTTAGGTCACTTCACCGTGTTCATACTGGCGTGCTTCGTAGGTTACATGGTGGTGTGGAATGTTACGCCTGCTCTGCATACCCCGTTGATGAGCGTCACCAACGCGATTTCCAGCATCATTGCGATCGGTGCGCTGGTGCAGATCGCACCGCCGCTTGCGTTTGGGCTGGATCGGCCTGAAGGCTGGATACGCTGGTTGGCAGTGGCGGCTATGGCACTCACTGCGGTCAATATGTTCGGTGGCTTCGCTGTTACCCGGCGCATGCTGTCAATGTTCCGCAAATAAGGATAAATATTATGTCTGCAAGCTTGGCAAGCGTTTCATATATTGGCGCGATCATTCTTTTTATTTTGAGTCTGGGCGGTCTGTCCAGTCCTGAGTCTTCGAGGCGCGGCAATCTCTACGGCATGATCGGTATGGCGATCGCCGTGCTGGCGACGGTGTTCGGTCCTCATGTCACGATGGCAGCCCTGCCGTGGATTGTCGCTGCGATGCTGGCGGGGGGCAGCGTTGGACTATATGCTGCGCGCCGCGTGCAAATGACGCAGATGCCCGAACTGGTCGCACTGATGCATAGCTTAGTCGGCCTTGCCGCGATGCTGGTCGGATTTGCAAACTACATCGACCCGATGGCCGCCCTTAATCTGTCCGGTGCTGAAAAATCGATCCACGAAATCGAAGTCTATGTGGGTATTCTGATCGGTGCGATCACCTTCGCAGGCTCCCTGATTGCCTTCGGAAAACTGGCGGGCAAAATCGGCGGCAAGCCGCTGTTGCTCCCCGGGCGTCACTTCATGAATCTGACGGGTCTGCTGGTGGTGATCGCGTTCGGCTGGCAATTCATGCATAGCGATTCGATCAGTGCGGGCATGATGGCGCTGGCGGTGATGACGGTGATTGCTCTGCTGTTCGGCATACACATGGTGATGGCCATCGGTGGCGCGGACATGCCGGTGGTGGTATCCATGCTCAACAGCTATTCCGGCTGGGCGGCAGCGGCCACCGGCTTCATGCTGAACAACGACTTGCTGATCGTCGTGGGTGCGCTGGTGGGATCCTCCGGTGCTATTCTGTCTTATATCATGTGCCGCGCGATGAATCGTAACTTCATCAGTGTGATCGCGGGCGGATTCGGCGGCGGCAAGCCTGCCAAAAAGGATGCCGGTGATGCCGCACCTCAGGGCGAAGTCGTGTCTGTCAGTTCAGTCGAGACGGCCGAAATGCTGCTGGAAGCCAAGAGTGTGATCATCGTGCCAGGCTATGGCATGGCCGTAGCACAGGCACAGCACACGGTCTATGAGATCACCAAACTGTTGCGCGAAAAAGGCGTCAACGTGCGTTTTGGTATCCATCCGGTTGCCGGTCGTATGCCCGGCCACATGAACGTGCTGCTGGCCGAAGCCCGCGTGCCTTACGACATCGTGATGGAAATGGACGAACTCAATGCCGATTTTCCGGATACCGACGTTGCCATGGTAATCGGTGCCAACGACATCGTGAATCCGGCAGCTCAGGAAGATCCGAACAGCCCGATCGCCGGTATGCCTGTGCTGGAAGTCTGGCGCGCCAGGACTTCAATCGTGATGAAGCGCAGCATGGCTTCAGGCTACGCAGGTATTGACAATCCTTTGTTCTATAAAGAGAACAACCGCATGCTGTTCGGCGATGCCAAGAAAATGCTGGAAGAAGTGCTCACTGCGCTGAAAGCGTGACCGCCCGGGCAATGATCTCTTGACGATTTCTGCCAGCAATAAAAAGAGCCGCTTATGCGGCTCTTTTTATTGCTGCACCCGCACCGGGTGCATGGCAGGCTGGATTAAATGCTGGCCAGCGCTTCGTTCAGGGTGTTACTTGGTCGCATGGCCTTTGAGGTCTTCGCAAAATCAGGGTGATAATACCCGCCCATGTCCACCGGGCTTCCCTGCGCTGCAATCAGTTCGGCATTGATAGTCGCCTCGTTGTCGGAGAGCGTCTTTGCAAGCGGTGCGAAACGCGCCTGTATATCCAGATCTTTTGTCTGTGCGGCCAGCGCTTGCGCCCAATACAGTGCGAGGTAGAAATGGCTGCCCCGGTTGTCGATTTCACCCACACGGCGGGCAGGGGACTTGTTGTTTTCCAGAATACGGCCGTTCGCCTGATCCAGCGTCTCGGCCAGTACCTGCGCCTTTTCGTTGTTATATTTGCGGCCAAGATGCTCCAGCGATACGCCCAGGGCCAGAAATTCGCCGAGTGAATCCCAGCGCAAATAACCCTCAGACTGGAATTGCTGGACATGTTTAGGGGCAGAACCGCCGGCGCCCGTTTCAAACAGTCCGCCGCCATTCATTAAGGGGACGATGGAGAGCATTTTTGCGCTGGTGCCCAGTTCCAGAATCGGGAACAGGTCGGTGAGATAGTCTCGCAGCACGTTACCGGTGACAGAAATGGTATCAAGGCCGTTGCGGATGCGTTCAATCGAGTGCTGTATCGCGGCTTCCGGTGTCATGATGCAAATGTCCAGACCATTTGTATCGTACTCCTTGAGATACCGTTCTACTTTCCCGATGAGCTGGGCATCGTGTGCGCGGTTTTTGTCCAGCCAGAAAATGGCGGGCGTATTTGAGGCGCGCGCGCGATCGACAGCCAGCTTCACCCAGTTTTGAATGGGCGCATCTTTGACCTGGCACATGCGGAAGATGTCGCCCTGTTCAACCTGTTGCTCCAGCAGTATTTTGCCGGATTCATTCGCAACGCGGACTGTGCCGCTGGCCGTCATCTGAAAAGTCTTGTCGTGAGAACCGTATTCCTCGGCCTGTTGTGCCATCAGACCGACATTCGGTACGCTGCCCATGGTTTTGGGATCAAATGCACCGTGTTTTTTGCAGTCTTCGATGACGACCTGATAAATGCGGGCGTAGCAGCGATCCGGGATCATCGCGCAGGTGTCGTGCAGTTTGCCGTCCACGCCCCACATTTTGCCTGAATCGCGAATCATCGCGGGCATGGATGCATCGACGATGATATCGCTCGGCACATGCAGGTTGGTGATGCCCTTGTCGGAGTTCACCATCGCAAGTTCAGGGCGGGTCAGGTAAGTCGCCTTGATGTCAGCTTCAATTTCGGCGCGCAGCGCATCCGGCAACTTGGCGATTTTAACTAACAGATCGCCCAGTCCGTTATTGACGTTCACACCCAGTTCGCTGATGACGGCTGCGTGTTTTTCAAACACATCCTTGAAATACACAGTGACGGCATGGCCGAACATGATCGGATCGGAAATCTTCATCATGGTCGCCTTCAGATGCAAGGACAGCAATATGCCCTGATTCTGTGCATCCGTCATCTGCTCTTCATAGAAGGCGCGCAGTGCGGTACGGCTCATGACGGCCGCGTCTATGATTTCACCCGCAAGCAAGGCGGTTTTGTCTTTTAATACGGTTGTTTTTCCATCCGTGTCGGTCAATTCGATACGAACGTTTCCGGCTTCCGCAACGGTTACCGACTTTTCGCTGCCGTAGAAATCAGCCGCGTTCATGTGCGCGACATGGGTCTTAGAGTCAGGACTCCATGCGCCCATCTTGTGAGGATTATTCCTTGCAAACTGTTTGACCGAACCTGCCGCGCGTCGGTCCGAGTTGCCTTCGCGAAGCACGGGATTGACGGCGCTGCCGAGTACCTTGCTGTAGCGTAATTTGATGGCTTTTTCGGCATCGCTCTGAGGTTCATCCGGGTAATCCGGGATGTTGTAACCTTGCGACTGCAACTCTTTGATCGCTGCTTTCAGTTGCGGCGGGGTGGCGCTGACATTGGGCAGTTTGATGATGTTGGCTTCTTCTTCGAGCGCAAGCTTGCCCAATTCGCTCAACTCGTCGGCGATTTTCTGGTCGTCAGTCAGGTTCTCTGGGAAGTTGGCGAGTATCCGTCCGGCCAGCGAAATATTGCGTGTCTCGACCGTGACACCGGCGGCTTTGGTGAAGGCTTGTACGATGGGCAGCAGGGAGTAGGTGGCCAGTGCCGGTGCTTCATCGACCATCGTGTAAATAATTTTATGGCTCGTCATGTGTTTCCTCTTTCCTTAGTTCAAATCAAAATACCAGCAGATTTACCGAAAAATACCCAGCATACCCGGATACCGGGTTTAACTCGCAGGCAGACGCGGTAGAATAGCTGCTTAAAATAATCTGGATCTCAAATGGGACGCATCTTGCTGTTCAATAAACCGTATGGCGTGATCTGCCAGTTCAGGCGCGATGGTCTGCATTCGACGCTGGCAGATTATATCCCTGTTCCCGACTTTTATCCTGCCGGGCGACTGGATACCGACAGCGAAGGGTTGCTGGTTTTGACCGATGACGGTCAGCTGCAACACCGCATCACCGATCCGAAACACAAGTTGCCTAAGACTTACTGGGTGCAGGTTGAAGGCATACCCGATGAGGCTGCATTGGAACAATTGCGCCTCGGTGTCAGGCTGTCTGATTTTACCACTCAGCCCGCTGGTGTAAGCCTGATGGATGAACCCGCAGGTCTGTGGCCGCGCAATCCGCCGGTGCGCGAGCGAAAAGCCATCCCGACCAGCTGGCTGGAGTTGACGATCCGGGAGGGTAAAAACCGGCAGGTGCGTCGGATGACCGCTGCGGTGGGTTTTCCGACGTTGCGACTGATTCGTTACCGTATCGGGGAGTGGACGCTAGCGGGTCTGGAACAGGGGCTCTGGCGTCTGGTCCAACCCTAATAATTATCAGCAGATGGGAAAAAGATGAACAATATTAACGATGCGGCTAAATTGCTGGATGAACATCCGGACTTTAAAGTCATACGCCGGATTTTGCCCCGATCCCGATTTTGTGAGCAGGCGGGGTTAACCTTGTCTCGCGGCGTGGTTGTGGACACCGAGACGACCGGCGTTGACCCGGACAGGGATGCCATCATTGAGCTGGGTATGGTGCTTTTCGAATTTGATCCTTTAACCGGCATCGCTTATCGCGTGCTCTCGACCTTCGATCAGCTGGAAGCCCCGGGTTTCCCCATTCCGCCCGAATCAACGGAGGTGCACGGCATTACCGATGAGATGGTGCAAGGGCGTCGCATTGATGATGCCGGTGTGGCAGATTTTCTGGCCGGCGTGAGTCTGGTGATTGCGCATAATGCCAAATTCGACCGCGTATTCCTTGAAAAGCGCCTGCCGATATTTGAATTGCTGCCCTGGGGGTGTTCGTTCGCGCAGGTTGACTGGCGGGCGGAAGGGGTAGGCTCGGCCAAGCTTGATTATATTGCGTACCAGTATGGTTTCTTTTACGAGGCGCACCGTGCCGAGGGTGATTGCTATGCTCTGCTTGAAATATTACAGCAGCCGCTGCCAAAATCGGGCGAGCTGGTACTGAACTCCATTTTAAAATCGCTTGCGCAGAAAAGTTATCAGATCTACGCGACCGGTTCAGCATTTGACACCAAGGACAGGCTCAAAGCGCGCGGGTACCGTTGGGATGGGGTCAAAAAATGCTGGCACACCACGGTTACAGGAGACGAGGCATTAAAGGCAGAAGTGCACTGGCTGAAAGACAGTGTGTATGGCGGTAAAAATGCTAAGGTCGAAATTGAAGTGCACAATTGTCTGACGCGTTTTTCAGCGCGCACCGGCAACCGTGCGATCAAGGATATTTAATCAAAATCTGCTATCGGGTTCTGGTGTGTGCGCCGGCTCACTGATATGCTCGTCATTTTACAATTCAGGAGTATCTTTTACATGAAAGCGTTGTTATCTGTCTGCATGATTTTTTTCGCTGCACTGGCCTTTGCCGGAGAAGCGCCACCTGTGCTGACTGTCCTTAAAGGAGAGGTGCTGGAAGTGCGTGATGTAGAGAGCTATACCTATCTGCGTCTTAAGACCAGTGAAGGCGAAACATGGGCTGCCATCGGAAAGACCCCTGTTGTGAAGGGAAGCCAGGTCACGATTGAAAACGCGATGACGATGAGTAATTTTGAGAGCAAATCACTGAAGAAAACCTTTAAGACGATCGTGTTTGGTACCCTTGCCGGCGACATGGCCGTAGCCCACACAGCTAAAGTCGTGGCGGTCGGTAATATTAAAGTTACAAAAGCAGTTGGCGCGAATGCGAGGACGGTTGCCGAGCTTGTTGCTAAACCTGCCGAACTGAAAGATAAACCGGTTGTGGTTCACGGGCAGGTTGTCAAATACAATCCGGGTATCATGGGGAAAAACTGGATCCACTTACGCGATGGATCAGGCACTGAGGGTAGTAACGATATTCTGGTAACAACACAGGATCAGGCGGTGGTGGGCGATGTGGTAACTGTGAAAGGTGTTGTGCGAAATGACAAGGATTTTGGCGCCGGTTATTCCTATAAGGTGCTGATTGAAGAGGCGGCTTTACAGAAATAAACATCAAACAGGGCGCCTGCTCATGACAATCACTGCCTGTGCATGCGAAGTTGAGACGTGCTTCGGTGTCGATTGTGTGCATGCCCCTGTATTCGTCTTTAAAAATTGAAAATACGCACTGAAAGGCCATAATATCGACATTTATGGTGGATGTTTATTTTAAAGCTGTGCATATTGCATATATAATCCGCGCCCTAAATTGAAAGGTCGCATATGCAAAGAACCATGCTGAAAGCTAAATTGCACCGGGTGAGGGTGACTCACTCAGAGTTGCACTACGAGGGTTCGTGTGCGATCGATGACAATTTGCTGGAGGCTGCTGATATCAGGGAGTATCAGCAGATCGACATTTATAATGTAAGCAACGGTGAGCGGTTTACCACCTACGCGATACGTGCACAACGCGGATCCGGTCTGATTTCGGTAAATGGGGCTGCTGCACATAAAGCCAGTCCGGGTGATATTCTGATTATCGCCAGTTATGCAATGTACTCTGATCTGGAGCTTAAAACGTTTCATCCTCAGCTCATTTATGTCAACGAGCAAAATGAAATACTGGATAAGCGCGAAGAAATACCCGTTCAGTCTGCTTGATGTAATTGAATGTGAAAATTTGAATAAAATGGCTGTGTTAACGGGTCAACTGGGTGGCGTATATAACCGTATGACGGAAAAAGATTTAATCTGGGCGTAATTCTGCCGGTGCAAGGAAAACCAGTTGAATTCGGATTATTCTCGTGAATTGTATGATTGTTACATTGACCAAAAGCCCATTCGCAGGTACGATTGCAATACTTTAAAAGCTAACTGGAATGATTACGATGCGTCGCAAACTGGTAGTCGGAAATTGGAAGATGTATGGTCGTCTGAACAGTAATCAGGCGTTGCTCGACGGTGTACTTAACGGCGTGCGTGAATTGCGAAATGCCGATTATGCAGTTTGTGTCCCATATCCCTACCTGGCGCAAGTTCAGTCTTTGCTGCAAGGAAGTAATGTGGCATGGGGTGCGCAGAATTTAAGCCCTCAGGAAGAGGGTGCTTTTACGGGGGCCGTCGCACCTGGCATGCTGGTTGATTTCGGATGTTCTTATGTGATTATCGGTCACTCTGAGCGTCGCGGTCTGTTTCATGAAAGTAACGAGATTGCAGCGGCGAAATTTGAAGCGACTCAAAAAGCGGGTATGAAACCGATATTTTGCGTCGGTGAAACCCTGGCTGAGCGTGAAGCGGGTATTACAGAGCAGGTAGTTGCAACGCAGCTGGATGCGGTGCTGGTGCGTTTTGGTGCGAAAGCGCTTGCAAATGCAGTGATCGCATACGAGCCTGTCTGGGCAATCGGTACCGGGAAGACGGCAAGCCCTGAGCAGGCGCAGGCAGTGCATGCCTTTATTCGCCAGCGCGTTGCTGCGCAGGATGCTCAGATCGCGCAGGACTTATGTATACTCTACGGTGGCAGTGTAAAGGCTGCGAATGCGGTTGAGTTATTTGGAATGCCTGACATTGACGGTGGATTGATAGGCGGCGCGTCCTTGGTGGCAGCTGATTTTGTAGCGATCTGTAAAGCGGCGCAATAATTTTTAGTGGTTTGGAGTAGTGTGTGGAAACAATAGTTTGGGTATTTCATCTGGTAACGGCTGTTGCATTGTGTGGTCTTGTTTTGGTGCAGCATGGAAAAGGCGCTGACATGGGTGCTGCATTTGGTACCGGTTCAGCGGGTAGTTTGTTCGGTTCCGGGGGATCGGCAAATTTTTTGAGTCGCAGTACGGCAGTGGCGGCGGGCGTGTTCTTTTTAACCAGCCTGACGCTCACCTACCTGTATTCGCATCCGCAGCAGCAGCAAGGCGTGATGGATAGAGTGAATGCCAGTGAGGTTAAAACAATCGCTCCGGCTCCGGTGGATAACTCAAAGTCCAGTGAAATACCGAAGTAAATAGTAATGCGGTTGTGGTGGAATTGGTAGACACGCAAGCTTGAGGTGCTTGTGCCCGTAAGGGCGTGGGAGTTCGAGTCTCCCCATCCGCACCAGTTTTAAAGTAGCAGAATATAAAAATAAAATACAAATACAAGTTGATACCTGAGCGTATCGGCGACCTTGAAACCATTTCGATTCTGAATTGACGCCTAAAAGTTGATCTCAGGGTTGTGTACTAAAGGGGGGAAGCTCAATGTTGGAAAACTATTTTCCGGTACTGTTGTTTATCTGTATCGGCTTAGCCATCGGTGTTGTTCCAATGGTGCTTGGTCGCCTCGCGGCTCCGCATCGTCCGGATAGTAAAAAATTATCTCCCTATGAATGTGGCTTTGAGGCCTTTGAAGATGCGCGTATGAAGTTCGACGTGCGCTACTACCTCGTAGCTATTTTATTCATTCTGTTCGATCTCGAAATTGCATTTCTGTTTCCCTGGGCAATTGTACTCAAGGAAATCGGCATGTTTGGTTACGTGTCCATGATGATCTTTTTGGCTATCCTCGTGGTTGGTTTTGTCTATGAGTGGATGAAGGGAGCCTTGGAATGGGAATAGAGGGCATTCTGGAGAAGGGCGTTGTCACGATGACGCTCGATACCATTATCAATTACACGCGTACCGGTTCTCTTTGGCCGATGACGTTTGGTCTGGCCTGTTGTGCGGTTGAAATGATGCAGGCGGGCGCATCGCGTTACGATCTGGACCGTTTCGGTATTGTGTTTCGCCCGAGTCCCCGTCAGTCCGATGTGATGATCGTGGCCGGTACGCTGTGCAACAAAATGGCACCGGCGTTGCGTAAAGTGTACGACCAGATGTCAGAGCCGCGCTGGGTGATCTCCATGGGGTCATGTGCAAATGGCGGCGGTTACTATCATTATTCCTATTCCGTTGTGCGCGGATGCGATCGTATCGTTCCTGTTGACATCTATGTGCCGGGTTGCCCGCCTACCGCAGAAGCCTTGCTGTTTGGCCTGATTCAACTGCAGAACAAAATCAAGCGCACCAACACAATCGCGCGCTAGGGTGAGTTATGACGACCGATAAAAAAACATTGCGTGAATCACTGACTGAGTTGCTGGCTGATCAGTTAGTAAGCGTAGAAGAGCGGCTGGGAGAAACGACGATCGTTGTCAGTATGGCCGATATGTTGCCTGTATTGACGATATTGCGCGATGCTGACAGTCTGCTTTTTTCCCAGATGACAGACTTGTGCGGTATGGATTATTCTGAGTATGGCGATGGTGCGTGGCAGGGTAAGCGTTTTGCAGTCGTCTATCAGTTGCTCTCAATTGTTCATAACCGTCGTTTGCGCGTGCGTATTTTTGCCGAAGAAGATGATTTTCCTGTTCTGGCTTCTGTTGCGCCGATTTGGGCGGGTGCAAACTGGTTTGAGCGGGAGGCGTTTGATCTGTTCGGAATTATATTTACCGGCCACCCGGATCTGCGTCGCATTTTGACAGACTATGGCTTTGTCGGAAATCCGTTCCGCAAGGACTTTCCTCTCTCGGGTCATGTTGAAATGCGATATGACGCAGAACAGCAGCGTGTGGTGTATCAGCCTGTTACGGTTGAGCCAAGAGAAGTGACGCCGCGTATCATTCGCGAACAAACCTACGGTAGTAATTAAGGACGCGCTCATGCCTGAAATTAAAAATTACACGATGAATTTTAGCTGCGGCCGCCCTGCGGGCCTTGGTTTGTACAATTTGTCCTTCGCAGAAATTCATCTTGTGCGAGGTAATCATGCCTGAAATTAAAAATTACACGATGAATTTTGGACCGCAGCATCCTGCTGCGCATGGCGTATTACGCCTGGTTCTGGAGCTGGACGGAGAAGTCATTCAGCGTGCTGATCCGCATATCGGATTGCTGCACCGCGCAACTGAAAAATTAGCCGAACATAAGACATTTTTGCAGTCCGTTCCTTATATGGATCGACTCGATTACGTGTCCATGCTCTGCAATGAACACGCGTATGTGCAGGCGATTGAGAAGCTCGCCGGTATCGATGTCCCCGTCCGCGCCCAGTACATTCGCGTCATGTTTGATGAAATCACCCGCATACTGAATCATCTGATGTGGCTGGGCGCACATGGTCTGGATATCGGTGCGATGACCGTGTTCCTGTACTGCTTCCGTGAACGTGAAGATTTGATGGATGCGTACGAAGCGGTATCCGGTGCGCGTATGCATGCTGCTTACTATCGTCCGGGTGGCGTATATCGCGACTTGCCCGAAACGATGCCTCAATATGAGGCTTCCAAGATACATAACGCGGCAGCGGTTAAAAAGATGAATGAAAATCGTCAGGGTTCCCTGCTCGATTTTCTGGAAGATTTCACACGTCGCTTTCCGACTTATGTAGACGAATATGAAACACTGCTGACCGATAACCGTATCTGGAAGCAGCGCACAGTCGGAATCGGTATCGTGACGCCTGAGCGTGCGATCGCTCTGGGGATGACAGGCCCCATGTTGCGCGGCTCCGGCATCGAGTGGGATTTGCGTAAGAAACAGCCTTATGCCGCGTATGACAAGATGGATTTCGATATTCCTGTCGGCGTGAATGGCGACTCCTACGATCGTTATCTGGTACGTGTTGAGGAGATGAGGCAGAGCAACCGTATCATCAAGCAGTGTATCGACTGGCTGCGCGTCAATCCGGGTCCCGTGATCACAACTAATCACAAGTATGCCCCGCCGGGTCGCGAGTCCATGAAGCAAAACATGGAAGAGCTGATTCATCACTTCAAGCTGTTTACCGAAGGTATGCACGTGCCAGAAGGTGAGGCGTATGCAGCCGTGGAGCATCCTAAAGGCGAGTTTGGTATCTATCTGGTATCAGATGGTGCCAATAAACCATACCGCCTGAAGATTCGTGCACCGGGTTTTGCGCATCTGGCAGCCCTCGATGAGATGGCACGCGGCCATATGATCGCCGACGTGGTAACCATCATTGGTACGCAAGACATTGTTTTTGGAGAGATAGACCGATAATGTTATCCGCAAATATACAAGAACAAATCAACCGAGAGTTGAAAAAATACCCGGCTGACCAGAAGCAGTCTGCTGTGATGTCTGCGCTGCGTTTTGTGCAGGATGAGAAGGGCTGGATTGCGACTGACGACATGTCTGATATCGCAGACTATCTCGGTATGGCGCAAATGGCGGTCTATGAAGTGGCGACTTTTTACCATATGTACAATCTGAAGCCGATGGGTAAAACCACCCTGACGGTATGCACCAATCTGTCCTGCACCTTGTGCGGGGCAGAAGACACGGTAGCTTACCTGACTTCCAAATTAGGGATCGGTTTTGGTGAAGTGACGGCGGACGGCAAGTACGGTATGCGTGAAGGCGAGTGCATGGGCGCCTGCAAAGATGCCCCGCTGATGACGATCAACAACAAGAAGCTTTGCGGGCGCCTGACGCCTGCGAAAATCGATTCTATTCTGGCAGAATTGGATAAGTCATGAGAGGTCCGGTCACCCAAACCACGATGGATTTTGACCAGCCGTGGACATTAGAAAACTATCTTAAAGTTGGCGGATATCAGGCGCTGCGCAAGATTCTGACTGAACAAACGTCACCGGATTCGATTATCGCTGAAGTTAAGTTGTCTGCTTTGCGCGGTCGCGGGGGAGCAGGTTTTCCGACAGGATTGAAGTGGAGTTTCATGCCACGCAACTTCGCCGGAGATAAATACATCGTCTGTAATTCAGACGAAGGTGAGCCGGGTACGTGCAAAGACTGGGACATCATGCTGTACAACCCGCACCTGCTGATCGAAGGCATGGCGATCGCGGCGTACACCATGAATGTCAAAACCGGTTACAACTACATTCACGGCGAAATTTTCGAAGCCTACGAGCGCATGGAAGAAGCGTGCGAGTTGGCTCGTGCAGCGGGATTTCTGGGTGACAAGATACTGGGTTCGGATTTTTCTTTCGATTTGCACAACCACTTAGGTTACGGTGCATACATCTGCGGTGAAGAAACCGCATTGCTCGAGTCGATCGAAGGCAAGAAGGGGCAACCTCGCTTCAAGCCGCCATTCCCTGCCAGCTTCGGTCTGTATGGCAAGCCGACTACGATCAATAACACCGAAACCTTTGCCAGCATTCCGTACATCATCAACAACGGCGGCAAGGCATTTCTTGAGTTGGGCAAGCCCAACAACGGCGGAACAAAGCTGTTCTCCGTATCGGGGCATGTGAACAATCCAGGCAATTTCGAAGTGCCGATGGGCACCCCGTTTGCCAAGTTGCTTGAAATGGCGGGCGGCGTTCGCCATGGTCATACGCTCAAAGCGGTCATTCCCGGCGGATCTTCAATGCCGATTTTGCCAGGTCATGTGATGATGGATCTGACCATGGACTATGACTCCATTCAGAAAGCCGGTTCAGGCTTAGGTAGTGGCGCGGTAATCGTCATGGACGAGACGGTGTGTATGGTTCGAGCACTTGAACGTCTGTCCTACTTCTATCATGAGGAGTCCTGCGGTCAATGTACGCCCTGTCGCGAAGGCACGGGCTGGCTGTATCGCATTGTGCACCGGATCGAGCATGGTCAGGGTCGTCCTGAAGATCTTGATTTGTTGCTGAGTGTGGGTGAGAACATTGCCGGACGTACGATCTGCGCGCTGGGCGAAGCGGCTGTGTGGCCGGTACAGGGTATGCTCAAGAATTTCAGAGCAGAATTTGAATATCACATCGAACACAAGCGGTGCTTGGTTTAGCTGACGGGTTAGGTGCGTAATGATCAACATTGAAATTGATGGCAAGTTAGTCGAAACCCAACGGGGTTCTACGGTGATGGATGCGGCGCATAAAGCCGGTGTTTACATCCCGCATTTTTGCTACCACAAAAAGCTCTCTATTTCGGCTAATTGCCGGATGTGTCTGGTTGAAGTGGAAAAGGCACCCAAGCCGCTGCCGGCTTGCGCGACCCCTGCTGCAGACGGGATGAAAGTTCATACGCATTCGGAAATGGCGGTTAAAGCCCAGAAGGGCGTGATGGAGTTTTTGCTGATTAACCATCCACTCGATTGCCCGATCTGCGATCAGGGTGGCGAATGCCAGCTGCAAGATATCGCAATGGGATACGGTGGCGGTGCTTCTCGCTACTCGGAAGAAAAACGCGTTATCAACGCCAAGGAAATCGGCGAGCTGATTTCGACCAATGAAATGAGCCGCTGCATTCAGTGCACGCGCTGTGTACGTTTCGGTCAGGAAATTGCAGGTCAGATGGAGCTGGGGATGGCTAACCGTTCCGAACACGCTCAGATCATGAGTTTCGTGAACAGTGCAGTCGATTCTGAATTGTCCGGCAACATGATCGATTTGTGCCCGGTCGGCGCATTGACCAGCAAACCGTTCCGTTATACCGCACGCAGCTGGGAATTATCCCGCAGAAAAACTATCAGCCCGCATGACGGTCTGGGTGCGAATCTGGCGATCCATGTTAAAGATAATAAAGTAGTCAGGGCTGTACCGGTTGAAAATGAAGCCGTCAACGAGTGCTGGATTTCCGATAAGGACCGGTTCAGTTACGAAGGTCTGAATTCGGCCGAGCGTCTGACTCGTCCGATGATCAAGCAAGATAGTAAGTGGATTGAAGTTGAGTGGGCTGCTGCCCTCGAGTATGTGGCGAATGGTTTGCGCCAATTGAGCAGCAGTGCAGGCAGTGATCACATTGCTGCACTGGCGACACCGCACAGCACGTTTGAAGAGCTGTATTTGCTCCAAAAATTCATGCGCGGTATCGGCAGCGGTAATGTGGATTTCCGTCTGCGTCAGTCTGATTTCAGTGCAGACGGCAAACAGTCAGGCGCGCCCTGGTTGGGCATGCCTGTCGCAGAGATCAATGCTTGCGATCGATTCCTCGTGGTAGGCAGTTTTTTACGTCACGATCATCCCTTGCTGGCACAACGTATTCGTCAGGCTGTCAAGAACGGTGCTGCAGCTAATATCGTGCATGCAAGCGATGATGATCTGCTGATGCCGGTTGCCAATAAGGCCATCATCGCCCCCGCTGATATAGTCAACCTGCTGGCTCAGGTGCTTAAAGCATTAGCTGCTGAAAAGCAGGCGGATGTGCCTGCTGAACTGGCTGAAATCGTTGTTGGTGAATGCTCGGTGGCGATCGCGAAAAGTCTGGCGGGCGGCAAGAAGGTTGCCGTGCTGCTGGGTAACTTTGCACAGCAACATCCACAAGCGGCTCAAATTGCCCAGCTTGCAGAACAAATTGCTGCGCTCACAGAAGGCCGCTTTGGTTTTATGGGCGAAGCTGCCAACAGTGTTGGTGGTTACCTGGCCGGCGCCGTTCCGTTTGCCGGCAGTGTGCAGGGCTTGAATGCCGTTCAGATGCTGGACAAACCTCGCAAGGCCTATCTGCTGCTCAATGTTGAGCCTGAACTGGATATGCAAAATCCTCAACTGGCGCTCACCGCAATCCGGGCGGCTGATATGGTTGTCTGTCTGTCGGCATTCAAACATCAGGGAATGGACTACGCTGATGTGATGCTGCCGATCGCGCCATTCACCGAAACCTCGGGTACCTTTATCAATACAGAAGGACTTGCTCAGAGTTTCAAGGGCGCAGTCAAACCGCTGGGTGATGCGCGTCCGGCATGGAAGGTGTTGCGGGTGCTGGCTAACTTGCTCGATGTTCCGGGATTCGGATTTGATTCGAGTGAGGCTGTGCTGAGTGAAGGTCTTGATAAATCCGTGGTCGCAGAAAAACTCGGTAACTCTGCATCGCTGGTGAAGCTCGACGTGAGCGGCGGTACTTCGGCTGGTTTGCAGCGCGTCGCTGACGTGCCGATTTATTCTGCAGATGCGCTGGTACGCCGTGCCGCAGCATTGCAAAAAACCAATTCTGCTGCACAGCCTGTCGTGATGATGCATAGCGCCGAGTTGCAAAAACTGGGCTTGATCACCGGCGGGGCCGTCAACGTCACTCAAGGTGGTTCAAGCGTCCAGCTGAACGCAGCGGCAAACGATGGCATGCCTTTAGGTACTGCGCGTGTAGCGGCAGGTCATCCGGCAACGTCGGCTCTGGGTGCGATGTTTGGAACGATAACAGTGGAGCGTGCATGATGGAATGGTTACAACCCATACAAAACCTGCTGGGACCTGCCTGGTTGCCGATTTGGACTGTTGTCAAAATCATGATTATCGTCGGTCCTTTGATGGGCGCGGTCGCCTATCTGACGCTGGCTGAACGCAAGGTCATCGGCTGGATGCAGATTCGTATCGGCCCTAACCGGGTTGGTTACTTCGGTCTGCTGCAACCGCTGGCCGATGGCCTGAAGCTGTTCATGAAGGAAATTATCATCCCGAGCGGATCGAATAAATTTCTTTTTGTCGTAGCCCCCGTGATGGTGCTGATGCCGGCTCTTGCTGCATGGGCGGTGGTGCCGTTCAATGCGGAACTGGTGCTGTCAAATGCTAACGCAGGATTGCTGTACATACTGGCGATGACATCCCTTGGTGTATACGGCGTGATTATCGCCGGCTGGGCATCCAATTCAAAATATGCGTTTCTGGGTTGTCTGCGTTCTGCCGCCCAGATCGTCTCCTACGAAATCGCGATGGGTTTTGCGCTGGTCACCGTTCTGATGGCCGCGCAAAGCCTGAATCTGGGCGATATTGTCAAGGGGCAGCATGGCGCGTACGGCATGCTCAACTGGTACATTATTCCGCTGTTCCCGATGTTCATCGTCTATCTGATTTCGGGTGTGGCTGAAACCAACCGTGCACCGTTTGACGTGGCTGAAGGTGAATCTGAAATTGTTGCCGGTTTCCACGTTGAATATTCAGGTATGGCCTTTGCGCTGTTTTTCCTGGGTGAGTATGCCAACATGATCCTGGTCGCATTCCTGACTTCGATCATGTTCCTGGGCGGCTGGCTGTCACCGGTTCCATTCCTGCCGGACAGCATTGTGTGGATGTTGGGTAAAGTCGCATTCGTGCTCTTCCTGTTCCTGTGGTTCCGTGCAACCTTCCCGCGTTATCGTTACGATCAGTTAATGCGCCTGGGCTGGAAAGTATTTATCCCTGTCTCGCTGATCTGGGTCGTGGTAGTGGGCGCATGGATGCAGACATCCTATTGGCTGTGGTAGGGCGTAAACACGCTCACACGAGGAAATAAAATGGAAAAAATCAAAGAATTCTTTAAGACTTTTCTGCTGGTTGAATTGCTCAAAGGGATGGCGCTGACCGGACGTTATATGTTCGCCCGTAAAATTACCGTGCAATTCCCTGACGAAAAGACACCTCAGGGGTTTCGCTTCCGGGGTCTGCATGCTCAGCGTCGCTATGAAAATGGTGAAGAGCGTTGTATCGGCTGCAAACTGTGCGAAGCAGTCTGTCCGGCTCTGGCGATCAAGATTGCCGTGGCTGAACGTGAAGACGGGACGCGACGCACGACTCAATACGACATCGACCTGACCAAGTGTATCTTCTGCGGTTTTTGTGAAGAATCATGCCCGGTTGATGCGATTGTTGAGACTCGGATTTTTGAATATCACGGCGAAAAGAAGGGCGATTTGTATTACACCAAGCCGATGTTGCTGGCGATAGGCGACAAGAATGAAGCGCAAATCGCCAAAGATCGTGCCTCAGACGCTAAATACCGATAAGTTAGGGGTGAATTCATGAGTTTTTTCGATGTGGTTTTTTATCTGTTCGCTGCCATCACCGTGATGGCGGGTGTCGGTGTCGTCGTTGCCCGTAACCCGGTACATGCAGCGCTGTTTCTGGTCCTGGCATTCTGTAGTGCCGCCGGTATCTGGATGTTGCTCGAAGCCGAGTTTCTGGCGATCACGCTGATCCTGGTCTATGTTGGTGCGGTGATGGTGTTGTTCCTGTTTGTGGTGATGATGCTGGATATCAATCTGGTGCAGCTGCGCGAAGGTTTCTGGCGCTGGTTCCCGTTCGGGGCATTGCTGGCAGGCTTGATGGTGTTCGAAATGGTCTGGGTATTAGGTTCCCGTCAAACGGCGGATGTATCCAAAGCGATCGCGCATGCGGCGGACTATAGCAATACTAAAGAACTGGGCCGCCTGATTTACACCCAGTATGTCTATCCGTTCGAAATCGCCGCAGTGATCCTGCTGGTGGCGATGGTGGCCGCGATTGCGCTGACCTTGCGTCGCAGACCGGGTGTCAAGTCACAGAATGTGGCTGATCAGGTCAAGGTTAAAAAGGCGGATCGTCTGCGTATTGTGAGCATGAAATCTGAAGCGAAACAGTAAGTTGTAAGTCAATTGCAGTGAATAGAATAAATCAGCTAGTTGTCAGTGGGCAGTGGCGAGTGGAAAATCCGCTTGCGACTCCTGCTTACCAGGCCAATCAAGGGAGCGAAAATTAGAACATGGTAACCCTCTCACATTATCTTGTGTTTAGCGCGGTGCTGTTTGCCATCAGCGTGGTGGGCATTTTTCTTAACCGAAAAAATGTCATTATTTTGTTGATGTCCATCGAGCTGATGCTGCTTGCGGTGAACACCAATTTTGTAGCTTTTTCTCACTATCTGAACGATACGGCAGGTCAGGTGTTTGTGTTCTTTATCCTGACGGTTGCGGCTGCTGAAGCGGCCATAGGTCTGGCGATTCTGGTGGTGTTGTTCCGCAATTTGCGCACGATTAACGTTGACGATCTTGGCAGTTTGAAAGGCTGATGTGATGGATATTCAAACCTATTATCTGTTAGTGCCGCTGGCACCTTTGTTTGGCGCACTGGCAGCCGGCCTTTTCGGCAAACTGCTCGGTCGCACGATGACCCACCGGATCACGGTGGCGATGGTCGGTGTGTCGCTGTTCTCCGCGATTCAAATATTTCAGGATGTTATGGCCGGCCACACCTTCAACGGGCCTGTCTATACCTGGCTGACTTCAGGTGACACCAGTTTCCACGTCGGTTTCCTGATCGACCGTCTGACGGTCACGATGATGCTGGTGGTGACCTCAGTATCGCTGATGGTGCATATCTATACCATCGGCTACATGTCTGAAGATGCCGGTTATCAGCGTTTCTTCAGCTACATTTCGTTGTTTACCTTCTCCATGCTGATGCTGGTCATGGCGAACAATTTCATGCAGTTGTTCTTCGGCTGGGAAGCGGTGGGGCTGGTTTCCTATCTGTTGATTGGATTCTGGTACACAAGACCGACAGCGATCTACGCCAATCTGAAGGCTTTTCTGGTCAACCGTGTCGGTGACTTCGGTTTTCTGCTGGGTATCGGCTTGGTTCTGATGGTGTTCGGTACGCTTGATTACGCTGCGGTTTTCGCCAATGTAGCCAGTCACGCCGATGACATCGCGCCGATTGCCGGCATGAATGTCAACCTGCTGACTGCCACCTGTATTCTGTTGTTTATCGGTGCAATGGGTAAGTCAGCTCAGTTCCCGCTGCATGTCTGGCTGCCAGATTCAATGGAAGGTCCGACCCCGATTTCCGCACTGATTCATGCTGCGACGATGGTGACGGCCGGTATCTTTATGGTGGCGCGTATGTCGCCGATGTTCGAATTGTCCGATACGGCGCTGTCGTTCGTGATGACCATCGGTGCAATTACTGCGTTGTTCATGGGCTTGCTCGGCATCATCCAGAACGACATCAAGCGCGTGATCGCGTATTCAACTTTGTCGCAGCTGGGGTATATGACGGTCGCCCTCGGTGTGTCAGCCTACCCGGTTGCGATCTTTCACCTGATGACGCATGCCTTCTTTAAAGCGCTGCTGTTCCTGGGTGCCGGTAGCGTGATTATCGGTATGCACCATGATCAGGACATTCGCAACATGGGTGGGCTGCGCAAATACATGCCGATTACCTGGATTACTTCGCTGATCGGCTCGTTAGCGTTAATCGGTACCCCTTTCTTCTCGGGATTCTATTCCAAGGACAGCATCATCGAAGCGGTCGGTATGTCGCATCTTGCCGGTTCGGGTTTTGCTTACTTCTCTGTAGTTGCAGGCGTGTTCATTACAGCATTCTATTCGTTCCGTATGTACTTCCTGGTGTTCCACGGTGAAGAGCGTTTCGGCAAGGTTCACCATGATGATCATGCAAAACCTGCCAAGGCTAAGGATGGAAAAGCTGCAGGACATGGTGCACACGATGATCATGATGCTCATGAAGCGCATGTGGGTGATCATGACGATGAAGAAGTGTCGCATGACCATCATCACGGTCTGGCACCGGGTCAGAAACCGCACGAAACACCGTGGGTTGTCTGGTTGCCGCTGGTACTGCTGGCGATTCCGTCTGTTGTCATCGGTTACATCGCGATCGAGCCTATGTTGTTCGGTAACTACTTCAAGGATGCCATCTACATCGGTGAAAACCATGAAGTGATGCGTGAGTTGCACGAAGAGTTTCACGGTGCTTTCGCGATGGCCTTGCATTCATTGACCAGCCTGCCGCTCTGGCTTGCCATTGCAGGTGTCGCTAGCTCCGGTTACTTTTATCTCAGGCGCCCTGATATTCCAGCCGCGATACAGAAACGTTTCCAGTGGATTTATACTTTGCTGGACAATAAGTACTACTTTGACCGATTCAATGACTGGTTCTACGCTGGCGGTGCACGGGGTCTCAGCTCTTTCCTTGGAAAATTTGCTGACAAGTTCCTGATTGACGGGCTGATGGTGAATGGTACGGCTGGTCTTGTGGGTCGTCTGTCAGGTGTTGTACGGAAATTGCAGTCAGGCTATATCTATCACTACGCGTTCACCATGATAGTCGGTGTGTTCATCTTGTTGACGATACGTAACTGGTTTGCATGATCGGGCAGAGCCGGCCTGATGGGCGGACTCGTGTCGGATTTATAGGATATTAAAGCGAAGGAAACACAGCATGATTTTTGGACTACCTGTTATTAGCGTTGCGATCTGGTTGCCGATTTTGTTCGGTATTCTGGTGCTGGCAACCGGCGATGATAAAAATGCGCCACTGGCGCGCCTTCTGGCATTGGTCGGCAGTGTGCTGGGGTGTCTGGTCACGATCCCGTTGTATACCGGGTTCGATACAAGTACCAGCAACATGCAATTCGTCGAGTTGCATGACTGGATCACGCGTTTCAATATTCACTATCATCTGGGCATTGATGGTATTTCCATGTTGTTTATCCTGCTCAACAGCTTCTTCACCGTGATCGTGGTGCTGGCCGGCTGGAAAGTGATTGAAAAACGGGTATCGCAGTACATGGCCGCTTTCCTGGTGATGTCCGGCATAGTGAATGGTGTGTTCGCCGCACTCGACTCGATTTTATTTTACGTGTTCTGGGAAGCGATGCTGATCCCGATGTTCATCATTATCGGTGTCTGGGGCGGTCCGAACCGTATCTATGCCACGATGAAGTTTTTCCTGTACACGCTGTTGGGCTCACTGCTGATGCTGGTTGCACTGATCTATCTGTACAACCTCACTGGCGGAAGTTTTGCGATTCTGGATTTCCATCACGTCGCGATTCCGATGACGGCACAGATTCTGATCTTCATCGCATTCTTCTTCGCCTTTGCAGTGAAAGTGCCGATGTTTCCACTGCATACCTGGTTGCCGGATGCGCACGTTGAAGCGCCGACCGGCGGTTCCGTGGTGCTGGCAGCGATCATGCTCAAAGTGGGTGCATACGGTTTCCTGCGCTTCTCCATGCCGATTACACCGGATGCAAGTCATAAACTGGCAGGCATGATGATTGCGCTGTCGCTGATCGCCATCGTTTACATCGGTCTGGTCGCGCTGATGCAATCGGACATGAAGAAGCTGGTTGCGTATTCATCCATCTCACACATGGGCTTTGTTACGCTGGGACTGTTTATTTTCAATGCCTATGGTATGGAAGGTGCATTGCTGCAAATGCTCTCTCACGGTTTCGTGGCAGGCGCACTGTTCCTCTGTATCGGCGTGCTGTATGACAGGGTGCATTCAAGACAAATCGCTGATTACGGTGGTGTCGCCAACAAAATGCCGGTATTCGCTGCCTTCTTCATGTTGTTTGCCATGGCCAACAGCGGACTTCCGGGTACCAGTGCTTTCGTCGGCGAATTCATGGTGATCATGGGTACGATCAAGGTTAACTTCTGGTACGCCTTTGCCGCTGCGACTACGCTGATTTTCGGTGCTGCTTATACCTTGTGGATGTACAAACGCGTGATTTTCGGTGCGGTTGCCAATCATCATGTCGCTGAGTTGACCGATATCAATGGTCGAGAAATTCTGATTATGTCAATACTGGCTGCATTTGTATTGGGCATGGGTATCTATCCGCTGCCATTCTCGGAAATCTTGCATACATCGGTGAATGATTTGCTGTTGCATGTTGCGCATTCCAAGCTGCCGCTGTAAATAACAGCTGATCGCGGGCAGTCGTTGAGCTGTACTGCCCGATAACGACTAGTAATTAACGATTGAACACGAGGTTAATATGAATTTGTTGGCTAATCTGATACCCGCCGCTGCGGAAATTTTCCTGCTGGTGATGGTCTGTTTTATTTTGATAGCGGATCTGCTGCTGTCAAAAAACGGCAAGTTTTTCACTTATCTGCTCGTGCAGCTGACTTTGCTCGGTTGTTCGATCATCACGGTTGGAACCCACACCAATGGCGTCGTTTATGCGTTTAACGGCATGTACGTCGATGACCTGATGTCGGATGTGCTCAAAATGCTGAGCTACCTCGGTATGTCTATGGTGCTGGTCTATTCCCGTCAGTATTTGTTGTTGCGCGGTCTGTTTACCGGCGAATTCATGGTTCTTGCCTTGTTTTCGCTGCTGGGCATGAACGTGATGATTTCTGCCAATCACTTCCTGACGCTTTATCTCGGTCTGGAGCTGCTTTCTCTGAGTTTGTATGCGATGGTCGCCTTGCAACGCGATTCTGCGATTGCGACTGAAGCGGCAATGAAATACTTCGTGCTGGGTGCACTGGCCTCAGGTCTGCTGCTCTACGGTATGTCCATGCTGTACGGTGCGACAGGCACGCTGGAATTAGGTGCGATTTCTCATGCAATCGAGCAGGGCGTCCAGAATAAATCACTGCTTGTTTTCGGTCTGGTGTTTATCCTTTCCGGACTGGCCTTCAAGCTTGGCGTCGTGCCTTTTCATATGTGGGTGCCGGATGTGTATCACGGCGCGCCGACTGCGATGACCATGCTGATTGGTTCTGTTCCTAAGCTGGCCGCTTTCGCTTTCACCACGCGTATTCTGGTCGAAGGATTGCAATCACTAGAACACGACTGGTCCGGCATGCTGATCATTCTGGCTATCGCATCGATGGCGCTGGGTAATCTGTCTGCGATTGCACAAACCAATATCAAACGCATGTTTGCTTACTCCACAATCACGCACATGGGCTTTATGTTGCTGGGGTTGATCAGCGGGGGGATTGAAGGGTACGGCTCGTCAATGTTCTACACCGTCGTCTACATGATGATGTCGCTGGGTGCATTCGGTATGATCATGCTGTTGTCGCGTGCCGGCTTTGAGGCTGATACGCTCAATGACTTTAAGGGCCTGAATCAGCGCAGTCCATGGCTCGCATTCATGATGATGCTGCTGATGTTGTCTATGGCTGGTATCCCGCCGACAGTGGGTTTTTATGCCAAGTTCTCGGTACTTAACTCGATCATACAGACTGGCCATACCTGGCTTGCGATTGTTGCGGTGATGTTCTCGCTGATCGGTGCGTTCTACTATCTGCGCGTGATCAAACTGATGTATTTCGATGCGCCTGAAAGTCATGCGCCGATTACCGTCAGTTCTGATACCGGACTGTTGATCAGCATGAACGGATTGGGCGTCTTGTTTCTGGGTCTGATGCCAGGTTCGCTGATGTCGATCTGCGCGGTTTCTGTCCAGCAATCGCTGTTGCTACACTAAAATCGATTAGCATTTAACGATACTCCCGCTTCTGGCGGGAGTTTTGCTTTGTGGAGAACGAAATTTGCTTTGTGGAGAATGAAATGGATTTGCAGGAAACGTGTATTGAATCTAAGTTGGTGTATGACGGTTGTCTGCTGCATGTTCGCAGTGATACGGTGAGGTTGCCCGATGGCGAATCCAGTGTCCGTGAATATATCACGCATCCGGGTGCCGTTGCGGTTCTGGCAATGCTCGATAACGGCAACCTGATTATGGAACGTCAATATCGCTATGGTCCTCGCTGTGAGTTTTTTGAAATTCCGGCCGGTAAGATCGATCAGGGTGAAGATACGCTGATTACCGGTCAACGTGAATTGCTCGAGGAAACCGGGTATGTTGCAAGTGACTGGGAACATCTGGCGACAACCTGGCCTTGCATCGGTTATGGGGATGAGAAGATCTTTTATTATCTGGCCCGCGGTCTGACCTTGCAGAAGCGAAATCTGGATGAGGGTGAATTCCTTGAAATATTCGAATTATCCCTGTCTGATGCGATTGACTGGATACGTCAGGGCAGGATCAACGACAGTAAAACCATTATCGGTATTTTCTGGCTTGAAAAATATCTTAAAAACTGGAGTGCTTGATTTTTGCACTATTTTGGTGCGATTTTCGATGAATTCTTGAATTTATGCACCACTTTGGTATCTATTTGGGTTTGCAGGCTTGTATGATTCCACTAATTTATTTGTAATCAAACGGTTAAGTTTGTGGAATGATTGTTGCTTGTCTTACAGGATTTTGTCTGGTTAGCTACATTTTGCAGGGTTAGTGACATTAGGGGATGTGATGGAAGATTTGAAAATTAATAACGATGCTTTATTCATTTTGCTCGGCGCCATTATGGTGCTTGCAATGCACGCGGGTTTTGCTTTTCTTGAGTTGGGTACGGTGCGCAAGAAAAATCAGGTCAATGCGCTGGTCAAAATTCTGACGGATTTCGCGGTATCCACGCTGGCGTATTTTTTCATCGGTTATATTATCGCTTACGGTGTCAATTTTTTCACCGGCGCTGAACAACTTGCGCAAAAAAGCGGCTATGAACTGGTCAAGTTCTTCTTTTTATTGACGTTTGCAGCCGCCATTCCCGCTATTGTATCGGGTGGCATTGCTGAACGCGCAAAATTGAACCCGCAAATGGCGGCGACGTTCATGCTGGTCGGCTTCGTCTACCCCTTGTTTGAAGGTATAGCATGGAATCACCGTTTTGGTGTTCAGGACTGGCTGCATGGTACTTTCGGTGCTGAATTTCATGATTTTGCAGGATCTGTAGTGGTGCACGCGGTAGGGGGCTGGATCGGCCTTGCGGCTGTCTTGCTGCTGGGTGCGCGTCGCGGGCGTTATAACAAGGAAGGCCGTATTTCAGCTCATCCGCCGTCCAGTATTCCGTTTCTGGCGCTTGGCGCATGGATATTGACCGTAGGCTGGTTTGGTTTTAATGTCATGTCAGCTCAAACGATCAACAATATCAGCGGCCTGGTTGCCGTCAACTCATTGATGGCCATGGTCGGCGGTACGCTTGCTGCGTTGTGGGCGGGTAAAAACGATCCCGGCTTCTTGCACAACGGTCCGCTGGCAGGTCTGGTTGCCGTCTGTGCCGGTTCTGATCTGATGCACCCAATTGGTGCATTGGTGGTCGGCGGTGTGGCTGGCGGTCTGTTCGTTGTGATGTTCACGCTGACTCAGAATCGCTGGAAGATAGACGATGTGCTCGGTGTCTGGCCGCTGCACGGTTTGTGCGGCGCATGGGGCGGGCTAGCTGCCGGTATTTTTGGTCTCAAGGCATTAGGTGGAGTGGGTGGCGTGAGCTTCATGTCTCAGTTGATCGGCACCTTGATGGGTATTGGAATTGCGTTTGCAGGTGGTTATCTTGTGTATGGTGTGATCAAGAAGCTCGTCGGGATTCGTCTGGATCCTGAAGATGAATTTTTGGGCGCGGATTTGAGCATACATAAAATCAGTGCAACGCCTGAACGTGAATCGGGCTGGTAATTGTATTGTTGTTGTTTCGTGACAATAAAGTCTTGAACAGAACAACAAAGTCTTGAATAGCGGTAATGGTCAAAACAATAAAGTCTTGAATGGCAGTAGTATTTGTCTGTGCATAAATTGAAAATGGCGACTTGTGCTTCAACGCCCAGTCGCCGTTTTCAATCTTCGAACACTTCTTTGTTCTTCTGGTTTTCGGCCATTGCGGACCTTGAGTCTGTGCTGCAAATCGGGCGGCAATACGCCGGTTTCCAGCCATTCATCAGCTGAGGTGGTCACCGCTTGTCACTTCAGGCTACCGCCGGCCCCAACCCTAAGCGGAGGTTTCTGGAATACAACACAGACTGTTAGCAAATCAATGCAACTATAGTCCAATAACTCGGAAAGGGGCTGGGTGTTGCCCGTCATAGACTAGAAAAGGTCTTCCATCTCGATTACGCCGAAACTCTTCGGATTCAGGAGTTCAGCGGCCTTTGGCTTGATGTGCACGTCTCCTTGCACCCGAACCAATTTTCCTTGGTCATGGGCGATAACTGCCAAGTGATAGTCATCACCTTTCAACTCGACTCTAACCTTGCGCTCTACATCACCAATAGTGGAATCCAGCGTGATAGTGCCGGCAGTCTCATCCTTTGGTCGAACTAGCTTCGTGATGTGGCCGGTTAAGACTCGATCAAGCAAGACGTAGTCGTCCTTGTAGTAGTCGGAGACTTGCTCCAGTACCTCGACATGGTTTCCATCAAACTCGAATTTGCGAGACTCGTTCTCGAACATCGGACCAGCTGCTGCTGTGATGGTAATCTCAAATGTTCGGTTGTGCTTCTCGCCACTGAAACCGAGCAACGCATCGCAGAGATTCGCACTAGCGCCTGAGAGTACAGCGTCATCAAACGCCTTGAGGTTCCCTGTCTTCTCATACGTCGTGCTTGCTTTCGCAAGAGCATCTAGCCCGGTTACAAGACTCCAGGTGATCGCCTGCGAGAGGGGTACAGCATCAGCGGTCTCCTGATCCGCAATAACTTGGTCGACAACAAAGTTCGCCTGGTTCGGCACAATCACATTGACAACGTAGCTGCCAATCTCTGTCTGCCCAAGCAGGAGCGTGTCGAGACAGTCTCGAGCATCCTTAGGCGCGGGTCCGGAGAAATGTCTGCGCTTGGCGTAGATGGCCTGAGCGGCAGCTGACAGCATATCCTTTGTCTTTGAGATAAGTAGTACGCCATCGTTAATCGGGATGGTGCCGTCTTCCGTATCCGCGTGAATAACTCTGACGGTGATGGCGTTTGAGAAAAGTCTTTTGACGTCGCCAATAACCTTGAGAAAATCGCGCTTCTCAAACGATGCGAGGGCATTGAGCGCATCGCGAACTCGTTGCTGAAGGTCCTTGGCATTTGAGGCCGGTAGCACGACCTCTGCATCCTCATCTTGGTGCTTATGCCAGATCGTCGCGACGTTCCGAATCTTGCCATCTTCGAACCATTGCTTTGACTGCAGATAGGCCTGCAGCTGCTCAACGGACACCCGCGGGACATGACTATTGTGGCGCTCGTCTTCGCTCATAGCGACTCTCCCGCACTCGCACGCTCCATCATCTGCAAAAGTGTCGCACTGGTCAGGCGTTGCGTAAGGGGTACGTCAACGGTGACTGAAGCTTCGTTATCGGTCGTTCCATAGTGTCGGAGCGACAACCAATGGCACGACTTGAACAAGGCGATGTGGTCATCGTGGTTGGCGATCCACTGATCCAGATCATCTGGCACAAGTAACACTGCAAGGTAACGCGGCGCGACCACCTCCTCGCCGCGAAGGTCATTGTAGTTTTTGATCTTCAGCGGAAATTTGATGACGTCATCCGCAATTAGGTCTTGCGACGAGCACTTGAGTTGGATCTGAATCATTGGGCTGCGTATTCTGCCCGGGCCGAAGTTACCCTTCGCTTGAAAAGTAATATCGATGCTGTCGTCATCAACCCGAAAGTCGCCACGGTTCAGCCCTGCATGAGCCGCTAGCGCACACACGTAGGCATACTGGAACTCCTCTTTTTGCCTTTGTGGATCCATGCGTTTTCTAGCCCCCTAGGAGGTCTTATATTACACGAGATTGTCCGGAATTTCGTGCAATGCAGCCATTTTCATCATCTATTGAAAATGACCGAAAAGGCCGAAGTAGAGTCTGGTAGGTCCTCGGCAAAAGCTGCTGCTAGGGCTCGGAGTGCATTATGTCTGAGAGGTGGCACCGCCTAACTGGACAGTTTTTTCCATTTCTTAAGTGGAAACCTTGCGTTTAAAGCCTAAGCCGCTT
>FZPY01000039.1_pt1 | contig 48068 bp, 45 predicted proteins | sample 1534801 | NCBI WGS metagenome assembly FZPY01 (sample SAMEA104161950, study PRJEB21768) | metagenome | isolation source: underground water | reverse complement strand
TTTTTTTTTAATGATACGGCGACCACCGAGATCTACACTCTTTCCCTACACGACGCTCTTCCGATCTTTTTTGGTGAGTTGAAGCGGTGTCGGGTATCATGCGTACCTTGTTTTACATCCAACCCAGCCACATGACGCCAACTCTGATTTTTGACATCGAAACGGTTCCTGATATCAATGGACTGCGCATCCTGCACGGACTGGACAGTAGCGTCAGCGATACGGAAGTGGCGGAGCTGGCTTTTCAGCAGCGGCGCCAGTTAACCGGGGTTGATTTCATGCCGCACCATTTGCAGCGCGTGGTTGCGATTTCCTGCGTGTTGCGAGAAGGCGATCACTTCAAAGTATGGTCGCTCGGTGAAATCAATTCAGCAGAAGGCGATCTGATTCAACGCTTCTTCGACGGCATAGACAAATACACGCCGCAACTGGTGTCCTGGAACGGCGGCAGTTTCGATCTTCCCGTGTTGCATTACCGCGGGCTGATCAACAGTGTGCAATGTCCGCGCTACTGGGATATGGGCGAGGACGACCGCGAATTCAAATGGAACAACTACATCAGCCGCTATCACATGCGCCATCTCGATTTGATGGATTTGCTGGCCATGTACACCGGGCGGGCCAATGCGCCGCTGGACGATCTGGCTAAACTGATGGGGTTTCCCGGCAAGCTGGGCATGGATGGCGCGCAGGTGTGGGAAGCCTGCCAGCAGGGGCGTCTGTCAGAAATCCGCAACTATTGCGAAACCGATGTGGTGAATACCTATCTGGTGTATCTGCGTTTTCAGATGATGCGCGGGGTCTTGACCCGGGATGCGTACCGCAAAGAATGTGCACTGGTGCGCGGCGAACTTTTGAATCTCAACCTGCCGCACTGGCATGCATTTCTGTCCGCATGGATAGAACCTCAATGCTGAAATATCGCGGCTTCTGGCTGACTACAGGCGGGCTCTTGACTCTGCTGATCGTCTATCTCTCGCTGATGCCGCACCCCCCCCAGCCGGTCACCTTTGACAACGCTGATAAAGTCGAGCATGGGTTAGCCTATGCGTTGCTGTCGTTCTGGTTCTGCGAGGTATATATCACCCGACTGTCTCGTGCCGTCGTGATCGCAGGGCTTGTCGGGCTGGGCGTCGGTCTGGAATATGTGCAGGGCTGGACGGGATACCGCACCTTTGACGTGATGGACATGCTCGCCGATGGCGCGGGTGTACTGGCAGGCTGGTTGCTGGTTCGCACGCTGTCGGGGGGACTGTTTGTATATATTGAAAACTGTTTTAGGGCGTGTTGCAAAATCGACCGATGAAATTCTCGCACCCGGCTTAAATCTCGAATTGAAAAACTGGAATTGAAATGACTACACAAGTAACGATTGAATCGCTGGACCAGGAAGGCCGTGGCATCGCGCATGCAGACGGCAAAGTTATTTTTATCGAAGGTGCGTTAACCGGTGAACTCGTCAGTTACGCCTCCTATCGCAAAAAACCCTCGTTTGAGCTGGCGCAAATGACCACGCTGCATCGCGCCGCCTCCATCCGCGTTGAGCCTAAATGTGCACATTACGGTGTCTGTGGCGGATGTTCAATGCAGCACCTGGAGCCCCGCGTTCAGGTCGCGGTGAAGCAGCGCATTCTGGAAGACAGTCTGGCGCGTATCGGCAAGGTTAAACCTGAAACCATGCTGCCTGCGATTTACGGGCAGAGCTGGGGCTATCGTGAGCGCGCGCGTATCTCGGCTCGCTATGTCATCAAAAAGAGCAAGATGCTGGTCGGCTTTCATGAAAAACGCAGCAGTTATGTCGCCGATATGCAAAGCTGCGAAATTCTCGCGCCCAAAATTTCAGATCTGATCATGCCGCTGGCTGCACTGATCGAAGGTTTGTCGATACGCGATCAGGTACCGCAGATTGAAGTGGCGGTAGGCGAACATGTGTATGTGCTGGTGCTGCGAGTGATGGCACCTCCGTCTGTTCAAGATGAGGCCGCATTGCGTGCCTTTGCTGACTTGCATCAGATTCAGTTCTGGTTTCAATCCAAGGGCCCGGAAACCATTGTTCCTTTCTATCCTCTGGATGCACCAGCACTGTCCTACAGTCTGCCGGAGTTCTCCATCACGATGCCCTTTGCGCCGGGTGAATTCACGCAGGTGAACAGCCAGCTCAATCGTGTGATGATCAGCCGCTCGATGCGGCTGCTCGATCCTCAACAGGGCGAACGCATTGCCGATTTTTTCTGTGGGCTGGGAAATTTCACGCTGCCGATCGCCAGAAGCGGCGCACGGGTGCTGGGCATTGAAGGCAGTGATGCGCTGGTCAAACGGGCAGCGCAAAATGCGGCGTATAACAATCTGTCAGAGAATACAGAATTCAGTGCCAGGAATCTGTTTGAGATGGATGAGGCGGCGTTAGCTGCGCTCGGTAAGTTCGATAAGTGGCTGATCGATCCGCCGCGCGACGGTGCGATGGAACTGGTCAGGGCGATTACGCCTGAGATCGCGCCGGCGCTGATTGTATATGTAAGCTGCAATCCGGCTACCCTGGCGCGTGATGCGGCCGAACTGGTGATGCGCGGCTATGTGCTCAAATCCGCGGGTGTGATGAACATGTTTCCGCAGACATCGCACGTGGAATCCATCGCGGTATTTGCAAAAGTACCACTTTCGGCATAATAATACGCAGCGTTCGGACTGGCAGGGCGCTGTTTAAACTTCGGAATGAATTACATGACTGATACTGATCACAGCAATGAGGATATCCAGAAAAGCCTGGAGAGTTTTACCATGCATTTCGATGCGTTCATCTCGGATCAGTTCAGTGAAATGCGGCATTGTTCTTTTTTTGACCCGGTGCCGGATGATGTGCTGGCTAAACTCGTCAATGTAACCCATATGATTACCTTCAAATCGGGCGACAAGATTATCACCGAAGGCGATGTGATGCGCTCCTTTTACGTCATTCTGTTCGGTTCTGTGACCGTCTACGTCAAGAAAAAGAAAGTCGGGACGATCCTTGCCGGTGACTGCATGGGCGAGGGCGCTTTCTTTGCTCAGCAGGCACAGACGCGTCTGGCATCAGTGGTGGCCGACGGTGAAGTGATCCTGCTGGAAATTTCAAAGATCAGTATCGATGCGATTGAAGAGGGCGTGCAGAAATATCTGAATAAAGCGCTGCTGATTGCGCTGTTCAAAAAGCTCCAGTTGGCTAACGGCAAGATCAATCAGCTGACGAGCGATTATGAGCATTTGCTTTACTCGCTGCCCGAAGGCTTCAGTATGATGGATTACGATCTGAAGTAGTCAGCTGCTAAGAGCTGACTGCTGAAACGCCGTTTTTATTTATCGCCAGGGAAGAGCGGATTTTTCATCACCAGTTTCATGCGTTCGCCGAACTCCTGTGCGAAGTTGCGCAGCGCTTTCGCAGCCTCCTTTTCACCTGTGGAACGGTCGAGCGTGTCGGCCATGGATAGCAGGGTCTGATGATAAAACTGTTTCATCTCATCGACCATCATCTCTTTGGTCCAAAGATCGATGCGCAGCGTGTTTTTTTCTTCCGCATCCCACACCGACAGCATGATGGCTTTACTGGTGCTCGCAATACCGCCGTCCGTCGCGTTCCAGTCTATCTTCTGCGGCATATTCTTTTCATCCAGTGTGACGGTGAATTTGATTTCTGATTGTTTCATATGTATTCCGTATCGAGTGGTGATCCCCGCTTAAGGAGATCGGGCTAAAGATCAGTTTTTCAGTTTTGCAAACGCCGATGCCATTGCGCCGGTTGCAGCGGGTCTGGAGTTTACCGTTTTTTGCGGTGTACGGTGAACATCAGGCTGCACAGGCGGCTTTTTATCGGGTTTAGCCGCGGCGTCGGTCAGGCGCATGGTCAGTGCGATGCGTTTTCTTTTTGCATCGACTTCCAGAACCTTTACTTTGACGATCTGTCCGGCCTTGACCACACTGTGCGGATCTTTCACGAAGGTGTTTGATAAGGCTGAGATGTGCACGAGTCCGTCCTGATGCACGCCGATGTCCACGAAAGCGCCGAACGCCGCGACGTTGGTCACGACCCCTTCCAGTATCATATCGGGCAGCAGATCGGAAATCTGCTCCACCCCTTCTTTGAAGGTTGCGGTCGTGAATTCGGGACGCGGATCGCGACCGGGTTTTTCAAGCTCTTTCAGGATGTCGGTGATGGTGGGGATGCCGAACTGTTCGCTGACATAGGCGGCCGGATTGAGCGATTTGAGCAGCGTGCTGTTGCCGATCACACCTTTGACATCCATCCTGATATCGGAGAGGATTTTTTTCACCAGCGGATAAGATTCGGGATGCACGGTCGAGGCATCAAGCGGATTATCTCCGCCCATGATGCGCAGAAATCCGGCTGCCTGTTCGAACGCTTTCTTGCCCAGGCGCGGCACTTTTTGCAATTGTGCGCGGTTGGCAAAGCGGCCGTTGTCGTCGCGGTAAGCGACAATGTTTTGCGCGACGGTACTGTTCAGCCCGGATACGCGGGCGAGCAGCGGGGCGGATGCGGTGTTGACATCCACGCCGACCGCATTCACGCAGTCTTCCACCACGGCGTCCAGCGAGCGCGCCAGCTGACTCTGACTGACATCGTGCTGGTACTGACCGACGCCGATGGATTTGGGATCGATCTTGACCAGCTCGGCCAGCGGATCCTGCAATCGTCTTGCGATGGACACCGCGCCTCGCAAGCTGACATCCATGCCGGGCAATTCGCTGGATGCATATTCGGAAGCTGAGTACACCGAAGCCCCCGCCTCTGATACCACCACGTTGATGAGTTTGAGTTCAGGGCGCAGTTTGATCAGTTCGACGGCCAGCTTGTCTGTTTCGCGTGAGGCTGTGCCGTTGCCGATCGCAATCACTGAAACCTGATGTTTTTCGGCCAGTTTCGCAAGCAGATGCAGCGAGCCGTTCCAGTCATTACGCGGCTGGTGCGGATAGATCACGGCGGTGTCCACGGCTTTCCCTGTCTCGTCGACGATTGCGACTTTGACGCCGGTTCGGATGCCAGGATCAAGCCCCATCGTCGCGCGCGGCCCGGCAGGGGCAGCCAGCAGCAGATCTTTCAGGTTGCGCGCGAACACCTGGATGGCATCTGTATCCGCTTTTGATCGCAATGCGCCCATCAGTTCGGTTTCCAGATGTAAAAAACATTTCACGCGCCAGGTGTAGCGCACGGTTTCGGCAAGCCATGCGTCGGCGGGGCGCTGTTTGTTGGTAATGCCGAAGCGGGCGGCGATGCGTGCCTCGCAGGGGTTGCCGGGCGCGCTCATCGCAGGTTTTTCGGCTTCGGTATCCAGACGCAGCTGCACGGTCAGCAGTTCCTCGCGCCGTCCGCGCAATATGGCCAGTGTGCGGTGAGAGGAGATGGTTTTTATCGACTCTGAATAGTCGAAATAGTCGGCATATTTTGCCGCCGCTTCTTTTTTATCTTCAATGACCAAGGCTTGCACGATGCCGTGATCCAGCAGGTATTCCCGCAAGGATTGCAGCAGTGTCGCATCTTCCGCGAAACGCTCCATCAATATCTGCCGCGCGCCGTCCAGTGCCGCTTTGGTGTCAGCTACACCGGGATTGTCGCCCTGCCCGGTGGTGAAGGGGGCTTTTAAATATTTTCCGGCTTCCTGCTCGGGTTGCAAGGCGGGGTTTGCCAGCAATGCATTGGCCAGTAATTCAAGGCCTGCTTCGCGGGCGATCTGCGCGCGCGTTCTGCGTTTGAGCTTGTAGGGCAGATACAGGTCTTCCAGCAACGTCTTGTCCGGTGCATGGCTGATGGCATCGAGCAAGGCGGGCGTCATCTTGTTCTGCTCGCTAATCGCCGCGATGATGGTTGTGCGCCGCGCTTCGAGTTCTCGCAGATAACTCAGGCGATCTGAGAGGAGACGCAACTGAATGTCATCCAGTCCGCCGGTGGCTTCCTTGCGGTAGCGCGAGATAAACGGCACGGTCGCACCCTCATCGAGCAGCGCGATGGCGGCGCTAATCTGTACGGGTTTTGCGGAAAGTTCAGTGGCAAGGCGGTGTTCTATGGTTGGCAGCATGTTCTGTTTGATATTAGATCGGCCTTGATGGTCGATGTGTATTTTTTACGAGGGCGGATTATGCCAAGTTGAGCGGGATGGTGAAAGACAAGATTTTTTGTGCTTGCCTTTGCAGAAGGGGTTCTATGCTGCATTCGTTCCGGAGTGAGGGCTTGAACATCGTTGAAAATCATATTGCTAGGCTGACGAAACGCTTTTGGCGGGCATTTATAGCATGTTTATTAAAAGGCACGCTCAATAAAAAAGGCGACCATGCGGCCGCCTTTTGGGATGCTGTTGCAGCTAAACGTTAGTCCCGTTCGCCGCTGAATGCCATCAACAGGCTCAACAGGTTGACGAAGATGTTGTAGATATCAAGGTACAGCGACATGGTGGCCATCACGTAGTTGGTCTCGCCGCCGTGGATGATCTGGCTGATGTCATACAGGATGTAGGCCGAGAAGATCATCACGGCAATGGCTGAAATTGCCAGCGACAGCACAGGGATCGCAAAGAAAATATTCGCAAGGGACGCGACCACCAGCATGATGACGCCGATGAACAGGAATTTTCCCATGAAGCTGAAATCTTTTTTGGTCACGGTTGCGATCGTGGCAAGGCTGAAGAAGATCAGCCCTGTGCCACCTGCTGCGATGCCCACTAACTGTGCGCCGTTTTTCAAGTGCAGGGCAGCTTGCAGAATGGGGCCGAGGAATACGCCGGCGACGAATGTGAAAGCCAAAAGCGCGGCGATACCCCAGACGCTGTTACGCAATGCGGTGACCGCGAACAACAGACCCATCATGGCGCCGAACATCAGCAGAGAACCCATTATCGGGTGTAGTGCCATGAACGAGAAATTGACCGACAAACCGATGAATGCACCGATGACGGTTGGGATCATGGTCATGGCCAGCATCATATAGGTGTTGCGCAACACCTTGTTTTGCACTGTAGATGTCGTGCCTGCGATGGTGGCGAACTGGTTCTGGTATTGCATGTTAGGACTCCTGAAAGTTATGCATTATGTTTGCAACAGGCATGAGACTAGCGAAGTATCAATAAAGTTGCAATCATGAAGTGATTATTTATGGCCGGTGCAAACTGATCAGCGCTGTCAGGAGGTGCTGTCGGTATTTTTGCGTTCGTTGCTGCGTCTGTCCATCCAGCAGGCGACCAGCGGGAGCATGAAAATACCGCCTGGCATCAGAATAGGGATCAGGTAAGGGCTCAGGTTGGACAAGGCGCGCAAATCGCGCATCAGCGTGTCGCGTTCCTCACGGGTCCATTTTTGACCGTTGCGGCGTTTCATCAGCAGCGGGATTAATCCGCGCACCTGATTCAGTTCGCTGCGGATGCGCATTCGATGGTTTTGATTCGTCAGGCTGATGCGACCCCGGCATCGCTGCAGCATGCCGATAAATTTTCTGCTGACCGCTTCCATGTATATAATCCGCTTGGGTTTATTATTATTAAACAGTTTGCTTGGTGCTGTTGCCTTCAGAATCGACAGCACGATACGGATCATTCTAGTTTGTCATATGAAACTTTCGTTAGTCTACTCAATCTGGCTGTATTTAACAAATGTGAATATGTACTTAAGAAGTTGCTGGCGTAAAGAGATGTTAAACTGTCTGGCTGGATCTATTTAAAATAGTAATTTGCTGCCGCCAATGCACACCATATCTATAACAAGCTATATCGGGGGAGGATTTTCATGCGGATGGCTGTTCATTATCAGGTTTTTCTGATTTGTATGGTCGTGCTTGCTGCGGTTACGCTGTCCGCTTGCAGTAAATCGCCGACAGCGCCTTTGCGCATTGCCAGCAGTCCCTGGCCTGGGTATGAGCCAATTTATCTTGCGCGGGACGTTGGATATCTGTCTGAAGCAAAAAACAAGATATTTGAGCTGCCTTCGTCTGATATTACGCTCGAATCGTTCCGCAATCACTCGGCTGATATGGCATCGCTGACGCTGGATGAAACGCTGAATCTTCTGGCTAGCGGCGTTCAGTTGCGCATTCTGTTTGTCATGGACAGCTCGAACGGTGCCGATGCGGTGCTGGCGAAACCTGGTGTTAAATCGCTGGCTGACTTAAAGGGACAGCGCATCGTGATCGCGAATATACCGCTTGGGGTATACATGCTCAGTCGCACGCTGAACGCGGCGAATCTGATACGTGCAGATGTGCAGGTTATCCCGAGTGCCGAGAACAGGCATCCTGAGATGTACAGGCAGCATAAAGCCGATGTTTTTATCACGTTTGACCCTTTCAAATCTGAGCTGACAGCCATGGGTGCACATACGATCTTTGACAGCAGTCAGATGCCCAATGAGATTTTTGATCTGATGGTCGTGCATGAGGATGTATTTCAGGCTCGCCGGCAGGATGTGTGCCAGGTCGCGCAGCAATGGTTTCGAACTTTGGACTATATCAAGCAATCGCCTGTTGATGCGAATAGGCGGATTGCCAAACGGCTGGGCATCAGTGTGCATGAATATCAGAAAATGATGGGGGGGATTGCAATTCCTTCACGTGAGGAAAATATGCGTCTGCTCGGTGGTGCGTCACCCGCGATCGTGGCACCGGCGAATAACCTGGTGCAGGTCATGCTGAAAGAAGGGCAGATGAAACACCACGCTGATGTTCATCTGGCGCTCGATACGGATATTGAGGCTTGTCTGGCACGATGAAACACAGACTCTCTTTGCTCATTCCGCTGATACTGGTCATTGTCTCGCTCGCCAGTTCGTATCTGTTTTACTTGCAAATGGATCGTTCAGACCGGGCCGTTATTCATACGCGTGCCATGACGCATGCCACGCTGCAGATGGCAGGGCTGCAAAGCAGCTTGTACAATCGGTTAACAGCCGGGGATGAACAACAGGCGCTTTTGAGTCTATCGCTTGCCGCGACCGATCCCCGTGTGCGTACGCTGATGCTGGTCGATGAACATCATCGGGTGCTGATGGGCAATCACTACAGTTGGAGGGGGGACGCTGCCGCTGCTTTCTCCAGATTTTCCGGCCTCGAGTCAGATCGTGTTCTCAGCAGCAGTATCAGGCGACTTGCCTTTGATGAAGGTGAAAAAACCCTGCTGCGAGGCTATTTTCCGCTGGTTATTGCCTATAAACAAGGGGGGCTGGAGCAGACTCAGGCCGTGCTTTATGTCGAATACGATATCAGTCGTGAAATGCAGGCGGAAAAAAGTGAAATACTGACGCAAGCAACCATTTTCACACTTATCAGTTTTGTTTCATCCAGTTTGATCGGTTTTTTGCTGCACAGGCTGGTGACACGCCGGGTGAATCTGCTCGCTTCGGTATCGGAGCGACTTGCGGCGGGCGATTACAGTGCGCGTTCCGGTTTAGAGGGACAGGATGAACTCTCAGGGCTCGGGCGTTCATTTGATCTGATGGCGCAACGGATGACGGAAAATATCGGACAGCAGGAGCGGCAAAATCAATTTCTGGCAGAAGCGCAAAAGATAGCCCACTTTGGCAGCTGGGAGCGTGATCTGATCACGGACACGATGGTCTGGTCGGAGGAATTGTTCCGTCTGTTTGAAATCGATCCGCTGCAGCAGAGCGCAGCTTATGATTTATTTGTGAAGGTCATTTATCCCGAAGATCGCCAGAAGGTGAGTCAGAACTGTATTCATCCGCAGATCGATAAACAGCCCCATGAAATTATTCATCGGTTACTGATGAGCGACGGGCGCATCAAATGGGTTGAGCAGCATTGCACAAATTACTTCGATGCTGATGGGCGTGCAGTACGTTCAGTCGGCACCATTCAGGATGTCAGCGAGCGGGAGGAAGTCGCGCTGAAATTGCGTATCGCCGCTGTCGCTTTTGAAACGCAGGAGGCGATTCTGGTGACGGACAGTCACGCGAATATCGTCAAGGTGAATCATGCATTTGAGATGATTACCGGCTATTCGGAGGCGGAAGTAATTGGAAAGAATCCGCGGCTGCTAAGTTCCGGGCGGCATGACAAGGCCTTTTATCAAGTCATGTGGGAGGCGATCAACGGTGATGGCCGATGGTCTGGCGAATTGTGGGACAGACGCAAAGACGGCGAAATCTATCCGAAATGGCTGACCATTACGGCGGTGAAAAATCGTGATGAGATCAGTCATTATGTGGCGATATTCACCGATATTACCGGGCGAAAAAAGGCAGAAGAGGAAATTTACAGCCTGGCATTTTTCGATCCGCTCACGCACCTGCCCAATCGCCGTCTGCTGATGGATAGATTGCACATCGCCTTAGGGCAGAGCGCACGAAACCGGCATTGCGGTGCGTTGATGTTTCTCGATCTGGATCATTTTAAAGTGCTCAATGACACCAAGGGACACGAGTATGGTGACAAAATGCTCATTGAAGTGGCGAATCGACTTGCTTTGTGTATACGGGATACCGACAGTGTTGCCCGTTTCGGTGGCGATGAGTTTGTGGTGTTGCTCGAAGGTTTGAGTGTTAAGCAGGATGAGGCCGTGCTGCAGGCGGCTGCCGTTGCCGAGAAGATCCGTGATGCGCTGTCGCTGATTTACCAGATTGAAGATTATATGCACAACGGTTCGTCCAGTATCGGCGTGGTGTTGTTCAGTGGTGTCGAGGTTGAGGCTGAGGATCTGTTTAAACGCGCCGATCTGGCGATGTATCAGGCCAAAGAAGGCGGACGTAATATGGTTCGTTTTTTTGAACCTGCGATGCAGGCTGTGCTCGAAGCGCGAACCTTGATGGAGCGGGCGTTGCGACACGCGTTGCCCAATGGTGAGCTGGAGCTGTACTATCAGGTGCAGACAAATCAGGCTAGTACCCTGCTGGGTGCGGAGGTCTTGTTGCGCTGGCATAATCCGGTGCTGGGGAATGTGTCGCCGGCACAGTTTATTCCACTTGCGGAGCAGAGTAAGCTGATTTTACCCATCGGAAACTGGGTGCTTGAGAGCGCCTGCGCACGTCTGAAATCATGGGCGCATCATCCCGTTTTAAGTAAGATGCATCTGGCTGTGAATATCAGCCCGGTACAGTTCCATCAGCCGGGCTTCGTGCGTCAGGTGATCGCGATTCTTGCGAGCAGCGGTGCAGATCCAAAGCTGCTGGAGCTTGAATTGACCGAGAACCTGGTGCTCGAAGATGTCGAAGAGGCTATTTTGAAAATGACTGAACTCAAAGCATACGGCGTGCGTTTCTCAATGGATGACTTCGGTACGGGGTACTCTTCGCTGCAATACATTAAGCGTCTGCCGATCAGCCAGCTTAAAATAGATCAGTCTTTTGTGCGTGACATACTGACCGATTCCGGGGATGCGATGATGGTGCAAACGATCGTCTCAATGGCGCGAAATTTTGGATACGATGTGATTGCCGAAGGTGTCGAAGAACATGCGCAGTTATCGCCGCTGATCAATTTAGGTTGCGCTAGTTTTCAGGGGTATTTGTTCAGTCGCCCGGTTGCGTTATCTGAATTCGAAAAACTGATAGACGGTTGGGTTACGCCTGACGTATGAGGGTAAAAGGGCTTTTATTCGTTTGATTGGTGCATGCGGGCTGATGGTAGACTTCAATTTTCAATAACCTGGGTAAGTGATATGGCAAATCTTAAGTTGAATACGCGGTTCGGTGAACTGACTATTGATTCTTCACAAATTATCACTTTCCCTCGTGGAATTCCCGGCTTCGATACTTACACGCAGTGGACGCTGTTTCACGAAATCAACGAAGCGGGCGGTCCGGTGAGCGGGGTGGTTGTCCACCTGCAGTCGATTGATGATGAAACCGTGTCATTGCCTTTGACCGAACCTAACCTGTTCGGTTTTAATTATGATCTGGTGCTGACTGACAGTGAAGTGGCTGAACTCAAGCTGGAAGATCCGAGCGATATTCTGGTGTTGACGACGTTGTCGGCTAAAAATATTGTCCCGCAACATGGCGGCGCAATGCTGGCTGCGAATATGTTTGCCAATATTTCAGCGCCCATCCTGATCAATACCAGGTCACGCATCGGTGTGCAAAAAATACTGGTGGGCAGAGAGTCCAAAGTGGATTTTACTCCTTCGCCCTTGCTGTAGATTCAGCAGGTTCGACAGCCGCACTGTCCCGGCAGTGCCGGTTATGCATCAGAGACTGGCGTGAATTCCGGTGGTTGCTCCCCAGGTGGAGTCGCTGGCATTGCTCGCATTGACGCCAAATGTCATGACGGTTGAGCGGCTGAGGCGGTGATCCGCATCTATCGTAAATTTTAGCCCGTTCTGACTGATACGCTGTCCAGGCTGGGCAAAAGACCATAAACCGATCACATTGCCCGTCACGCCGTTTCCCGAATTGCTGATATGGTGTATTGCTTCGATGCCGATGCGTAAATCGGTTGTATCTGAAAGGGCAATTTTTGCCGCATTGCCGATTCGGAAATTGTCCGTGCGCCAGCTGCTGGCGGAAAATTGTGCGGGAAATCCGCCGCCGGTTTCGGTGTAAGCGCCCAGTCTGGTATTGCCTTTCGTATAAGCGATGTAGGGGCTGAAACTCAGGCCGTTTATTTCAGCGATGTTCTTAAAGTCCAGTCTCAGACGCAAGGCGGTCGTGTCTGCTTTCGGTGCTGCCGTTGAACTGTCCTGCGTCGCGCCGTTCATGTAGCTTCGACTCAGCTGGGTGCTGAAACGTCCGAAATAGCCGGTGATGCTGGGTTGCACGCCGTTGTCAAATGCATGCGCAGCTTCGGCGACGAGGGTTTGACCGTCATAGCGCGCACCGGCATTCGATCCGCTCTGTTTGATTGTCTGCAGGCCGACTCCCACGCCCAGCCGGGTGTTGCCGATGTCCTGACAAACGCCGGCTTCCGCAAATTGCATGCTGGTGTTATCAGTCTTCTGATTGGCGGTGTCGGCGACAGCCCAGACGCAGGTGTTGTTCGCCTTGCTGAGAACCAGTCCGTTATCCAGCAGTGAGCGATGATGCGCGCCGAACATGGCCAGATTCGCCAGATCCGGGAAGCTACGAATCAGCGAGGTGTTATAGGCAGGAATGTCGGTCAGTAAACCGCTTGCGATGCCGACCCGTGCCAGCCAGGGCTGATTCGTCATGGTCGGATCGATGCCGTTACCCACCACCACATTGCCGTTGCTGCTCACGCCGGTTGCAGTTTGCAGTGTCCAGCCGGCAGGTACCGTGACACCTGCTGCAGCGAGCCAGTTGACCACCGAGACCATGCCGCCCGCCTGAGTCCAGCGGAAAGCCTGGCGTGTCCCGGCGGCCGGATAACTGTCACCTACGATGACGCCGCCGTTGAAGGAAACAGCATTTGCACGGCTGGCGGTATCGCCGGCCAAAAAGCCCAGCCCGGTCATTAAACCGCTGTTCCAGCGAAAAGCCTGGCTGCCGCTGTCTCCGACTATGGTCTGTCCATCGGTTGATATGCCGTAAGCCGTGCTGGACAAGGCACCAGGCAGATATCCGAGTGCGGTCATGCCGGTTGCCTGCGTCCAGCGAAATGCGTGACTGCCGCCTATTCCAGGATGCAGGCTGTAGCCGACCACGATGCTGCCGTCACCCGAGACGCCGTTAGCATAACTTCTTAAATCGCCCGGTAACCATCCAAGTCCGGTCATGACGCCGCCGGTCCAGCGAAAGGCCTGAACGCCGGCTATCGGTACGGCGCTGTATCCGACTACAACGCTGCCATTGCTTGAGATGCCAGTCGCCTGGCTGTATGTGTCGCCGGGGAGAAAACCCAGGCCTGTCATGACGCCGCCCTGCCAGCGAAAAGCCTGTGCATAGGGTGAGCCGGTCATCGTACTGTATCCTGCTATGATGCTGCCATCGGCTGAGGCGGCCAATGCGGCACTGGTCGTGCCTCCGGTCAGTGTACCCAGGCTGGTCAGTACGCCATTCACCGAGCGGTAGGCGATACCTGTCGTGCTGGCTCCTATTACTGTGCTGCCGTCGGCGGAAATCCCGTAGGCGCTAGCCGATGTGCCGCCCAGTCCGGTGAATACATCGGCAGCAAGGCTGGTGTTGCTCAGCATGGTCAGCAGGGCGATGGGAAAAAACGGGAAGGTAAACAATCCGGGGTGTGAGGCAATGCGTTTTGATTTCATTATCGTATGGCTGGTTCAAGTCACTGACTGATCGGGCATTCTAGGGAATACATGGCCTGTTTTCAAGTGTGCGTATTGCCGGTGTGCGTTGCTCTGTGAAATAATCCGTGCGAGACTCATGCAAAGAGGAGCGGATGAATCATACGGCGATTGAAAACCTGGAAGACATTCCATATATCGGCAAATCGATCGCTGCCGATTTGCGCGCGATCGGCATTCTTCATCCGGATCAGTTAGCAAGGCTTGATCCGCTCGACACCTATCTTGCATTGTCCGCGCAGATGGCTCATCGCCATGATCCTTGCGTGCTCTATGTGCTGATGGCGGCTGAGCACTATCTTGCAAGCGGTGTATCAATCGCGTGGTGGAAGTTTACCGAGCGGGGCAAAGCGCGCCTTAAAGATGCAACAAATCAGGTCGTCTTGAGTGCGCCGGGTAACGCTGCATCATCCGATGAGGCTGCCGTTCTGGCGGAACAGGTGAAAATTCAGGTTTAAATTACAAATCTGATAAATGCTTGTTGGCAAGTTTGTCATCGGTGACATGCAGTTGCCCGATGATTTCAAGCAGCGCGTTATCCAAAGACAACAGCGTGGCTTCAGGAATGGCCCGCAGTGCTTCAGGCAAGATCCCTTCGGCAGGTCCGGGTGCATTTTTCAGAATGTTGCTGGCTGATTCAGTCAGGCACAAGCCGACCCGCCGCTGGTCTGCTTTGCTGCGTTGTTTGTTAATCAGGCCGCGCGTGACGAGCTTTTCAACGAGCAGGCTGCATGTTGACTGGTGGATCGATAAACGCTCAGCCAGTACGGATACGCCCACATCAGGCGTTTTTGCTACTTCCTGAAGTATCCATAACTGGGAGCCGGTCACGCCGCAGTTTTTCTCAACTTCACGAAACTGCTGACGGATTGAACCATAAATGATGCGAAATTTTTTGAGTACCTGAAGTGATAGCTGATCTTTACTTCTGTCGTTCAATTTGCGCCCCTGTTGTAGTGACTTGATATGTCGGTGTGATTATAGCCCTGATGTGCTCGATAACTGTACTTCCGCATGCACAAATGAAGCTGTGAAGGTCGAAATCCTGAAAATTCATTTAGTTGGATTGAAAAAAGTGATTTCCGGGACGTGGCGCTGTTCAAAGCTGGCTGTTCAGTCTCGTGTTACATCCGGCTCTGAACAGCGTAATATGTGCACTGGTAACCTGATTGATAACGGATTAAGAGGAACCTCCATGTCGTATTTTACCAGTCGCATCCTGATTCTCACCCTCGTCGCATTGCTCTGTGCATGCAGTGCCACGATGTTCCATGTCGGCAGTGATTTTGACATGAAAATTTTTACCGAACAGGTCGAGCGAGGGACGACATCGCAAAATCAGGTGCGCACCTGGCTTGGCGTGCCGACCAGTACCGGAGTTCGGATTGAGACGGACGGGCAGCGTTTTACGGAATGGACGTACTATTTTGCCAGCGGAAGCATGGCCAGCGTATCGGATACGCGGTTAAAAACCCTGCAGATTAAATACGACGAACACGGTGTGGTGCAAGGCTATAACTGGTCATCAAATCACTGAAGCGGTGTATCGACTGTACGCGTGCTCAGTAAAAACTGAAGGTATAAACACGTCTATCGCATCATTCGTTCCTGCCTGAGTGACGATATTGAATCGCCCAGGGTTTTGAGGAGGCTCTTTAATCTGAGAGAATGAAGCCATGAGTAAATCATACACGATCAATTCAAACAAATTTTCTCCGATTGCCGCTAACAGTATTTAGCAGGTGGTTCTTGCTCGGTACTAAATTGTCTGCTCATTTTGTTCAGTACGATAGAGCAGGCCGCGGCGGATCAGCAACTTTTCGACTTCCACGGCAAAGAACACCACGCTTGACAGGACAAGGCAGAGCGCCAGTTCGTTCAGATACAGCGGTTCGGTCTTGAAGATCGGGTTAAGTGCTGGGACGTAAATGGTGGACATTTGCAGCGCGAAAGTAACAAGCACGGCTGCGGCCATTGCCGGATTGGAAAAAAAGCCGATCGTAAACAGTGATTCTTTTTCCGAACGTATGGCCAGCACGTGGGCGAGTTGTGACAACGTCAGTACCGTAAACACCATGGTTTGCCAGTGCGCTGAGCCGCTGTGCAAAGCCCATGCCTGTACCAGAAGACACATCCCGGCGATCAGCAAACCGACCCAGATCATGTGCTGCCACATGCCATGTGCGAACAGGCTTTCGTTCGGGCGACGCGGCGGGCGTTGCATCACGCCGCGTTCCGCGGGTTCTGCCGTCAGCGCTAAACCGGGTAAGCCATCGGTAACCAGATTGATCCACAGTATGTGAGTGGGCAGCAACGGTATTGGCAGACCAAGGAAGGGTGCCAGGAATATCGTCCATATTTCGGAGGAATTGGTGCTGACTGCATAGCGGATGAATTTGCGGATGTTGTCGTAGAGTCGACGGCCATGGCTGACTGCATGCACAATCGTTGCGAAGTTGTCATCGAGAAGTACCATGTGGGCGGCCTCACGCGCCACATCGGTACCGCCTTTGCCCATTGCAATGCCGATGTCTGCGGCTTTCAACGCTGGCGCATCGTTGACGCCATCGCCGGTCATCGCGACCACCTCGCCACTGTCTTGCAACGCTTTGACAATCTTTATTTTCTGGGCCGGATCAACGCGTGCGTAGACTCGCACATGTTCAACCTCAGCTTCGAACGATTCCTGATCGAGTTGAGCGAGTTCAGAACCAGTCATCACCCGCCCGTCGTCGCTGAGGATGCCTAGTTCGCGCGCGATCGCGCGTGCGGTGGCAGGATGGTCGCCTGTGATCATTACCGGTGTGATGCCGGCAGACCGGCATTGCGACACGGCCTGTCTGGCCTCGCTGCGCGGCGGGTCGATCAGACCGACAAAGCCCAGAAAGATCAGGTCGCGTTCCAGTTCAGCAGGATGTTCGCTTGCGGGCAGTTCCGGCCAGTCGCGGCAGGCGATCGCCAGCACGCGCAAGCCGTCGGCGGCCATGACTTCTGCCTGTTGCAGCAGGGCGTCGCGGTTGATCGGCTGTTCGCCGGAAGCGCTGAGCGCGCGGTCGCAGCAGGGCAGCACCGATTCCGGTGAACCCTTGGTGTAGGCGATGGTGCCTTCCACTATGCCGTGAAAAGTAGTCATACGTTTACGTTCAGAGTCGAATGGCAGTTCTTTGATGCGCGGTTGCTCTCTCTCTAGTGCAGCTTTGTCATAGCCCGCCGATAGCGCAGCGTGCATCAGTGCAGCTTCGGTCGGCTCGCCGCGCACTTTGTCCTGTTTATCCAGATGCGCATCGTTGCTCAAAGCTAGCGCGTGGGACAGGGTGATATAAGGCTCTGACCGCGCCTGCAGGTCGCCGGACAACTGACCATCGGCATAGATCGAGGTCACGCGCATTTTGTTCTGCGTGAGCGTGCCTGTCTTGTCTGAGCAGATGAAGGTGACCGAGCCCAGCGTTTCAACAGCGGGCAGGCGCTGGATCAGCGCTTGCTGATTGACCATCTTGTGCGCACCTAAAGCCAGCGAGATCGTCACCACTGCTGGTAATGCGGAGGGAATGGCCGCCACTGCGAGACTGACTGCCGTCATGAACATCAAGAGCAGCGGTTCGCCGCGCAGTATGCCGATGACGAATACCAGTATGCAGATGACCAGTGCGATTACGGACAACCATTTTCCGAAGTTCGTCAGGCGTTTTTGCATCGGTGTCCGGGTGTCAGTGTCTTCACTGAGCATGGCAGCAATCTTGCCCAGTTCGCTGTTCATACCGGTTGCGATCACCAGCGCGCGTGCGCGCCCATCGGTGACAATGGTGCCTTTATAGGCCAGGCAGAGTTTGTCGCCCAGTGGCGCATTCTCGATGGCGAGGCGCTGAGTCTGCTTTTCCACGGCGACTGATTCGCCGGTCAGGGCAGACTCGTCTATCCGGAGTCGTGCTGTTTCGATGATGCGCAGGTCGGCAGGAATTACATTACCCGCTTCGAGCAGCACGACATCGCCCGGAACAAGTTTGGATGCGTTGATGATTTCAACTTGCCCGTCACGCCATACTTGTGCGCTGGCTTCTGACATGCGTTTGAGTGCCGCCATCGCCCGCTCCGCGCGATATTCCTGTATGAACCCGATCACCGCATTGAGGATGATGATGACCAAAATGAAAATGGTATCGCCAGGATCGCCGAACAACCCGGAGATGGCTGCTGCGACGATCAGTACGATGATCATGAAATCGGTGAACTGATCGAGCAACATCCGCCAAGTAGAGCGGGCGCGTTTTTCCTGTAATGCGTTGGGGCCGAACTGTGCGAGGCGTTTTGTAGCTTCAGCCTGTGTCAGGCCGGTTTTTTTGTCGGTGTCCAGTCGCTGAGCGACTTCATCGGGTGTCAGTGTGTGCCAGTCATCAGTTTGCATGTTCGAAGAGTATCCATGAGTTAAGTACATACAACATAAACAGTACCAGGCTCACCCAGGTCAGCCCAAATAAGGCGCGACCCCGCGGGCGGAAGATGAATCCTGCGGTGACCAGTGCGCTCATCATCACGGCGGTGAAGGTGGTCAGCACATGGCTGGCATCGACATGGGAGAGCAGCGGGCCGCTGGTATAAAACAGGTCGTCCACGGCCAGTATGATGATATCAAACAGGTTGCTGCCCAGCAGGTTGGCGATGGCCATGTCCAGCGCACCGATGCGCAGCGCGGAAAGGGTGACGGCAGCTTCCGGTGCGGAGGTGACGGCCGCTACCAGCAAAGTTCCGACAAAACTTTGTCCCCAGCCCATCATGTCGGAAATGTCACGGGCGACAAACGGCAGCCAGGAACCGGCAATCACCACAGCGATGGCCGCCAGTGCATAACCCCTGATGGCGCTTTTCAGTGTCACATCAGGATAGCGCTCGCTGGAGACTTCCGTGTATTTGGACACCGTGCGCTGCTCATAGCTGTAAACGGCACGCATCGCAACCAGATAGACCATTGCGATGAAGGGTGAATACAATCCGACATGACCGATTTTAGGGCTTAATCCTGCGTGATCGAGCAACAGGCTGAAGCCTGCGAAGGCGATCAGTATCGTGCCCAATGCAGCGGACAGTATATGTCCTTGTGCTGCGCGCCCGTAGAGGCTTTCACGTTTATAAAGCGCATCGAGCAGAACCAGAATGGCGAGATTGAATACCGTGCTGCCCAGCACATCACCGACCGCAATATCGGGGGCGTTGGCGAATGAAACAGCGGAAATTCCGGTGACAAGTTCGGGGAGTGAGGTCGCGGTAGAGAGCAGAATCAGCCCCACCCATGAGGCGGACATACCGGTTTTGTCGCTAATGATGTCCCCGAAACGGGAAAGAAAATAGCCTGCATATCCGATCACAGCGAGACAAAGGAGAAGTTGCAACCAGTGCATCATTTTGAGCGTACTCCTGTGCGGGGATGGCGTTGGAAAGCTGACCTGCAGTGAGTGTATCAATAACAAGTATGCTGTATCTCATAACGGTGTCAACTGCTTTGCCATAAAACAGGCCGTCATTTGTCCTGATTGTTTGAAACGGGTAAGGGATTCGGTGCCGGATATGTCGCTCCGGTGCTGATCGACGTGGCGATTTGGAAGAAATAAATGCAAAGGCCGCGGATGATTAATTCGCAGCCTTCGTTAAGTACGGCTTGTCTTGAAATTAAGCGATGGGCAATGAAAATGCCTGTCAGTTATGTATTCACAGAGGAATTCGGTCAGCTTGTGCGACTATTTTTCCAGCAATTTGTTAATCACAGCGCCTGCCAGCATGTAACCAAATAGCGGCGGCATGTAACTGATGGTTCCGTTCACTGCACGCGGACGACCTTGCGAGGTGGGCTGCGGCGGTAACGGCGGACGGGGATGTTCATCCGAGAAGACGGTGAGGATGCCGCGACGGATATTGTGGTGTTTGAGCAGCAATTTTCGCATTTGGCGTGCCAGCGGGCACATTTCGGTGTTGCTGATATCGGCTATCTTGATGCAAGCCGGGTCCAGCCGGTTTCCCGCACCCATGCTCGATGCGACCTTCAATCCTTGCAGGTAACTCTCAGCCACCAGCGCAACTTTGCATGACAATGAATCGATACAATCGATGACATAGTCACAATCGGCCGGCAAGAGTGCCTTGACATTGTCGATGGTCAGAAAAACCTTGAGCAGGGTGACCTCGCAATCCGGATTGATATCTTTAATGCGAGCACGCATTAATTCCGCCTTGGATTGCCCGACTGTAGACAGCAAGGCGGGCAACTGCCGGTTGATGTTGCTGGTCACAACAATATCATGATCGAGCAGCGTCAGACGGCCGACCCCGGCACGAGCAAGCGCTTCGGTGCAGTAAGCGCCTACACCGCCTAAACCTGCGACAAATACGTGACAGTTGGCCAGACGACTGATTCCCTCGTCGCCGAGCAGGATCTGGGTGCGTTCAAATTGTGGAGGGGTTGTCATGCAATGTATGAAGGATAATTGTCTGTGGCTGATTTTAGCATGAGGCCTGAGCTGTATTGAGGTTGAAGGGGTAACACGGGTATCGCCGTGCTTCTGTCGCGGTATAATGCAGGTCGTCGGTTTCCTAATTGTATGGAGTTGCCTTGTTTAAATTCATCGGTTTTATTGCGGGATTTTATTTTTTTGGATTTTTCGGCGCGTTGTTAGGCTTGTTCGTCGGGGGATTTTTCGATCGCATGAAGGCATATGGCACGGGCGGGATGAATCCGTTGCAGAACGCACTGCGTCAGGGTGTTTTTCTCGAAACGGTGTTTATTTCGATGGGCAAGCTGGCCAAAGCTGATGGCGTGGTGAGTCAGGATGAAATCGCCCATGTCGAGCTGTTCATGCAAAAACTGGGTATGACCGCCGAGCATCGTCAGCAGGCGATTACCTGGTTCAAACAAGGGACGAATCCTGAATTGGATATCAGCGCAACTTGCCGGCGATTTATGTCGATTTGCGGCAATACGAAAAATCTGAAGCAGGTGCTGCTAGTCTATCTGATTGTGATGGCGTTAGCTGACGGGCATTTTCATCCTGCTGAGGAGGCGTTGTTAGCCGAGATCGCGACGCATCTTGGGTACGATAATGCCGCATTCAGACAAATTCTGGATATGGTGCTCAATCAGTCCCATTTTGGCGGCGGACAGGTTCATTCCGCTGATGCACTGGAGGATGCCTATAAGGCGCTGGGGGTAACGAAGGATAGTACCGATGCCGAAATCAAGCGCGCCTACCGCAAACTGATGAGCCAGTATCACCCTGATAAACTGATCGGGCAGGGGCTGCCGGCTGACATGATCGCGATGGCAACCGAGCAGGCAAAGGAAATCCAGCTGGCTCACGATCTGATCAAAAAGACCCGGAATATTTGAAGCGCCTGACAAGGGGGCGACTTACCTTAAAAACCTTTGGTTTACGGTTGAAGTTCGTGACGCCCCCCATTTTCAGGATGAGCAAACGATAGTTATTACTCTGGCGTCATGCAGCCTGAATTGCTATGTCGCTAACGGCATGACCTCAAGGCTGATTTGTTCGCCCATTTCGTTTTCGGCAACTTCAAGATCGTATTGCGCCTGTAAGTTCATCCATGTTTGTGGTGGCATACCGAACAAACGCCCAAGTCGCATGGCGGTGTCTGCCGTAACTGAACGTTTTCCGGTGCAAATTTCATCAATGCGACGTTGTGGCACGCTGGTAAATTTGGCAACCTTGTAGCGGGTCAGTCCCATTGGTTCGATAAAGTCGTGTAACAGGATTTCACCGGGATGTACGGGCGCAAGTTTTTCACCGGTGGCGACATCACTCCAGTTCATGGTGTTTAATTCTTCGCGCTGTATGCTCATTTTATTCCCTTAGTGATAGTCCACAATTGCCACATCTGAGGTATGACCGTCTTCCCATCTGAAACAGATTCGCCATTGATCGTTGATGCGTATGCTCCATTGTCCGGCACGATCGCCGGTTAATAATTCCAGTCGGTTGCCGGGAGGCACTCGCAATTCTTCCAGCCTGCTGACAGCATCAATTAGCTTTAGTTTTCGCCGGGCCGTTCCCTGTATGTCATGAGGCAGTCTTTGCACATGTTGCCCGGAAAAAACGGCGGCAGTAAGCTTGTTGGCAAAAGATATAATCATTTTCAATATAGTATTGCGCAGCATTAGTATTGTCAACCGTTAGTATTGTCAACCTTGATATTGTAATGGTGCTGCACCTGGTGGTGTGATTACCTAGTCCTCTGTCAGGAACTCTTGGCGTTAATTTGATCATTCCGGCAGAATGTTTCCCCGGTACACGTATTGAATCGAATCTGTATCTTCTGGTCAGGATTCGGCTAAGGTCTTCTGTGCACGAGCCCAGTAGCGCTTTCGCTCAGCCAAACCGACCCGTCCGCCGTTGATACGAATGGATATTTCAACGAAGTCCTTAACATCATCATCGCCTGGCTGATGGTCGGCCAGTGCATTCAGACCCAGTCGCTGCCAGTAGCTGGCGGCAGTCAGGGCGGCGATGCCAGGCAGGGTTGCCTGATCCGGGTCCTCAATGAGCGGCAAATTCAGTGCTTCTCCAGCCAGACGGTAATTGTCCCTGAACGTCAGTTGAAACAGGCCGCGTCCCCGGTAGCGATAGCCGTCACCGCTGCTCACATCGCCATTCCCGCCGCGATTGGCATAAACGAAATTGGCCAGTTTTTCGGGGTTTTTGATATACGGCACGGCTGATGCTGTGGTTGGAAATCGTTTCGGCCATACCGCGCACAAACGCTTCGCGCTCGTGTAATAAAGTCCTTCTGTAAGGCGGGTCGTTTCAGCCGATTCATGAGCAATTTGTGCCAGAAAAGCGGCGATGCGCGGCGGGGTATTGATTTCAAAACGCGCCATCGCAGCATTCAGGGGAATGAGCCATTGATCTGCATCGCAGCGTGGCATGATGGCTTTGAGTTGATCATGAGTCAGTTGCATGGCAGGATTCCCTTAATGATTAAGCATATTCGCCTTTAACAGCTTGCAAAGGCGCTCAGAATTGACCGTTTATTTTTTGCCGCGCGGCGAGATTCCGGCTGCACGTACCTGCATGACGCGGCTTAAAATATCAAACCAGAACGGCGCACCAAGCGAAATAGCCAGAATGCTGATCATCAATCCGAACAGTTTGCTGATATATTCGCCGATCCCGTCCGGTATGTTTTTCCAGCCCAGCTGTATGCCAGCCGACGTCAGTTCTGTATTGGCCTTTGCAAGATTTTCGGCCGCCTGTTTGGTCTTGTCTGTGACGTCTTTGACAGGGGTAGTCGTGTTCAGCGTGTTTGATTTTTCGGCGGGTGCTGCGTCCAATTGCCGTTGGGCTATCTCAACCATTTTTGCTCTTGCCTCGGGATTCGAGGAGAGCGAATTAACAAGACTGATGGTGTCGACATTCGCACAAATGACTAACACAGCGGAAACGATGAACGCGATGGTTTGGGTCTTGCGTTTGTACCAGCCGGATGCGCGGTCCATTGCCGCATCGTAATGACGCTCGATAAGTTGGCGAAATGCAACCATATCTTCTCCGGCTTCTCGCTGGAACAGGGTGATAATCCCCTTGATACGATTATCCCGATCCGTACCCGGCAGTGCAGCTGCGGCCTGTTTGAGTGTTGAGTCATTGTTTTTAATCAGGTCTGTGACGACCTGTCCGACTATCTCAGGGGAAATATATGAAGGTCTGCCATCGACCCCTTCGCTGAGCGTTTGCACTACCGGATGGGCAAAAAATGCATCGGTTAACGTGCTGCCATTTGCAAGATTTCCGTGCAGAAATTCGCCGAGCGCTACTTCGAGATTCTTGCTGCGCACGTTGGTGATGGACGTATAGGCTTCTACAAGGGCTGTGCAGGCCAATGCGAAGATCAGATAAATCGTGACAATCCCGATCAAGATATCAAGCGAGGCTATTCCGAACATCATGCTCTCCCGATGGATTACGGTGCGGCTTCATTACGGGGGCTTTGACAGATTATTTTCTGCCGGATAGGCGGTCAATATGCCTGACGGTCTATATGTCGTGGGGGTGCAGCACTCCCACGACATATAGTTATAGAAGAGCTCATTTATAAGTACAGAAATCAAGATTGTTCCGACAATTAATGAATGACCAAGACCGTTAATATTTTCTTTCCTAAGGAAGATACCTGTTGATAATACTGCAATCAGAAATGCCCCGAAGCCAGACCCGATGGGAGTGGCGACTCGCCGTTGCGATACCACATGATTCGTTCGTATGTGTGCTTATGAAGCAACTTCAATGTATCAATATCAAGATGTTCGTAGGAATTGGTGTACTTTGTGTTTTGGTCCGTTTGATTATTTTCGGTCATGGGAGTTTTACTCCTTAAATTGATAGAGACATCGAATGTGTCTGATAGTCTGGAGTTGATTTCTTCATCACTTTTTAGCTGTCTTTCGTGGCTCTGAACTTAGCTTCTCTATCGTGCTCGCGACCAGTTCGTCCCAGAGCGGGTTGCGCCAGACATGCTGGTATCTGCGGAGCTGGCGCAGCAGAGCCTTTTTCGGGATGGGATCATCGTGTTCCATCTGGTTTATTTCATCGATGTAGTCACTGATCTGATGACTGATTGCGCCATACTCGCAGGGCTGGTTATAAAAGCTGCCGAGCAAAGACAGTTCGACCAGGTCAGTCAGGGCGTAGGCGCCACGCGGGGTCTCGACTTCGCTTCTGGCAATATTGGTTGCAACGAATAACCAGTCTTTCGCCGGAATGCCGAATGGTTCGCGCCCATGTTCACCGGATGAGGCAAGCACGGCATTCATGGAAAGGTACTGGGTGAGCGGCCAGCCGGAGGAGGCGTCTGCCTCGATCGCCTGACAATAGTAGTCACGGCTGTATCGGTAGGCGATCAGGGCTTGTTTTTTCAGGGCTGATTTTTTCCCCGCATCATGCTCGTGTTCGCTGGCAGCCTGATAGGAAATTGCCAGTCGTTTTTCGCTTGCTCCGCCCATGCCGAGCCGCATTGAGGTGGCAGGTTTGAGGCGCAGCGCCGGGTCGTCGGTCAGGTCGTTGCACCAGCTCGCGAGGGTTGTGCGGATATCACGGCTGATCGCGTCGAGTTCATCCATGTCAGCTGGATCCGGGCTTGTCCTGCGCTTACCGAACAGGTCGTCCAGCTGGTTGAGTTCGACCGACAGTCTGGCTTTCATCTGATCGTCACGGAACTGTGTCAGCTGACTTTCGAAATCGGGTGGCAGGGTGGCATAGGCGACGATGCTGGCCCAGTCGTGGCTGTTGGGGCAGTCGGTACGCAGCCGGCGGCGCAGGTCGTACAGTACCGAACGGGGATCTGCTCCTGCCAGCAGGTTGCTGAACAGTTCGCCCGCGGCCAGTGTGGAGGCTCTCATCCAGAGCGGGAATTGCGAGGCGATGACCCAGGGGATACCTGCCGTATGCAGATCGTGGGCGATGCTGCCGCCCGGCGTGACCACAGAGCTGACGTTGCCGGAATCGCAGGTGGCGAGCGAGACCAGCGAGGGAGCATCCTGAGTACCGCAGGTGGTGCTTCTGCCGGTGAGCGCGATCGCCAGACTTTCACCATCGACGACTTCCCATAGGGAACGTTCGTCATGGCGGCACAAGGCGATGCCGAAATGTCGGTCTCCCGCATGGTTGAAGGGCGCGCCATGCGCCAGGATATGGACGTGGGTATAGCTCTCACGGCTGCACAGTTCGCGTATCTCCTGCAGACTGGCATCAGGGAGTACGGTCAGGAGTTTTTTCAGTTCCTCGACGCGTTGCTGGGGGTCGTGCCGGATCTTCACCCACGGGTTGATGGCATCGCGTATTGCCTGAAGGTGCGCTTCGGCGGGAACAGGGGGCAGGCCGGGCGGAGAGGCGAAGGCGAACAGGATTCTGGGCGGCCTGTTCCAGTTCAGGGTTAACGCCTGTCCGCGGCGGATCTCGCGGGTGACGGTGATCGGCGTATGAGACTGGAGAAACAGCGGTGAGCCGTTGCCCGGAAAGCCTGCGGGCGAGAGCGCGGTCTCAAAGGGCACCATGCCCAGTTCGCTGGCCGACAGGGAGAGGCGCAGATGAGCCAGCTTGCCGCCGGTACACCGCACCCTGCTGAGTTCAGATAGCAGCGTCGGGATGCCGCCCAGCACATTGCCCAGAATTTCACCCATTTCGTGCAGTTCAGCCTGCCGCTGGGCAGTCTGGGCATCCGTGGCAGGGCCGGATTCAACTTCGTAGCGCAAACGCTGGATGCGCGTGAGCAATTGCTGGTGTTCAAAAGGCAGATGAACGCTGACCGGGCTGCCCCCGCCGCAAAGTGCGACGTAGGTGGTCAGCGGTGAAATCAGCTGGTTGTGGGCCGGGCCGGGGCGCACCAGTTCGAGCACGACATCGTGGATATGCTTCATGTCATGGCCTCGTAAATGCTTTTATCACTTCGGGTGGCTGTTTCCCGTCACCTGTCACCCGATTGAGGCGGCCGATTGTCTTGCCATTTTCCAGGCTGATCGAAACGGAGGTGGTCTGGTCAACCACCAGCGGTGCTCCCTTGAATGAGGCTTCATCAATGGCGGACAGGCTGCCATTCACCAGCACGTCGTAGACGGGCTTAAACGATGCCTGGCTTGCGAGCATCGCGTCGGTGAAGCGCATCAGGCGTATCCAGGTGCCGCTGTTGAAGTAATAACGCCCCGAACCCATGTCGATGGCGCGCGCCAGATGGGTGTGACCCGTGACAACAAAATCAATACCGGTGCCCAGTTTTGCGGTGACATCCTTGCAGGTGTCGTCTTTTGTATCGATGGAGAAGGTGTTGTCGCCTTTGAGCCAGTCCTGCAGGGCGCGTCGCAGTGCCTCATCCTGACTGACGCCGGTCAGCCAGCCGGTGAGCCTGTCCCAGACGAGCTCACCGACGCCCAGTGGCGCATCTCCCATGATTTTTTCCTGAACAGATGACTTTCTGGATTCAAGTGCCAGCAGCATATCGTCGCCGCTACCGTGAGCGGCCCCGGTTTTTTTCATGCTGTCCAGTACATGGGGACCAAGCAGAGATTCCAGAGTGGGCGGCATGCTGGCGGGTGTAGCGGGCAGTTGCAGCGAATCGGCAGACAGGCGCTGATCAACCTGATAACCCCCAACGATTTTCGCGCCAAGAATAGACGGCAGTTTATTTATTTTATCCAGTTGCGATGGGTCGAGCGCGAGCAGTGTGCCGATGGCGGCCGAGGTTTCAGGTTTCAGCAGGTCTATCCAGGCGTACCGTTTCTTGACCTCGTTCATCACCTCCTTGACCATGCGTGTGCCCGCATTGGGTGTCCATTCGTCGCGACCGAGCGTCAGGCCCGCGTTAAGCCGTCTTGCCACCCGCGACAGGTCTTCGTAGCGATTGAAGTTCCATGCGTCAACCTCGTTGCCGTGGGTGCAGAACACCCGTGCATTGCCGACCCGGCAACCATATCCGGCACCTGCGGCGGAGAATTCGATGCGCGATTTTGCAGCAAGGTCGCCGCCGCTCAGACGCTCGCTGATCAGTCGCTGCACGCAGGGGAAGGCAATCTCGATGTCGTGATTGCCGATGACGATCACCAGCGTGCGTTTGTCCGTATGAACGAAATCAGCCAGCGCATCCCAGATGGGTACAAAGGATACATAGCCCATGATGCGCAGCAGTGTCGACTCCGCATCATCCACGGCCACATAGCCCGCGATGTCTTCTGCAAGCGTATCGATCACATCGCCATTGAGCAATAAAGCGAGCCTGTCATCGGGTCGTAACGAGGCAAGCCGGCGGATGTAATTTGCCAGGCGATCCGTCTTGTGCAAGATCTGCGCATCGGGCCTGCCACCCATGTGTATGTCGGATATGACATGGATTTCTTCGAGTTTTTCCAGGCCTTCCATGATGCCTCCTGTCGGGGGTTAATGAAGCGAATTGCGCAAGCTCCTGTTCCGGGAAATTTGCCGCACGCGTTAGTGTTACAAATGTGTATATGAGTATTGGCAGAAGTGACAAGGGACTGTTCAGCCTTGATTGCCAGTGTGCAGGGCTTGGCTGTGACCGGTCAATATGACTAAATATCTAGGTATTCCGGCCTGTCTGCTCAGGGTGTGAGCCATTCGGTGAAAACGGGTCTGTTCATCCAGGGCAGTTTGACGATGCTGATACGCCATGGCAGTTTTGCCATCAGCAAGTCGAAGGCTTCTGGCTCCACCTGAAGCTGCCATCCCGAGTCGATTTCGCGCAGCAGGCCGCGCCGCTGCAAAAATGAATTGCGAAACGCGGTTATGCTGGTTTTACCCAGTGCATCCCAGTGTGAAATGGCGGACGCAAGCATTGCATCTCCCTCAATACGGTCTGTTTCGCTGAGCAGTCCTGCACCAACCAGCAGCATCTGATCCGGTGTCAGTCCGAGCAACACCTTGATGCAGGTCAGTTCAAATTCGTGTATCTGCTCGCGTCCACTGACCAGCCAGTGCAGCAATGCTGCGGCGCGCGGAAGTTGATTTACGGTCGGAGTAAGGTCTAGTACATCAAACAGGTGAGGCAGGAAGGGGTGCAGCAGCAGGAGGCCTGCATCGCTTGAAAGATATGCTGTCGAATGTCTGGCTGACGGCAGTGTGACAGGGCCGGCATTTTCAATGCCCTGCGATATTTCATCTGCAGATGTCGCAAGCTGACAGGTCTTCAGGAATGTTTCCGTTGCGCTCAGCATGTCCGGCAATGTGTTTTCGGCTGTCGCCTGCCGATGGCACTCGTGTAACAAGGTGAGGAAGTGTGCTGCAAGCGGAGGGTGCAAATCTTCTTTTTTTACTGCCAGCATGATGGCCTGTACACGCAGCAGATAACTGTCCAGCGCCCCGGCAAATTCCGGGGTGATATTTCCGGAGATGGCAAACTGGCTCAGCAGGCCGGGGAGCATGTTCGTGAGCATCGCTGTGTTGTCAGGGAAAGACGAATCCCGTGGCGTCAATGTCAGCAAAGTGGTGCGTGATTCGTCGGGCAACAGTTGCAGCAAGCGGAAACTGGCGGCGATGCGTTGCCTCAACGAGCCTCTGATAGCGTCAAATAGTGCGGATCTTTCATGGCTGAGCGCAACAGCCTCGCTGCGCAGGAACGTTAACAGGGTATCAGTCGTTTTTGTGTCATGGTCATACCATTTCAGAATGCCGGTTGAGAGATAGTTCAGCAGCGAATTGCGCAGGCTGGCAGCGCTGGTGAGGCGCTGCATGACGGATCGGGGATGATGCGCGAAATCTGCATTACGGAATATTTCCTCAAGCTTTGCCTGTAATACCGTTGGCAGCACATCCGTGAGTGCCGTGATGAAATCACCCTCCGGGCGCACTTTAACGTCGAGCATCAGGCGCGGGATGTGCACCACATCGTCTCCTGCGCCTAGCGCATCGAATGCGTGCTCGAACACCGGCAGCAGCGCAGTCTCCAGTTGCGTACGCAATTGCCGGCGGATTTCAAAAGCAGTCTCCCCAGACGGGGCATGAATCTGCCAGCGCTGGTGGTGGATGCGGTGATCCATTTATCTGACCTTAAAACCGCCGACATTGATCAGGCCGGCAATCGCGGCTGCCTGCTCACCGCTGGCTGTTCCCTGTATTTCATTCAGCCTGCTGCCAAGGCGTGCGCGTGAGGCCTCCTCGGTCACCATGCCTGCGCTCTGCGACAGATAGCTCATCGCACGGCCGCCGTCAGACGTACCTGTCATATCGAACTTGCCGTCCATCACATAGCGGGTTCCATCGGCAATGCTTCCGGCGAGCGCATCCTGAACTTCCTGCAGTTTTTTGCCGGCCAGGTCGCGTGTTTCTGCAGGCAGTTTCTGGTCCATCACGATCTGGCGCAGTTCGGTAACCTGCCTGGTTTTTGCCTGTACGTCATCAATCTGATATCCGAGCATCTTGTCCGTGAAGCTGGCGCTGATACTCTCCATGTTGACTCTGGTGCTGACCAGATTGCTTAATGCTCCGACGGATGCCTGAAAGAAAGTCATGTGATCCTTCTGGATGTCGATTTCCTTTTGCCATTCAGGCTGTATCCTGGTTTTGAAGTCGGCGAGCTTTGCGGTGAACATCGCATTGATCGGCTGCAGCAGCGTGTAGCCTTTGTCTATGGCCAGTGCCGGCTTGTAGGGCGGTTTGCTCAGTACGGGTTCCTCGGGCTCGGATTCGTCCGTGCCACCTGCGCAGCAGGGGAACATGAAGTCAGCAACGACGGTGGCTTTGTCGTCATAGACCAGTATGAATGTGCCGCCGCGCGTAACGCCGCCTGCGTGTTCAAGGCCCGGGTGCTCGGCGACGAACCGGGGAAACAGCAGCTTGTCTTCCTCCTGGGTATCTTGGTGGTCGATGAGGTCGTCCAGCCAGTCCAGCCACAGGGCGTGGTTGCTGGTCATCAGTGTGTCGAAGGGGGACGCGAACTCGGTGCGCAGCATGGGGCCGAAATCGATTTTGAAGGTGCCGGCGGCCTCGACGGTGTCTTTGTAGGCGCTCTTCCAGTTGCCTGACGTATTGATGAGAGACTGGCGGTATACGCTGTATCGGGTCGCACCAAGCGGTGCGCTGGCACGCGTGATAGCCGTATCCACTTTTTCGTAATGCGTCTGCGCGGCAACCTTCGTGGCTTGAGTGTCCGTGCAGAGCGTGGCAGGTATTTCACTGCGTGTAACTGCCCCGAATATGTTGTCTTTGAACGACAGATTGAAGGATTTACTGTCGGCCAGCTGGGTGGCGACATCGTTGCGCAGCAGGTAGTGCAATCCGTGCAGCGGGCTGTAGCGGAAGGGGGGGCGTATGGTGATACGCGAGCGATCGGTGTGCAGCAACACGGCGCGCAGCGAGAACGGCAGGTTGTACTGGCAGATTAACTTGTCGATTTCCTTTTTGGCTTCGCTGACATTCCGTCCGACGTGCCCTTCGATGCGAAAAAAATCATAACGCCCGATTTGGCTTTGCAACGGATTGAGGACGGTACCGCCGTACGCCTGGGAGCGGTAGCCCAGATTTCGCGTGGCAGCGCCCTGCCTTGTGAGCCGGTAGTTCCAGTTCTGGTGTATCGGCAGTGCGTTGTTGAAGGTGTAGTAGTAGGGGATGGCACGGGCTTCCAGCGGGACGGACTCGTCGTTGCCGGGCGTGATGATGATGGCGTTGTCCTTGGGCTGCTCGAAGCTGTTGATCAGCGTGTGCAGTTTCAGGACGAGAAAGTGCGCATGTTCGTGCGCCCCTTTACCCGAGAGCGGGGAAGGATACCACCCTGTGCGCATCTCGGCAGGATGTCCCGGACTGCCCAATAGCAGGTGTTTAGGGAAGGCATTGATGTCCGGGCACAGCACGCTGTCGTCGTCGAACAAAACCTCGCGCAAGGCATTCCATGTTTCCACCAGATCTTTGAGGAAGTCGTAATAGTATTGAATGCCGATGTCCTGTGCGCTAAAGCGGGCGTGCTGGGTGTTGAGCGTGGCGATCCAGCCCGGACTCGGATCGGCGCTGAACGGGTGGCGGATCAGGCCGGGCAATGTCCTGAACAATAATCCAAGTGTGTGGGCCAGTTCCTCATGGGTGATGTTGCAGGCATCGCGGTATAGTGAGGCAAGCGCATCGGTGGTTGCGATCGAGCCGGTAACTAACGCGCGGCAGGCGGATATGTCCGGTAATGTCAGCGCAAGCGCACTGGCCGTATCAGGCGCATTGAGCAGGGCTGCTGCATCGCTGCGCGCGACCAGCATGACGCGCTGCGTATTGATCAGCTGCTGGCCAAGGTTGTCGCAATCGGTGCCGGAACACAGATCGGGATCATTCAGATCGTTTTCCATGAACAGGATGACCACCATCTCGCCAAGCTTTTCGGGCAGATCAGACAGCTTCAGTGCGGATGTCTCCTTGCTGTCTGCTGGGATCAGTTCAAAGACCTGCATCATCCTGCCCGGCTCAGCATTATTGGCTTCAGGGTAAAAGGGCAGATACACGGGAGACGTTTCATCGTAGCGTCTGAACCGGTCAAATTCTGTATCGCTTTGCAGCAGCAACTGGTCGCCATCTGTAGTGACACCTGTGCCCTGGCTTACGATGATGCGGTTGCCTGCCAGTTTTACCTCCAGCCCGCCGACGATGCCGACCCCCAGCAGTTCGACGCGCGTGAGGCGGATTTGATCATCCAGATAACTGCTGATCCCGTTGAGCTGTGCTTCGGTCAGCACCTGGTTTTTTTCGAAGACGGTATAACCGGTGGAGAGCGTATTCAGGCTGCGGATGATGTTCAGTGGTTTACTCATGGTATTGGCTCCTTGCTATCCGGGGAGAGGGGCAGGCTGCCCAGTGCATTGCGATTGAGGATAAATGACGGCAGCTCATGGTCACAGTCGCGCAGCGGCTGGGCGGGGTAAACGTTTTTCACGCGGGTGAGTGCGTCGATCAGCGCAGCCTGGCTGCGGGTTTTGGCGCACAGGAAGTCACGATAGGCCGATTCGACCATGGCCATATCCTGAGCACTGATCCAGCATATTTTGGGCAGCAGGTGGGCGGGTGTTTCCGCGCGTATCGTCTCTTCAACAAAACGCCGGAAATCCATGTTGCAAAAGCGACCCGCATAGGCCGGCAATATGAAGTGCAGTCGGTATGAATAGGGATCGGCATCAGTGCTGCAACCCGGGCATATCGGCATAAACGGCTCGTCAGGTGTGAGCGGGCGCAGCAGGATGTCCTCGATCAGATACATGCCCTCGCCGTTGTAGTAATCGCGCAAGTGGCTCATCAGGCTGTCTATCGCCGTATTCATTTCCTGCGGTGTCGCGAAATATTCGATCCGCCGTGCGATCACGGCACAACTGGCATCGATGATGTTGAAATAATGCCTGTGATCTGCTGTTACCTTGCGCTGGTAGCCTTCCGGACGTTGCGCCATTTCTATGCTCAGCACCATCTCGTCATGTGCGGCGGCGGGGGTGGCGTAGTGGGTGCTGCCTGAGAGCAGGATTTTGCCGGTGACCGGATGCCTGACGCGAAAACGGTATTCGTCGCCCGGCGTCGTATCCAGTTCGGTGTACAGGTCATAGGAGACTTCACCCAGATTGCGGCGGCTGTCGTTGGCTATGCCGAGCAGTCGCGCCAGACGGCGTTCCAGCCCGGATACATTGAACGAGTTCCACTGTGCGTCTGCGAGCGTGTAGTTGCAGGCCAGCGCGCGTTCCGTCCCCAGCCGGGGGCAGTCCTGCAGAAACTGGTATTTCGTGGCAAGCGCCGTTTCGGGGCTCGTGCCGAAAGCCGATTGCATGATGTTCAAATAAGTATGGAAATCTTCTCCGACACGCGCCAGCAGGTGATCGAGGAAGCGGTTGCGACGTGCAAGCGCGACGGCGGGTGACTCGATCTGGTCGTGCAGCAGGCCGGCTGTGACATCCTCCGCATAGATGCGCGCCGCATCCGGGAACGAGTCTACCCGCTGCGTGAAATAACTGCAGGTCTGAGCGGGGTGGCGCGAAAACAGTTCGCGAATATGGGTAAGTTGCGCACAGTAGTTGGCCATCACCTGATCGAAGAACAACAGATAGCCTTTGAGCTGCAGCGCGAGCGCCTGACGTTTTTTATCGGCACCGGCGGGCAGACCCGCTTCAGACAGTCCGTATAAGGCGGGAAAATGCTGTTGAAACGAGTAATACGCGCCTGTGTCGCGAAATTGGCCGAGCGGTATGGGGATGTCCTCTTCATTCACTGCGTTGAGTTTGGCTCCCAGTGCGTCATTGAGTGCCGTGAGCGCGTCATCGACTTTGCCCTGATCGAGCCTGACCGGCATGCCGCGCTTGTAGCAGACCATCCTGCCGTGCTGCCTGCTCAGTCTGGGGCATTTTCCGGCAGGTACCTGCATGCGCCATTTGTTTTTGGGTGTGACGGCCTGGCCGTTTGAATCGAGCATGTTGATGAGGATGTCGCGTACCGCGCGCACTCCGGCAATATCCATGATGATACTGATGATGTCGGACAGGCGAATCTCACGGCGTAACTCCGCCCGGGCTAGCTCAGCATCATCAATGAAGCCGCATTGCAGTGCCGGGCCCTCGAAAATTTCCGCGACCGTGTATGCGCTGCCATCCGCATGGTGTCGATCCAGCATATCCGCGAGGCTGTGGTTGAGCACGGGCGGCGAGAGGTAACGATCAATCTCAAAACATATAGTTGCCATGACCCGGTTCGGATCGGCATCTGTGGCTAATTCCAGTTCTGCACAGAGTGCGTAGTACTGATCCTGCACCCCGTTCACGCCGACAAAGTCGGTGCACAGGTTGCGATTGGCCTGCAGACGTTGCATTGCGGCAGCACAGATGGTCTCGCGTTGGGCTTGTGTGGTGATGTTCGGGTCAAATTCGAGCAGTACGGAGTAAAGCCCCTGAAGGCGAATGTCGCAGATGTGCTCGCGTGCAGGATGGTTGATCCTTGGGTCATCGAACAGCAGTTCGGCATTAAGTGTGTCGGCAAAATAGCGCTGCTCGGCGGGCTGCAGCCATGCATTGCTTACCCCCTGCAGGTCGATCAGCAACTTGCGGTAATCGTTTTCGGTCAGCGCTCGATTGGGCAGAATCTGGCGCGCGGTGAAAAACTGCTGTGCCGTGTTGCCGGCATTGTCCTCCTGTGTGGCCAGCAAATCCGCTATCGGTAAGTGTGCGCGGTAAGCCAGATCGGTGAGCGTGTAGCACAGCAGTTCCAGTATCGTGATGCCGGGATCATGGAGGTTGTGATCTGTCCACAGCTGACGCGAGGCGCGACGTATGTGATCGAGTCCGATGGCATAAAGCTGCTGCTGATCGAGTGCCGGATCGGTTTCAGGGAGGGCGGAAATTTTGCTATTCATCAGCATGGGTGCCTCAGATATCGGTGAGTTCGACGATTGCGTGGCCGGGAGTCGACACAAATATGGTGTCCGGCATGTCGGCACGGATTTCGCTTACATCCTGAAGCGGTGTGCCATCGGCACTCACCCGTTTCATTTTGAAGTCGGTAACGAAATCGACATAGGGCAGTTCTTCGACAAAATCGAGCAATACCGAGCGATAGAGGCAGCCGCCGAATTCGATGTCACGGGTTTTGTCGTATGCCCAGGGGGTAAGTGCCGCTATCAGCGCCTGCTGCAATTGCTGGCGGTAGTAGTTGTACGGATATTCCGGATAAAAGCGCACCTTGAAATCGAGCTGTACGGGCTGGAAACGGGGGTTTCTCACTTCGATCCGGATCTGCTTTTCGGCGTGCTGCTGTGCGTATTCCTGCATGCGCACCAGTGTGTCGATGTCAACACGGGGTTGCAGCTGATCGACTGCGTTCTGCTTGCGTAAATCGGCGATGACCACCAGCATCACATGACCTGGCGCGAGCCATGAATCTGCGCTGGCATGCGGAATGCATTTCACCTTGTGCACCCCGGGGAATGCGTCGAGCAGCATGCGCTCGTAGTCCCAGGGCGTGATGCAGCGGTTGCGGTGGCGCAGGCGTTCGGCGGCGCGCCGTGTCAGCATGGTATCGCTTTCCTGAGCGCTACCGCCGAAGCTGGCATAGGGCTGTGAGACCGATTTTATCGAGGGCTGTGCTGTCTTGAAGCGGGTGATACGTCCCGCTGCCAGCGGACTGGACAGATGAACCGGGTTATTGCCGCTGAAGCTCACTTCTGCGGCGTTGGCCGATACGCTGAGCAACTGGCAGACCGCACGGCTGTTTTTTGCCACGCAGGCGCGCAGCCAGATGAGACCATCGGGCATCCAGGAGTGTTCGGTACTGGTCTGCTGTGGCAGTGTCATTGCAAGTATGCCGCTGGCGCGCAGCATGTTGCTGGTATCTAGTGTCAGTTCCTGCTGAGTAAGCCTGCGCCAGTCGTTGCCGGCCAGCACCGACCATTGCAATTGCGCCGCCGGCAAATCCGGGTCGGCGCTGTCCTCGCTGACCTGTATCAGCAGGCTGATACACTCGCCCGCCTTGATGCCGCTCAGCCCGATCAGAAACTCCCCCTCAAACGGATAAGCCGGCAACAGCGTGACGCGTTTGTCGTATTGCGCGCGAAAAAAGGCATGCTCGCGCCGTTGTCCAAAGCAGCCGACGTGGAAAAACTGCAAATCGGCATTGCTAATGTCGTTTGCGTTTAAGTTCACTATGTCAGACTGTGCGCGGTATCCCAGACTGATGGTCTGCACCGTCGGCGTGTACGGCTCGTTGAGGACGGTTTTATTTTGCGCCAGTGCATGGGCGATGGTCTCGCGGCGGTAATCCGCATGCAGGAAGTCATCGGTCAGCGATAAACTGATGCAGCCTGGGCGGGAGGAGGCGTGCTGATAATCCGGTCGTTTTATTCGCGCCCGCATGGTGCCCGCCGGTGCGTGGCTGATCGGGGTGACCGGAGATAGAACGGTGATGCCGTTGTTGCGTGCCATCAAATCCAGCGTGGAGGAATGCGTTTGGCCGTATTGATCCTGATAACTCAACGCGGCAGTCACGCCGTTACTCATGGCTGAACGATGGCTGTAACCTGAATACCAGTCATACAGACTGGCAGGTGCGCCTTGCCAGTTAAGCCTGATCTCAAGTTTCACCAGTTGCTTGGAGAACGCCTCATCGCAGCCGATCATGAAACGCGACCCTTTAACAGGCTGCGCGCCGAACGGCTGAAACGCCCTGGCAGGATTGAGACTGCCGTAATCGTTTTGTAGCGTCAGCGACTGCAGCGCATCGACCTCGACGGTGATGCGTGCACGGTTTAAGGTCAGTACATCGAGATCGCTGTAATGCAAGGCCGCACCGGGGACGAGCAATAATTGCAGCACAGGTGCCTGAGTTGCGAATGCGTGGCCGTGCAGCGCTGTATCGTAGTCAACAATCGCAGCTTCCGTTGCAGGAACAATGAGGGTCAGGGTCAGTTTATCGCCAGCGAGTGAGCCGCTGAACGCGAACGGACCCAGCCAGCCCCCGGGGCCGGTGAGCCAGGCCGCAAATGCGGTGTGCAGATTCGCACTGTTGATCCCCGTCAGATGCAGTTCAAGCAGCACGGTGCGGTTGCCTGCTCGCATGCGCAACACCGGTGAGCTGAATGCGCAGCCGATCGGCGCTGCTGGCAGGCTGGCGTCGCCAAACGCGCGCCATTCGGGTTGGGTCGCATCGAGTTCACCATTCAGTCCGGCCCCTTTGCCATCAATCGAGTTTGCGACCTGCGCGAAGTAAACGTTGTCCGCATCGCGGTAGATGCTGTGCAGCGCGGCTACTTTGCCGTGACCGATGATCAGCTCGCGCACCGGCTTGTAGAGCAGCTCGACCCCGCGGTCATCTTTGCCTGCTGTGAACGTCATGTCGGGCGTGATGCATAGCGGGGCGGTGCCTTTTTTCAGTTCGAGCAGCAGGTGAGCGTGATCGGCGTGTGCTGCTTTCGCTTCGAAGCGCAGCACGTCGCGGAACTGATACGCCAAATGGCGACCGGTGAGTGTGTTGATGGCATTTTTTGGATGCTGATAGAGCAGGGAAAATGCGGCGAACAAGCCTAAATGCGGCGGGATGTTTCCGTCAATGCTTGCCAGCAGCGCAGCGTCGTCCATGCCGTCCGGGAAAAACGCGCGCCAGTCTTCCTCGCCAAAATCGGGTGAGTCGCGGTAAAAGCGCAGCAGTTTCGCGAGCGCGCGTGCCTGAGCCAGCAGGTCTGCCGCTGAACGCTCGTCAATATCGACAAAGTGCGGGTCGAGTTCGGGCGGCGAGCGGTCATCCTGACTCTGTCCGGGACGGCTAATCATGTTCTGGATGATGTCCTTGTCAGCCATGGCTTAATCCTGTTTTCCGGCCACGAGGGCACTCACCTCGTTGCTGTCGCTGTTGTAAAAGGGGAAGACCAGATTGAAGCGCGAGTTGGTGGCGCGTACCTCGTATTCCAGCAGGAGGTGCAGTGTGCCTTCATTAGGATAGGCCAGCGCCAGATCGACGACCTTGACGCGCGGCTCATAGATCACAATGGCGGTGCGTATGCGGTCAATCAGCCAGGTGCGCAGCGTGGTGCTCATCGACTCGAACAGCAGTTCGTGCATGTCCAGTCCGTATCCGGGTTGCAGAAAACGCTCGCCTGCCGTCGTGCCGAACAGGATTTGCAGGCTTTCGTGTATGTCGGCCTCATTCTCGCTCATGCTGACCGTGCCGCCGCTAAACGAAGGCGGAAAACGCCAGCCTGTGCCAAGGAAAGAAGTGTAGCGATCGTCGTTGTTCATGCTGTCTCCCTATCCGATCATGACGGTGGGTTCGCCCAGTACAGCCATCGCACCGCACAGGCTGGCGTCCGCAGTGCGTATTGCCGGTCGACCTGAAATCAGCACTGTGACGCTCCCAGCGGGGAACGGACTGACGGTGGGCTGGTGGCCGGATGGCGGCAATGCGCAGGCGTGCAGGTCCCCCGCAACCGCTGCTGGCATGCCGCCTATCAGCACGCTGGCCACCCCCGGCCCGGTAATGGTTCCACCGTGATTGCTGATATCGCCGACCCGCGCTGCTGCTGGCATTTTTATCCTCACTTTCTAGTTGATCTGCACCATGCTGCCCTTCACGCTGGTGATGGCGCTGCTTGTGAGTTCAGCCTGCGTGCCGCCTTCCAGTTTGAGGTCTGTGCCACCCTTGGCAGATAATGAAGTTGCTGATTCAATGGCTATTTCTGATCCTGCCTTGATTTTTATCGCCTTGGCGCTTTCGATGCTGATGCCATCGGTATCGAGTGTGATCGCATTGCTGTTCTGATCGGACAGCACGATGGATTTTTCGGTCTCGTTCAGCGTAATGCGGTTCCCTGCAGGCGTGTCTATCTGTACGATTTTCTGCTCATCGTTAAAATACAGGCGCAGTCCGGCGCGGCTTTTGAACATTTTTTCGTCGTTGCTGTTCGACGCCATCAGCGGTGCGGCGTTAGCGCTGCTGTGCAGATTGCCCAGAATCACGGCGCAGCGCGGATCGTCATCGAGGAAACCTACGATCACTTCGTCGGCTATTTCGGGGCGGAAGAAAAAGCCACGGTTATTTCCCGCAGCAAGGCTGGCGATGCGCGCCCAGATGCCGTCATCCGTGTCCAGCATCGGCAGGCGAATGCGCACGCGGTGTTCGCCGTCCGGGTCTTCCAGACTGGTCACCACGCCGATCTGCAGACCGGCCACGCGCGCGAGCAGGCCGCCAGCGGCAGGCGCGCTGTCATGCGCGTCGATGCCGCCGAATTGCAGATGCGTCTTCCATCCCTGCACCAGATCGTATTCATGGCGCACGCCTGTCACGAATACCTTGCCGTTGAAGCGTGCACCGACGCCGGCCAGTGCGACGATATCGCCTGGCCTGACTGTGGCGATGCCTTCGCATTTGGCGCGGCCACTCACTTTGTTGAGGTGCGCGCGCGACCATGTGGCATCTGCCCAGTCCTGCGTTTCAGTTTCGCTCAGTGCGGCATGGCGCAGCGTGCCTGTTGTCATTGCCAGTTCGTCAGCGGACAGGTTGCCCGGACCCGATATGGACGGCGTGGCGGCGTCGATCTCGAATGTGGCCTGTTGTGCCGGATCCCAGCTTGTGCCACGCACGCCATTGTATTGCAGGCGTGCATCGATCTGGGCATCGAGCTCGATCAAGGTGGCGCCAAATTGCAGGGTGATGACGGCATCACCCTCGGTTGCGGGGGCTTTTATGACCAGCGTGTCCTCATTCGGCCATACCAGTTTGCCGTTTGCTGCGGCACGATCCAGAAGAAAATCCCAGTCGCTGCGGTGAAACTGAACCATCTGTTTGTGCGTGACGGATGTCGCTTCGACTTCTCCCTCAATACTGTACTCGCCGAGTATTTCTTCAATGATCTGGCTGTCGGAACGGTTAAAGTAGCTTCTGTCATGACGGGTGAGGGAAAGCTTCGTCGCAGCATGGCGACACTCGACGATCAGCTGCGGTGCGCTGTGATCGCGTACCCGCAGGCTGTGACGCACCACGATGCCTTTAAAAATTGAGGTGTTCTGGTTGACTGAGCCTGCCAGTATTTCCACCGTCTGGCCCGGTTTGAACAGTTCGGTATTGGACAGCGGGAAGTCGCTGCTTGCCGCCACACCGTCGAGGTAGGCCAGCCGTGCCGAACCGATTCGGTTGGCGACCTGATGGACGCTCACCGAGAGCAGATGGTGGATGCGCGATACCGTCTCGCCGCCAGATTTAACGGTGAATTCGCGTTGTTCTGCAGGGATAGGCAGCGTGCGGGTCACGGTCTATTTCTCCAGCGGCGGAAAAAACACCCGGGTGCCGGGCGGGATGTTGCGGAAGTCATGCAGTCCATTGGCCTGTGCTACACGCAGATACAGATGCGGGTCGCCATAGATCCGGTTGCACAGCATGGGCAGGGTGTCGCCTGCACGGATGACGCGCATGTGGGTCAAATCAGGTGACTGATCCTGTGCGAGCGCCACGCGTGTCTGGTCATCTGAATTGTCGATAAAGGTCGCGGTAATCACCGCACGCAAGGGTATCCCGCTCGGGCGGAACAGCTTGTAGGTGATGGATGCGCATTTGAGTATGCAGCGCTTGATGGTCAGCGTGCCCCAGTTAACCATCAGATAATTCGGGCGGTGGATGTCGCCGTTGTAACCGGTGACCGTTCTGAATTGTTCGATGCAAGTCTGGACATCGATCTGCTGGCCGTTGGCACCGGTGCCATCGATGAAGAAACTCAGCGACAGGTCACCCGGTTTTTGTTTTTTGAATTCCATACGGCTGTTGGTTGTGCCTGCGCCCTGCGCGCTGTCATATTCCATTTGCCAGGACAGGCTAAGTTCGTTCGGATTGACATAGGCCTCGAAACGGCCGGCTTCGGCTCCCGAGTAGTCCGGCGTGGCATAGGCCCGTATCAGCAACTTTTCAAGTGTGCCGCGCTCGGATACGCTCATCGCTCGTCCTTCTCGCGCAGGATCTCCAGCACGCGCTCGACGCATTCTTCGACCAGTATTTGTCTGTCATCAGTCGTTGGGGGCATGCTGCCCGCCTGATTGGTCACTTCCACAGAGATCACGATTTCATCAACAATGATGGGCATTTATGACCCCTTCTCAACAGTGAAATATTGGTATGCAAACTGCATCGATTCAATCAGCACCGCGTTGTTCGATGCATTCAGATCGCTGACCGTCCATCGGGTCGGGTACGCGCCCACCACGCGCCATGTCATCAGCGGTTCATGCGCTTCGCCCAGCAGTTTGATGAAGAGGCATCTGGGCTGGATGTTGTAGTCCTCTGTGCATTGTTTCACCCAAGTCCACACTCCTGATTCGGGCAGAACCAGACCGCGCTTGAGCACCAGTTCCGGATATTTGCTGCGTGTCGGGTATTTCTGTACGTAGCGGTTCTCGCCGCCTTCGGCCACTTCTTCCGTGCCCATTTCGACGGACAGTCCGCCAACCTCAGTGAAGCGGACATCAAGGTCGCAGGACAAGCCTGTCACCTCGACCTTGAAGTGGAACCCGACCGGTGGGTAATAGTTGCTCATCAGTCGTTCTCAAGCGAAAGTCCTTCGTGCGCCAGCTCAATGGACTCAATCGCGACTTCATTGCCGGACGCCTTCAGTTGCGGGCCGTCCACCTTGACCGGAAAGGCGTTATGCGCTTTCCATGTCATGACAGGTTCATGTTGCTCGTTAAGCAGGCTGATGATGACATCGCGTCGCTCGACGGTGTTGAGCATGATGCTCGATAGCCATCTGAAGAACTCGTTGTCGCCTTTTACCACCCCGCGTTTTAACGTGATGTTGCTGAATTTTCTCAAGCCTGGCATCTTGATGGACGAATATTCAGGAAAGGAGCCTTCGCGATATTCAATGGCCTGATTTTCCTGCGTCAGACCGGTGACTTCCGAGAAGCCGATGCGCGAGCCGCCCCACTGGACGGAGAAATGAAAGACCGGTAATGGATACTGTGCTGGCATGATGTTTTCCTTCAAAGTGAATTAATCGATTGAACCATCCGCTGTCATGAAGCCTGCAATTTGTGCGAGAACTTCAGCACGATGAATTCGGCCGGGCGCACGGCGGCCATGCCAATCTCCACGTTCATGCGGCCCTCCAGAATGTCCTGAGCATTCATTGTGACGCCCAGGCCGCAGCGCACGAAGAATGCATCCCGGGTAGTGGCGCCGGCCAGTGCGCCTTCGCGCCATTTTTGGGTGAGATAGTTTTCGATCATGCCGCGCACCTTGACCCAGGTATTGGCATCGTTGGGCTCGAATACCGCCCAGCTGGTGGATTTTTTAACCGATTCCTCGACCATGTTGAAGAATCGCCGCACCGAGATGTAGCGCCATTCATTGTCGTTGCCAGCCAGCGTGCGCCCACCCCATACCAGCGTTCCGCGACCTGTGAAGGCGCGTATCGCGTTGATTGATTTTCCGGTAGTCGCATCGACGTTGAGTTCATCCTGGTGTGCATTGTCCAGTCGAACCATCGGTTCGAGCACATTAGCCAGGCTGATGTTGGCAGGCGCTTTCCATACGCCGCGCGCCGTATCGGTGGCCGCATAGACACCGGTGACGGCACCGCTCGGCGGTATCGTCACATAATGCTCGCGCACTGCCGCACGGGCCGCATTCCAGGCAGACGTATTGCTGCTCTCCAGTGTACCCAGTGCGACCGCTCCACCACCGTCTATTGCAACCTTGACATTGCTGCCATCGGTCTTAACAGGGTGGTTGATGCCGGTGCGCAGATGGGGGTAATAGATCGCGCCGTACTTGAGGTTGTTGTTGCCGAGCAGGGTGCGATTGGCGAGCAGTGCGGCGTTGTCCTGCGTAGCAGCGCCATTGAACAGGTCAAGGATCGCGAAGCGGTCTTTTAGCTGACCGCATTGTGTGAGCATCAACTGTGCCAGCGTGCCGTAGTCGCTAGCGGCAAGACCGCTGGCTTCGGGCGCCACCAGCAAAGTTGGTTCGTCTTCGAGCGCGACTGCTGCTAAACCGGCTGAGAAATCGTCAACATCCAGCGCAGCCGGGACGGCATAATCGCCGACGGAGACGATGTAGCACTTGCCGCCACCGTTGGCGAAGAACATGTTGACGGCGTGATGCAGCAGATAGACGGTTGCCGGCGGTGTGACGTCCGCGCTGAAACCTGAACCTGCGCTCGTCAGCGCAACACTGATGTCAGGCGTGTCAGGCCCGCCATAGAACTGTTCAAATTCTGCGAAATTGTAAATTTTGGTCGGGCGTCCATGCAGATCATTGTCGTTCACTTTTCGGGCCTGTTGGGTATAGCCGATGAAAGCCGGAATTGCGGTTTCAACTTCCGCCACCGAGGGTGGGAAAACAGATATTTCTTCTATGTAAACATCAGGTGTGCGGTAGGCCATGAGTGTTCTCCTTAAGGTTTTGAAAGTTGAATGATGAATCTGGCCCGGTGATTGTCGGCACCTGGCCGTGGCAGGTTATTAATCAGCGTGTCTCCGTTGCGAGTTAACTGGATAGGCGGTGATTGGGCTGCGCGGCGTGCGATAGGCAGTGAAGAGCGAAAAAGGACCGATTGCACATCCGGTGCGCCAAGCAGGGCGGGTGAGAGGCTATTTGCCGGAAATTCGTCCTGCCCGAATTTTTCGAAGCTGACGCTATTGCCTGATATTGAAAGCTGATCAAAATCAGGCCAGAGTAGCGGTGCCACCACGTAATAATTCAGCGTTTCCGTGCGTGCGCCGAATCTGATCTGAAAATCAGGAGGTGAAATCCATCGTTGCGGTGTGACGAGGATGTTCACCGCACCCCACATGCCTTGCTCGGCCAGATCCGGTGCCAGTATTAAAGGGCGGGTCTGGAGTTCGTTGCCCGATTGTTGTGTCACCAGGTAGACGCCGGGTTCACGGTTGCGCATGTCCAGTGTCGGTATCGCTTCGCCATCCTGTATTTCAGCGCGCCACAGCAGTGTATTGCCGCGCATCAGGCTGAGTGTCAGTGGTCGTTGCGTGATCAGGTCAGGGGTGAAGTCGTGCGAGACCAGATCGGCGGCCTGAGGGCTGTCCAGTGTTTCTCCGGTGTTGCAATAGAGCGGAAAATGCACGGGCTGGGCCTCGGTGAAATATTCAAAACAGGGGTTCTTAAGACGCAGTCCGATGAGCAGTTCAACACCTGCGATGTTTTGCAGGGGCAGCTTGTTTGCATCGCCTTCAAACAGGATGTGCAATCGCCCTGCTTGTATGCGTGCCAGCAGATGGGTACCTTGCAGTGCGCGACGGCTGTGTTCGGCCAGCACGAAATCGAAGTCGCTGCATGCGCCGTTGGCATAGTATTGATGCGTTGCGCGCAGGGTGAAGAGGGGCAGGAAGCTCATCTGACCTTGACCTCCGTGTTGATCGTGATGATGGGCTGGCTGATTTCCATCGGTTCGCTATCTTGCAAGGTGACCATGCGTACGCGATAAATGGCGGAAGGCAGGTACGGACTGCCAAGATAAGCCCAGGTCTGGTTGAGTTGTTCCGGTGTATTGGATACCAGTTCTATATTGAGTCGTTCGATGCGCGCATCCAGACCGTTGTCTGACGAGAAGGATGGATTGGTCTGGAAAAAAGTGAGGACATGCGACAGCAAATTCAATGCACTTTTATAGCCGACAGTGTCTTGTGCAAAGCGGGCAGCAAATAACACGGTCAGGTTGAGTTTCAGTGCAGGTTGCAGAACGATGTGGCTGCCGTCCTGATAAACGCGTTCAGGAAGTTGTTCACGCAAGATCCGTTCTTCATCGATATTGATCAGGGTCAGACCTATTTTTCCTGCACAGAGCACCCACTCGCCCTTGTCGTTGACGAGCGCGGCAGGTACCACGATGTCATCCTGCTGGGCAAAGAACCCGCGTTTTCGCAAATACGAATTGAGTTCGCCAGCCAGAAAAGTGAGCGCAACATCCAGCATCATTTTCCCCTGTATTGGGCAGTTATTTAAAAACAGGGGGGGCGCTGAAGCAGGTATCTATGGAAGCGGGTGAAGACGAAAGACATGCCGTCATGTTATTTTCCCTTGGATAAACGATAGATGTCAGAACATGCGGGTGGACCGGATTTCTGTGCACAGCGTAGGCCAGAGAAAGAGGGGGGTCAATATGCTCAATGATCTATGTATATCGTTCTATTCCCATCTGAATCAGGGGTTTGATGCCGGTTTGGTTAACTCCTGTAAAAAAAAAGGACACCCGGAAGGTGTCCATTTTTGACTGACTGACTGAAAAAATTAGTCGATTTTCGCTGATGCGCGGATATCGGCGATGACTTTCTGAATGGCCTGCTGTTGCAAGCTGCGTTGCAGTTGAGGTTTCAGTTCATCTACGGTCGGCACTTTCAATGGGCGGATGTCATTCAGTTTGATGACGTGCCAGCCGAATTGGGATTGAACAGGAACTTTGGTATATTCACCTTTTTTCAGGTTCAGCATTTCATCAGCGAAGGGTTTAACCAGGTTGCTGGGTACAGTCCAACCCAGGGAGCCGCCTGCTTTTCCGGAACCTGCATCAATCGACTTGCTGGCCAGTTGTTCGAACTTACCTTTTTTCTCGAGTTTGGCGATGATATCCTTGGCTTCAGCTTCTGTCTTAACCAGAATGTGGCTTACGCTGTATTCTTTATCGCCGAACTTGGATTTGATCTTGTCGTATTCAGCTTTAGTTTGCGCTTCGGTGACCGGATGCGTTGCGAGGTAATTTTTAACAAATGCGTTGGCCAGAAGTTCTTTTTTGATCTGCACAAATTGTTTTTGCAGGTCAGCATCCTTGTCCAGTCCCTGTTTTTCAGCTTCCTTGGAAACCAGTTCCAGATTAATCATCTTGTCGAGGATGGTTTTGCGAAGTTCCGGTGTGTCTGCCTGACCGCGCGCCACTTCATCCGCAGTAAAACCGTCAATGAGAGACTGGGGAATGGCCGTGCCATTGACTACAGCAGCAGCTTTTTCTTCGGCGAAAGCCGGGTTGATCGCCAGGGCGAGCAGGATAGTCAGAGCAGCAAGTTTATGATTTTTTGACATGTTTTGTCCTCGGGTAAAATAAAATTTGTATAAGTGATGTTAAATCAAAGTTCGGCCGGCGTTTTCGCCTGTATGGTGAGTGCGTGTATATCGCGTTTCATCATCTCTCCCAGCGCAGAATATATCATACGCTGACGTGCTAACGTACTCTTCCCGGTAAACTCAGTTGTGACAATTTGTAACAGGTAATGGCCGCCACCGTCGCGGCTCCCTGCGTGCCCTGCATGTTTATGACTCTCGTCGATGATTTCCAGCGCAACAGGGTTGAGTGCTGCCAGATGTACGCGTATTTGCTCGATGCGACTCATGCCGGGAATGTCCTTTTAAAGGGCTTGACGATGACTGACTGGTAGACGCCGCCTGACAAATAGGGGTCGGCTTGCGCCCAGGTTTGTGCTTCAGTTAAAGATGCAAATTCGGCCACGATCAGACTGCCGGTGAAACCGGCCATGCCGGGATCGTCGGCATCTGCGGCAGGGAAGGGGCCTGCGAGCAGCAACCGGCCTTCTGCCTGCATCGCCTGTAATCGCGCGACATGTGCCGGGCGTGATGCGATGCGTTTTTCAAGGCTGTCAGGCACATCCTGACCGATGATGGCGTACAGCATCAGTTTTCTTCCTTTTTTTCATCGATATATTTGGCCAGCCAGGCGCTTTGCGCAATGATGAAAACCAGCATCATGCCGGTGAAACCGAACAGTTTGAAATTGACCCAGGTGTCGGTGGAGTAGTTGAATGCCACGTACAGGTTGATGAACCCTAAAACGGCAAAAAACAGGCTCCAGCTCAGGTTCAGCCTGTTCCATACGCGCACCGGCAGCGCCATTTTTTCGCTCAGCATCGAGCGGATCAGGTTCTTTTTAAAGAACAGATTCGAGCACAGCAGGATCACCGAGAACAGCCAGTACAGTACGCTGGGTTTGAATTTGATGAAGGTCTCATCGTGCAGCAGCAAGGTAGCGCCGCCGAATACGCCGATAATGGCAAAACTCACCCAAAGCATGGTGTCTACCTTGCCGTGTTTGTATTTTGTCCAGATGATCTGGGCAACCGTGGCGGCAATGGCAATCGCGGTAGCGACATAGATGCCTTTGATTTTGAAGGCGATAAAAAACAGCAGGATGGGAAAAAGGTCGAACAGCAGTTTCATGGTTTATTTTCTGTTGAGTACGAGTGAGGCGGAATTGATGCAGTAACGAAGGCCGGTGGGTTCTGGACCATCAGGAAAGACATGACCCAGATGGGCGCCGCAACGCGTGCAGTTTACTTCATCTCGCTGCATGCCGTGGCTGGTATCGCGGCGTGTTGCGACATGATCGGGTGCTATGGGCCGGCTGAAACTGGGCCAGCCGCTGCCTGAATCGAATTTGTCATCTGCATCAAACAAAGGCAGGTTACAGCACACACATTGATAGCTGCCAGCGTCGTGGCAGTTCCAGTATGCACCGCTGAAGGGCGGTTCTGTGCCGCACTGACGGCATACCTGATACTGCTCGGGCGTCAGTTCCTCACGCCACTGATCATTGGATTTGTCAATAATTGGGTTCATGGCGCATTTTGCGTGAATATTGTATTTCATTCAACCGGTTTTATGGATACGCGCGTATGCGCCCGCATCTGATCTTCATATCGGGTTCGGCGACGGAATCTTGCACTGCTTATGCATTGAGTTCTATGTATTCATGCATATTGTTTAATTGAACCGCCGTGCACAGAATTCGCGGCAACCCCGGGTTTGTATTTCGTAACGGTCTTTCCCCGAGCAGGAGGCGGCAGAGCCGGCTGGATACCCTGCAGTCATGCCAGCGCAGTTTGCAGTCCGGTTTGAAGCTTTTGCAGTCAGGAAAAGACATGCCGCAGGCAAGTTAACAGGAGCTGCA
>FZPY01000007.1_pt1 | contig 53194 bp, 52 predicted proteins | sample 1534801 | NCBI WGS metagenome assembly FZPY01 (sample SAMEA104161950, study PRJEB21768) | metagenome | isolation source: underground water | reverse complement strand
TGCCTGGTTCAGGTGTCCTACGCGATCGGTGTGGCAAAACCAACCAGCGTGATGGTCGACACCTACGGCACCGGCAAGGTATCCGACGAAAAACTGACCGAACTGGTACTGCGCCATTTCGATCTGCGCCCGAAAGGCATCGTCAACATGCTCGACCTGTTGCGCCCGATCTACGAAAAGACCGCCGCTTACGGTCACTTCGGCCGCGAAGAACCGGAATTCACCTGGGAAAATACAGACAAAGCAGCCGCGCTTCGCGCGGATGCGGGGCTGTAAGCCCTTCCCGAAGGGATTTGTCCGTGTTTCGAGGAGGCAAGCCGACTCAAAACACGCGTAGTTAGCTGGCCTGTAAGGCAACGCCTACGGCGCTTATCGGTATTTCAGCGCAGGCTCATATCTGCTTGGCGGATATGAGCTGAAGCTAAAACACCGACAAAGCAGCGGCACTTCGTGCCGATGCAGGCCTGTAAGTCCTTCCCGAAGGGATTTGTCGGCGTTTCGACGAAGGTTCACTTAGCACAAGGTAACTGAAGTCTAAATACTGATAACTAAAAAAACCACACTCGACCATAAATCGGATGTGGTTTTTTGCTTTGGATTAAAATAACTCACCTTTTTCAGATCATTTCAAGCGCCTTATGCTTAAACGAATTCCAGTCGAACAGCTTTGCATCGGTATGTATATCCAGGAGCTGGGTTGCTCCTGGATGGATCATCCGTTCTGGCGTAAATCCTTTCTGCTGGACGACCCTGAGGACCTGAAAACCTTGCTGGGGACCAAAATAAAACTGGTCTGGATCGACACGTCATTGGGTTTAGATGTTGCAGACGGTGACAATGATAATCCAGTCTGCGAAACAGAAGAAGCGGTTGCATCAACGATTGAGTCGACTTTAGCGCTGGCCAATACCCCCGTTAAATCCGTGCAGCGCGTCAGCATTGCTCAGGAAGCCGCGCTCGCGGTAAAAATCTGTGCAAAATCCAGAGATGCGGTTGCTTCTATGTTTCAGGAATCTCGCATGGGTAGCGCGTTAAGTGCAGACGATGCATTGCCCATCGTTGAAGAAATTTCCAATTCTGTTCTGCGTAACCCAGGGGCGCTGATCAGCCTCGCCCGCCTGAAGGACAAGGACGACTACACCTACATGCATTCGGTGGCGGTATGCGCGCTGATGGTGTCGCTGGCCAAAAAACTCGATCTGAACGATGAACAAATCCGACAGGCAGGTTTAGCGGGACTGCTGCACGACGTGGGTAAAATGATGATTCCACCTGAAATTCTCAACAAGCCAGGGAAGCTCACGGATGCCGAGTTCACTACTGTCAAACGTCATCCGGTCGAAGGCCACAAACTTCTGCTCAGCGGCAGTGGGATCAATGCAATCAGCTTAGATGTCTGTCTGCATCACCACGAAAAAACAGATGGCAGCGGTTATCCGGAACAGCTTAACGGCGAGCAGATCAGCCTGTATGCCAAAATGGGTGCGGTCTGCGATGTGTATGACGCGATTACCTCCAACCGCCCGTACAAGAATGGCTGGGAGCCGGCCGAATCGATACGCAAAATGGCTGAATGGAGCAACGGTCATTTTGATCAGCGAATTTTTCAGGCCTTTGTGCGCAGCATCGGCATTTATCCCGTAGGCTCCTTGGTCAGACTGCAATCCCATCGTCTGGCCGTCGTCATTGAGCAATCCGATAAATCGCTGCTCACCCCCAGGGTCAAAGTATTTTTCTCGGTGACATCAAATGGTCGCATTGCACAGGAAATACTGAACCTGGCCCAACCCGGCTGCAAAGACAAAATTGTCGCCTTCGAAGATCCGATAAAATGGCAGATACCCGATATACTTGAACTATGGAGTGAGCTCCCCGCCACACAGCATTAAACTCCGGCTGTCAAAAAACATTTTTACGTTTATAATCCGCCTGCTCCGAGAGGTGCTGCAGCGGGTCTGGGCAATCAGTCCCCCGTCAGGCTCGGAACGGTAACGACGTTTCAACGGCACCTATTCATTAACCAACATGAATGGATTACTTATGAACGCAGTTACAAACGGTTTTACCGACTACATCGTCGCAGACATGTCCCTGGCATCCTGGGGGCGCAAGGAACTGGCCATCGCCGAAATCGAAATGCCAGGTTTAATGGCCATTCGCAACGAATATGCAGCCAGCCAGCCTTTGAAAGGCGCGCGCATCACCGGCTCGTTGCACATGACCATCCAGACCGGCGTGCTCATCGAAACGCTGACCGCACTGGGCGCTGAAGTGCGCTGGGCTTCTTGCAACATCTATTCCACTCAGGATCACGCAGCCGCTGCGATCGTCGCAACCGGCGTGCCGGTATTCGCTGTCAAGGGCGAATCACTGACTGACTACTGGGATTACACACACCGCATCTTCGAATGGGCTGACGCGCCTAATGGTGACAAAGTTGTCTCCAACATGATACTGGACGACGGCGGCGATGCGACCTTGTTGCTGCATCTGGGCGCACGCGCTGAAAAAGATGCAACGCTTTTGATCAACCCGGGTTCTGAAGAAGAGATCTGCCTGTATAACTCGATCAAGGCGAAGCTGGCTGTCGATAACACCTGGTATTCCACCCGTCTGGCCGCGATCATGGGCGTGACGGAAGAAACCACCACCGGCGTACACCGTCTGTACCAGATGCATGAGCGTGGCGAATTGAAATTCCCGGCGATCAACGTGAACGATTCCGTCACCAAGTCCAAGTTCGACAACCTGTATGGCTGCCGTGAATCGCTGGTTGATGCGATCAAACGCGCAACCGACGTGATGATCGCCGGCAAGATCGCTGTGATCGTCGGTTACGGCGATGTGGGCAAGGGTTCTGCACAGGCGATGCGTGCGCTGTCAGCGCAAGTCTGGGTCACAGAAATCGACCCGATCTGCGCACTGCAGGCAGCGATGGAAGGCTACCGCGTGGTCACGATGGATTACGCGTGCGAGCATGGCGACATCTTCGTCACCACCACCGGCAACTATCACGTGATCACCCATGACCACATGGTCAAGATGAAGAACAACGCCATCGTGTCCAACATCGGCCACTTCGACAACGAAATCGATGTCGCTTCCCTGAAGAAATATCAGTGGGAAAACATCAAGCCTCAGGTCGATCACGTGATCTTCCCCGACGGCAAGCGCATCCTGTTGCTGGCCGAAGGTCGTCTGGTTAACTTAGGTTGTGGTACCGGCCATCCGTCTTATGTGATGTCTTCTTCTTTTGCGAATCAGACTATCGCTCAGATCGAACTGTTCACCCGCCTCGACCAGTATCCTGTCGGCGTGTACACGCTCCCTAAGCATCTTGACGAGAAAGTTGCCCGTCTGCAACTGACTACGCTCAATGCACAACTGAGCGAATTGACCGACCAGCAGGCAGCTTACATCGGCGTACCTAAGAACGGCCCATACAAGGCTGATCACTACCGCTACTAAGCAGTACGTGCTTTAAAACGGCCGCCTCCCTCAGTGTGACGGGTGAGGCGGCTTTTGCCATGTAGCCACAAGGAAAATGTAATGAAATTGCTCGTAATCTGGGTACTGAATGCGATGGCCTTGATCGCCGTGGCGAACTTCGTGCCGGGCATACATGTGGATGGATTTACAGCAGCGCTGGTCGCCGCTTTTTTTCTGGGCTTTGTGAATACGCTGATACGCCCGTTGTTGCTACTGCTGACCTTGCCGGTGACCCTGCTCACGCTGGGACTGTTTATCTTCGTGATCAATGGCATGCTGTTCTGGCTGACCGGTTCAGTTTTGCGCGGATTTATCGTCGACAGTTTCTGGCATGGCATTCTGGGCGCTTTACTGTACAGCCTTTTTACCTGGGCGCTGTCCGCAGCGGCCGCACAATTGATGAGGAAATAATGAATAACTCTCATATCAGTTTCGAATTTTTCCCGCCTCAGACTAGCGATGGCGTGGAAAAGCTCACCATCGCGCGCGGAAAACTCGCCGCACTCAACCCCGAATTTTTCTCGGTCACTTTCGGTGCGGGCGGTTCTACCCGCGATCGCACGCTGGAAACCGTTACACAAATCAAGGCCGAAGGCTTTGATGCTGCGCCGCATCTGTCCTGCGTCGGTTCTACCCGCGAGAATATCCGGGCTATCCTGCAAACCTACAGGGATGCCGGTATCCGCCGCATCGTTGCGTTGCGCGGTGATCTGCCCTCCGGCATGGCCACCGCCGGCGAATTCCAGTATGCAAACGAACTGGTGGAATTTATCCGCACCGAAACTGGCGACCATTTTCACCTGGAAGTTGCGGCCTACCCTGAGGTTCACCCGCAGGCCAGATCCGCAAAAGATGACTTGCTCAATTTCAAGCGCAAAATCGACGCCGGTGCAAACTCCGCGATCACCCAGTATTTCTATAACGCCGACAGCTATTTTCATTTCGTCGATGAATGCCAGAAACTGGGTATTACCGCCCCTATCGTGCCTGGCATCATGCCGATCGTGCGCTACTCACAACTGGCGCGTTTTTCTGATGCCTGCGGCGCCGAAATTCCCCGCTGGATGAGGAAAACGATGGAAGGGTTCGGCGACGATAACGAATCAGTACAAGCCTTTGGCCGCGACGTGGTAACGGCCATGTGCGAAAAATTGCTCAAAGGCGGCGTACCCGGTCTGCATTTTTACACGCTGAATCAGTCAGCACCCTGCATCGCCATCATCAAAGGACTATCTCTGTGAGTCAGTTGCGCGCACCAGAACTGTTATTACCCGCAGGCAGCCTCGACAAGATGCGTGCCGCCTACGCCTTCGGAGCGGACGCCGTTTACGCCGGGCAACCGCGTTACTCGTTGCGTGCACGCAACAATGAATTCAAACTGGAAGAATTGCAGACTGGCATACAGGAAGCGCATGCGCTTGGCAAAAAACTGTTCGTCGCCAGCAATCTGATGCCGCACAACGCCAAGGTCAAAACCTATATGGCCGACATGGAACCTGTCATCGCCATGAAACCTGACGCGCTGATCATGGCTGACCCGGGACTGATCGCGATGGTGCGCGAACGCTGGCCGGAAGTACCGGTGCATTTATCTGTGCAAGCCAATACCGTCAATTACGCAGCGGTGAAATTCTGGAAATCCCTGGGTCTGACCCGCGTGATTCTGTCGCGTGAACTGTCGCTCGACGAGATCGAAGAGATTCGCCAGGAATGCCCGGACATGGAACTTGAAGTGTTCGTGCATGGCGCGCTGTGCATTGCCTACTCGGGACGCTGTTTACTGTCAGGCTACTTCAATCATCGCGATGCGAATCAGGGCACCTGCACCAATTCCTGCCGCTGGGATTACAAGATAGACAATGCGGAAGAGAATGGTACCGGCGACATCGAAAAGCTGGACTTCGATTTCGACAAGGCACTGAGCCAGTCCGCACTGTCCGATTGCGGGGAACAAAAGCGCCACCCGATGGCAGACCGTGTTTATGTCATCGCACGCCAGGATCACCCTGAGGAATTGATGCCGGTGATGGAAGACGAGCACGGCACCTACATCATGAACTCCAAAGATCTGCGCGCAGTCGAACACGTCGAAAAACTGGCGAAAATCGGCATCGACTCGCTGAAAGTCGAAGGACGCACCAAGTCCATCTACTACGTCGCGCGCACCGCCCAGGTGTACCGTCAGGCGATCGACGATGCCGTCGCAGGTCGTCCGTTCAACTACGGCCTGCTGGGTGCGCTGGATGCGCTGGCCAATCGCGGCTATACGGACGGCTTTTATGAGCGCCATCACACCCACGAGCAGCAAAACTATATGCGCGGGCATTCGGAGAGCTCACGCCAGCAATATGTCGGCGATATCGTGTCCTGTGCGGGCGGCATAGCCTTAATCGACGTCAAGAACCGCTTCAGCGTCGGCGACAGACTGGAAATCATCCACCCGACAGGCAATCAGATCATCGAGCTTAGCGAGATGCGCGACAAAAAAGGCGAGCCCATCACCGTCGCCCCCGGTAGCGGCCATCATGTCAGCATCCCGATGCAGGGTGATTTATCCAAAGGGATGATCGCACGGTTCTTGTAATCGTACTCAGGAGCACACTTAATGATTCTTTCCTCGCTCTCCCAGGCATCTCGTTATGCAACGCTGCACCCGCTGTTTGCCCGCGCATTTGACTATATCCGTGACACGGATTTGTATGCGCTGCCTCCTGGTCGCTACAACATAGCAGGCGATGATCTGATCGCGATTGTCGAACACGTGTCAGGGCGCTCAAAAGAGATGGCGCGGCTGGAGGCGCATCAGCGATATATCGACATCCAGCTGGTGCTGGACGGCGATGAAACGATGGGATGGAAGCCGCTGGCAGATTGCTATAACCCGCTCGGCGAGCACAGCATCGATCGCGACATCCTCTTTTTTATCGATGCGCCGGCGTCATGGATCGCTGTGCCGCCCGATCATTTCTGCATCTTTTTCCCTGAAGATGCACACGCCCCGCTGGTCGGCAGCGGTCAGATCCGCAAGGTTATCTTCAAAATTGCCGTTCAGGACTGATGGTTTACTGAGCGAGGCCGGGAAAAACGCCGTATTGCCCGGTGCAGGTACAACTAACGCCGACAGGCAGTGCGATCATCATTGGACAAGTACCATACTGCGTCACGCACTCGCTTGCGATAGCCTGCTGAGGAGCAGATATTGATCGCGGCATGTTCACTTGCTTGTCCGGAACGGGAGGCGGATTCGGCGAAACATCCGGTTGCGATTCAATAGCGGTGTTAACCGGTTGGTTGTTAGCAGGAATCGACACCTCATTTTGACTCATCCCGCCCAGAGGCAGAAGTATCATCAGCACAGAAAGCGCGGCAGCTGCAATGGCCCACCCCCGCCCCTTTGTCACACCATGCAAGGTGTCATTCAGCGCGGAGTAACCGAGCAAGAGAGCGGGGATACCGAATACAACGACCGCCCCCAGATGCGCATCTTTATCCAGCGCCCCGCCAAAAGCCAGCATATTTATCGCAATCAATACCAGACTTGCGATGGCCTTGCGGCTGAAATGAACGGGCTTAGCGGGGATTATAATCTCCCCATCTATTTTTTTAACGGTGTTAGCAATGACAGGCTCACGTCTGCCTGAGAGTTTCCTGAACTCAAAAAAGAACTGCAACCCGCACAGTACCGCCGCCAGCGAGAGCAGGCCATAAATGAGCGGCTTCAACTCCCTGATTTTGTCGTTATCCGCGCCCCCCAGGAAAGCAAACATAATCAGCATCAAAAATACCGCCATCAGCAAAAAAGGATAGTTTTTCAGGTAGCCGACAATCTGGGCGATGACTTTTGTATCTGAATCTGCACCCGGCTGCTTGTTGTTTTTTTCCATTTCATTTCACCCGTATGTCAGCGTGAGTTAATGAACGGTAACTCAGGCCGGCATTGCTTAGCGATATAAAAATATGCGGCACAAGCGGCATACTAACGCGTGTAAATTTTTGTTCACAGATTTATGGGTGTAAAAAATCCTTACACTGCTGATTCGTCCAGGCGGCAAGACTGCCATGATTTGCCATCCGGCGTCGCTGAAAAGTGATGACGAGGTTATAATTCGTGCCTGCGTTCAATCATTCTTTAGACAGGATTTATAACATGGCAAACAAGCAATTCATCCAGACCCCTGAAGCTCCGGCTGCGATCGGCACCTACTCGCAGGCAATACGCGTGAATGACACGGTATATCTGTCCGGCCAAATTGGACTTGATCCTGCCACCATGCAAATGGTCGATGGTATAGATGAACAAATCCACCGTGTCTTCAAGAATCTGCGTGCGGTCACGACAGCTGCCAACAGCAACCTGAACGATCTGGTCAAACTGAACGTCTACCTGACCGATCTGAAAAATTTCGCCAAGGTAAACGAAATCATGGCTGAATATTTCCAGCAACCCTACCCTGCACGTGCTGCCGTCGGCGTATCCGCCCTGCCGCGCGGCGCGATGGTAGAGATGGACGGAATAGTGGTCGTACAGGCTTAATTGCGCGTTGTTTCCACCCCTCTGTCTTTGCGCCCCTTGCGATGAAACCACCCGCGACTTTGCTGGCACACAGCAAACTCGCGGGTTATCCCGTCTGTCTGAGAGGATAAGTTGACGGCACCCGCCAAGATAGCACCGCCCACCCTGGCCCGTCTTGCGAAGCTTGGCATACGCCATCGTGCAGACTTGTTGCTGCATCTGCCGTTACGCTATGAGGATGAAACGCATCTCACGCCCATTGCAACGCTCGAACCCGGCGAAACAGTACAGGTGCAGGGCACGATTACGCACAGCGAAATTCTGTTCAAACCGCGCCGCACACTGGTTTGTCGTTTGCAGGACAGCGGTGATGAACTGTACCTGCGCTTTCTGAATTTTTATCCCAGCCAGACGAAACTGCTCACCGTTGGCAATAAAATCCGCGCAATCGGAGAAGTGCGTGCAGGTTTTTATGGCCTTGAAATGGTGCACCCGAAGTGCCGCGCTGTGAACGATGAAACACCCCTGCAAGAGAGTCTTACCCCCGTCTATCCGACTACGGCGGGATTGTCGCAAGCCAGTTTACGCAAGCTGATCGCCAACGCACTTGAAGTTGTCCCGGCAGAAGATTACCTGCCTGAGAAATACCGCACCTTGTTAAATCTGCCCGGGTTTATCGAAAGCATCCGCCTGCTGCACACACCCGACATGACGGCCGTCGGCCTTGAAGACCGCAGCCACCCCGCCTGGCGGCGTATCAAATTCGATGAGTTGCTGTCTCAACAACTTTCGATGCGCGTACATCACCGTGAACGCAGCATGCGCACAGCCCCTGCACTTCCACCGAAAAAACGTTACACCGACGCGCTGCTCAAATTACTGCCTTTTGCACTGACTGGCGCTCAACAAAAAGTTTATAGCGAGATCAGCCATGATCTGGCAAAGCCGCATCCAATGCAGCGTCTGCTGCTGGGCGATGTCGGCAGCGGCAAGACCATTGTCGCTGCGCTCGCCGCGTTGCAGGCCATCGAGAATGGCTATCAGGTTGCATTGATGGCACCAACCGAGATACTGGCTGAACAGCATTTTATAAAATTATCCGACTGGCTCTCCCCGCTGGACATAGTGCCGGTCTGGTTATCAGGCAGCCTGAAAAAGAAGGACAAAAAACTGGCCGCCGACAAGATCGCATCAGGCGAAACCCTGCTCGCAATCGGCACGCATGCATTGTTTCAGGAACAGATCAGCTTTCACAGACTGGGACTTGCTATCGTCGACGAACAGCACAAATTCGGCGTACAGCAACGCCTCGCGCTGCATGCAAAAGGCAAATCGCCCGTTGATGCTGACACAAACCAACAATCCGCCGAACCGCACCAGTTGATGATGAGCGCGACGCCGATCCCTCGCACGCTCGCGATGAGTTATTACGCAGATCTTGACGTGTCGGTTATCGACGAACTGCCGCCCGGCAGAACGCCGGTGATCACCAAGCTGGTCAGCGATGCCAGGCGCGAGGAGGTGTTCGAGCGGGTGCGCACGGCCTGCATGACAGGACAGCAGGCATACTGGGTCTGCCCGCTGATCGATGAGTCAGAGGTGCTTCAGTTGCAGAGCGCGCTGGAAACACACCAATTACTTTCTGAAACCTTCCCCGAATTGCGCGTAGGGCTCGTTCACGGCAAAATGGACAGTGCGGAGAAAGTCAGCGTCATGAAGGCTTTTAAAGCCGGGGAACTGCAATTACTGGTTGCCACCACGGTGATCGAAGTCGGCGTGGATGTACCCAACGCCAGCCTGATGGTGATCGATCACGCCGAACGCATGGGTCTGGCCCAGCTGCATCAGTTGCGCGGACGGGTGGGACGCGGCTCGGCGCAAAGCCTGTGCATCCTGCTGTATCAAAAGCCGCTCTCGGAACTGGCCAGAACGAGGCTTAAAGTCATCTTTGAAAACACAGACGGCTTCGCAATCGCACAGGAAGACTTACAATTGCGCGGGCCGGGTGAATTACTCGGTGCAAGGCAGAGCGGTGTTGCGATGCTGCGCTTCGCCGACATCGATGCTGACGAAGATTTACTGGAACAGGCGCGCGTTGTCGCCGACGAATTGTTGCGCGATTATCCGGAAGCTGCGCGCAGGATTTTGCACCGCTGGATGGCCAACAAACATGACTATTTGCACGTATAGCGTGCATGGCACCCGATGATTAAAAACACCACCGACAGCTACTGGAACAGCACGGCAACAGGCGCAGGCGCCGATTTGTCGCCGTGGCTGCGCGACCACGGTTCGCTGACGCAGCGTATCGTACAGCGTTGCGAACATTTTTCCGTGTGCAACATATTCAGCGGCCTGGCGCGCATTGCACTGGACGAGTCCGCGCTGCTGGGCATTGCGCCGCAACAGCTTGCCTGGTCACGCGAAGTTTTTTTATATGCCGACGATCAGCCCGTGATTTTTGCCCACAGCACCTGTGCCGCACGCCACCTGCGCGGCGCATGGCAGGCGGTTCGCGAACTGGGCAGCAAACCGCTCGGCGCGGTGCTGTTCACGCATCCGCAGGTGATGCGACAGTCCCTGCATTACAAGGCCTTACCCGCCCATCATCCGTTATACCGGCGCGCAACTGGCATACTCTCCGCACCACCCGACCGACTCTGGGCGCGCCGCTCCCTGTTTTATCTTCACGACGCACCGCTGCTGGTGACCGAAGTGTTTTTACCCGGGATTTTGCACCTGAAAAAATGAAACTCTCCAAACGCTTATCGCTGTATATGCAGCTCACCCGCCTGAACCGCCCCATCGGCATACTGCTGCTGCTGTGGCCGACGCTCTGGGGGATATGGATCGCAGGCAATGGACATCCCGCGTGGCAGATCGTGACGATCTTCTCACTGGGCACCGTGCTGATGCGCTCTGCCGGCTGCGCAATCAACGACTTTGCAGACCGCCACATCGACAAGCACGTCGAACGCACGAAAGAAAGGCCGATTACCAGCGGACGTATCAGTCCTCGCGAGGCCGTCTGGCTGGCGGCGGCGCTGGCCGTGATTTCCTTTTTGCTGATCCTTCCGCTCAATTCGCTGACTTTATGGCTGTCCATGCCTGCGGTGTTTCTGGCCGCCAGCTATCCGTTCACCAAGCGTTTTTTCCCGATACCGCAGGCGTATCTGGGCATCGCTTTCGGTTTCGGTATCCCGATGGCCTTCGCAGCCCAGCTGGGCAGCGTGCCGCCCGTGGCATGGATTCTTCTGGCTGCGAACCTGTTCTGGGCCATCGCTTACGATACCGAATATGCAATGGTGGACAGAGACGACGATATCCATCTGGGTATCCATTCATCCGCTCTGTTCTTCGGAAAATACGACGTGCTGGCGGTAATGGTGTGTTACGCCGTCACACTTGGCCTGCTGGCTTTTGCGGGGAAAATGGCGCAACTGGGTCTGCCTTATTACGCCGGACTGGTTATTGCCGCCGGAATCTCGGTGCATCACTACCGGCTCATCAAAGACCGGCAGCGCGAATCCTGCTTCAAAGCCTTCCTGCACAACAACTGGACAGGTGCTTCGATATTTACCGGCATTGTGCTCGATTACCTGCTGCGATGATGATCGCGCCGCTCATCGGGGGAGCGATGCTGGCTGGTTCAGAGGGATCGTGCTGACCAAAAAGGGTTCAAGCTTGCTGCCTTAAACCCTACATCAGGCAGTAATTCACTGGCAATAACGGCGTCAATTCGTGCTTGTCACCTAGTGCATCGCGCAAGTTGATTTCAATCCCGCGACAGATCGCATCGAGCGCCAGGTCATTGGGTGAATCGCCGAACGGCTCTTCGATTTCATCGCCCAGCGCATCCAGCCCGAAGAAAGTGTAGGCGACAATACCGACCACAAAGGGCGTCATAAAACCGATGCTATCGACCAGGCCAAACGGCAGCAGGAAACAATATAAATAGGCTGTCCGGTGCAACATCAAGGTGTAAGAAAAGGGAATCGGCGTGCTCTTGATCCGCTCACAGGCCGCTGCAGCCGCTGTGATTGCAGACATACTCGTATCGATTGAGGCTGCCAGACAGCCATCGAGCCGCTTCTCATCCAGACACTGACGCAAATCGCGACCCATCTGATGCATCAGATAATCAGGAATATTTCCGACCGTGCTGATTTTCTGCCACTCCTGCGGCACCAGCAAAGGCTTGAGTTCACTGACGGCATCGCTATTGCGCAGAAGATGGCGTAGCGCATGGGAAAATGCAATGGTGCGGACGATCATTCTGACACGCACATCTTCCAATCCGGCATTCGGTGCGAGTGGCCCGGCATGCTCGATGAGTGTCAGGCACTGGCGTGCAAAATTGCGCGACTGCAAGACAATTTCACCCCACAGCTTGCGCCCTTCGCAATAACGATCATAGGCGGCCGTATTGCGAAAACCGAGAAAAATAGCCAACGGCAAGCCGATCAGCGTAAACGGAATCGCGGTCAGTGTGATCTTGTGGCTGTAAATATCGCCATGCGTCCAGGTGACCAGTGTTGCGAGCGCAATATTAACCAGCAATACGCCGGAAATTTGCGACAGCACAGAGCCACGAAAAATGAAAAACAACCGGAACCCGGACGGTCTGCTGCGTAGGATCATATATAGCCTGTTGTTTGGTTCGTCAAAACAGTGATTTGATAAATCACCCTGACGATGTGCGACATCTTACCCTCATTTGCTCAGCTGTCCGATGCAACCTCATCTAAGCGTCGGCATGGACAGCAGGGTGGATTCGGTGCGCCCGTTGGACGGCAAGCCGAAGATAGTACCGCGATCGACAACCAGATTGAATTCCACGTAAAATTAATCGACTCTGACCCTATTTTCCCTATTTTCGCCCTACGCACAGAAAAAACCGGCAGCGCGAATCCTGCTTCAAAGCCTTCCTGCACAACAACTGGATCGGCGCGGCGGTGTTTTCAGGCATCGCGCTGGACTATCTGCTACGCACCCAATAAACATTGCCCCCGCATTTCAGGCAACTTAGCGCTTGCGCGTCACCCACAGACTGGCGATCATGAAGGTGGCGATAATGACGACGACGGTACCCAGTGACAACTGTACCGGGATTTTGTAATAGTCGGCGATCAGCATCTTTGTTCCCACGAACACCAGCACCATGGCCAGGCCGTATTTGAGCAGGTGGAAACGCTCGGCCATACCAGCCAGCATGAAGTACATTGCGCGCAGTCCCAGAATGGCGAAGATGTTGGAGGTGAAGACAATGAACGGGTCGGTGGTGATGGCGAAAATCGCCGGGATCGAATCGACCGCAAATATCAGATCGGTCAACTCGATCATGACAAGCACCAGAAATAGCGGCGTAAACACCCGTACGCCGTTTTCCCGTACCCAGAATTTTTCGCCGCGATAATCGGGTGTCAGCCGCAGGTGACGCTTCACCCAGCCAAGCAGCGGATTCCTGCTCAAGTCAGGTTCGACTTCGGCAAACATCAGCATCTTGATGCCGGTGACGACCAGGAATGCGCCGAACAGATAGAGTATCCAGTGGAACTCCTCTACCAGCCAGGCACCCGCCATTATCATCACGGCGCGCAGCGCAACCGCGCCGATCACACCGTAAATCAGCACGCGCCGCTGATACGCCTCCGGCACGGCGAAGAAGTTGAAGATCATCAGGAAGATAAAGATATTGTCGACCGCAAGCGATTTCTCGATCAGATAACCGGTCAGAAATTCCTCCGCCTTGACGGCAGCCAGCGCCTCTCCGTATATCCCTTTCAGATACCACCACAACACGAGGTTGAACAGCATGCTCAGCGCAAACCAAACCAGCGACCAGGCCGCCGCCTCCCTGAAGCTGACCCGATGCGCCTTGTTTCCACCGACCAGAAACAGATCGACGGCAATCATCATCCAAACGAAGCACACGAAAGATGCCCACATCCAGGGTTCGCCAATATGCAGCGCAGTGTCCATGTTTGTTCCTTTATAGCCTGGTGCGAAAAATAATATTTACCCTCGCGCTGTCACGATATGAAGAGGGACAGGCATGCTATCCCTCTTCGCGTCAATCACACAAGGTCGAACCGGTCCAGATTCATCACTTTATGCCATGCAGCAACGAAATCATGCACGAACTTCTCCTGCGCATCCAGGCTTGCATAAACTTCGGTCAGCGCACGCAACTCAGCATTCGAACCGAACACCAGATCCACACGGGTGGCCGTGCCGCGAATCGCACCCGTCTTGCGGTCGCGCCCCTCATACACCTCCCCGTTCTGTGCATTCCACTCGGTACTCATGTCGAGCAGGTTCACAAAAAAGTCGTTGCTCAGCGTCCCGACCCGTTGCGTGAACACCCCGCTCGCGCCTGCATCAAGCACGCGCAGGCCACCGACAAGCACAGTCATTTCCGGCGCGGTGAGGGTGAGCAACTGCGCCTTATCCAGCAGCAAATGCTCGGAGGGAACCACGGAGGAGCCCTTGAGGTAGTTGCGGAATCCATCGGCCACCGGCTCAAGCGCGGCGAACGACCTCTCGTCTGTCTGCGCCTGCGTCGCATCCATGCGACCTGCCGCAAACGGCACATCGACCTTAACCCCGGCATTTTTCGCTGCCGCTTCCACCGCCGCGCAACCTGCCAGCACGATCAAATCAGCCATGGAGATTTTCTTGCCGCCGCTTTGCGCGCTGTTGAACTCGCGCTGGATGGCTTCCAGAGCTTGCAGTACGTGCGCCAGCTGCCCCGGCTGATTTGCTTCCCAGTCCTTCTGCGGCGCCAGACGGATGCGCGCGCCATTCGCCCCGCCGCGCTTGTCCGAGCCGCGGAAGGTTGAAGCCGAGGCCCATGCGGTCGCGACCAGCTGTGAGATGCTCAGTCCGCCAGTCAGCACTTTCGCCTTGAGCGCGGCGATGTCCTGCTCATCCACCAGCGGATGATTCAGCGCCGGGATGCGGTCCTGCCAGGCGAATTCCGCCCTCGGCACTTCCGGACCGAGATAGCGTGCGCGCGGCCCCATGTCACGGTGCGTCAGCTTGAACCAGGCCTGTGCGAAGGCATCGGCAAAAACATCCGGATGCGCGTAGAAGCGACGCGAGATAGTCTCGTAGACCGGATCAAAACGCAGCGCAAGGTCCGTTGTCAGCATCGTCGGTACGTGGCGCCGGGCCGGCACATGAGCGTCCGGAATGTCTGCTTCAGCGCCTTTGGCTACCCACTGATATGCCCCTGCCGGGCTTTTGCCAAGCTCCCATTCGTGACCGAACAGATTTTCGAAGAAGTGATTGCTCCACTGCGTCGGTGTTTGCGTCCATGTCACTTCCAGTCCACTGCTGATGGTGTCCGGGCCGTTGCCACTGCCGAAGCTGCTGTGCCAGCCCATGCCCTGCGCCTCCAGACCGGCCGCCTCGGGCACAGCGCCCACATGGCTTGCCAGACCGGCACCATGACACTTGCCGAAGGTGTGCCCCCCCGCAATCAGCGCGACGGTTTCTTCGTCGTTCATCCCCATGCGCGCAAAGGTTTCGCGTATGTCGCGCGCAGCGAGCAAGGGGTCGGGGTTGCCGTTCGGGCCCTCGGGATTGACGTAAATCAGCCCCATCTGGACGGCGGCAAGCGGGCTCTCCAGATCGCGTTCGCCGGTGTGGCGTTTGTCTTCCAGCCACTGGCCTTCACTTCCCCAGTACACCGACTCGTCGGCCTCCCACACATCGGCCCTTCCGCCGGCAAAACCAGCCGTCCTGAAGCCCATGGATTCCAGCGCGACGTTGCCCGTCAGAACCATCAGGTCCGCCCAGGAAATTTTGCGTCCGTATTTTTGCTTGATCGGCCACAGCAAACGACGCGCCTTGTCGAGATTCACGTTGTCCGGCCAGCTGTTGAGCGGCGCAAAGCGCTGCTGCCCCGAACCCGCGCCGCCCCGGCCATCGCTGAGGCGATACGTTCCCGCACTATGCCAGGCCATGCGCACAAACAGCGGCCCATAGTGACCGAAGTCCGCCGGCCACCAGTCCTGCGTATCGGTCATCAGCGCGTTGAGGTCTTTCTTCAATGCCGTCAAATCGAGACGCTGAAATTCCCTGGCATAGTCAAAATCCCTGTCCATCGGATCGGACAGGGACGAGTGCTGACGCAATATCTTCAAATTGGGCTGATCCGGCCACCACTCCTGATTGGATTTCGCTGCGCTGACGGCGGAATGGAAGGGGCATTTCGATTCGGTGGTCATTATTCTCTCCTTGGGCTGTGTAAATGGCTGTGAGGTAACAGGTGATCAAGGTATCGCTTATTTTCCTATCAATCTAATTGATTGTTCAAACGACAGCGATTGATAATACAAATCAACAGGGGCGACACATGACACTCAACGAACTGCGCTATATCGTCGCCGTCGCCCAGGAACTCAACTTCCGGCGTGCTGCAGAAAAGGCTTATATCAGTCAGCCCGCGCTGTCACTGGCGATACAGAAGCTTGAACTGGAATTATCTGTCCAGATATTCGAGCGCGGCAAAAACAGCATCACCGTCACGCCGACAGGACACGCCATCGTCGCACAGGCGCAGCGGGTACTGGAAGAAGCCGAACGTATCCGCGAGATCGCCGTACAAAGCCAAAACCAGCTCTGTTCTCCGCTGCGCATCGGTATCATACACAGCGTCGGTCCTTACCTGCTCGCTGACCTGATCCCGGCGCTGAAAACAATCGCACCGCACATGCCGCTGGAAGTGGAAGAAAACATCACCGCGAATCTGGAGAACGGGCTGCGTAACGGCAGACTCGACATCATCATCGTCGCCCTGCCGTTTGGGGATGCCAGCATCCACACCCGCCCCCTGTACGACGAACCGTTTGAAGTGGTGGTCAATATCGAGCACCACTGGGCATCGCGCCGCAGCATCAACGCGCAGGAACTGGCCGGTGAGAAGGTGTTGCTGCTCGACAACGGGCACTGCTTTAGCAATCAGGTCGCCGAAGCGTGCCCCGAACTGAACCGCAAGGGTGCCCAAATTCAGCAAGGCACTTCGCTTGAAACGATACGCAATATGACCGCATCCGGTCTGGGCATCACCGTGTTGCCCGCCTCTGCGAACAGCAGCCGGTATCGCAGCCCGCTGCTCAAAACCATTCCGTTTACCCAACCCGTCCCCTCGCGGCGCATCGCGCTGGCGTGGCGCAAAAGTTTTGCGCGCACGCAGGCGATCGATGCGCTGACTCAGGCTATTTCCCAGGCCGGCATCACCGGCGTCACGCCACTTTGAAGAGCATCACACCCTGCCGCATCGCTAGCCGCATGGAATGCGAGAAATACGGAAACGGACGTTCGTTATTCGCTCTTGATAATTGAAGTTGGACTTTCGCGATGCAGCGAGCGACATCAGGCCAGAACCTGCCGAGCCAACGGCTATCAGTTTATTGAACAGAATGGCCGAGAATCGTGTTATAAGTATCTATTGTCCCAGTCTGGGCTCCGACCTCGGAGCATGCATACATGCAGTATCGCCCCCCCCCCCCGCAAATGAAGATCCGCAGCGTTCGGCAAAGCCTTGCGCTACTGGTTATTGGGTCTTTGGTCCCGATAGTGGTAATGGTCACGTTTCTGCTTTTCGGCTACTACCAGAGCGAACAAACCCGTGTGGAGGAAGACGCCATTACTCGCGCACGTGCGCTTACCTCAGCAGTAGACAGGCAAGTCGGCATCACGCAAGCGGCGCTGCTCGCGCTTGCAACCTCACCCCTGCTGACCAAAAACGACCTTGCCGGATTTCACGCCCAGGCCCGGCTCGCATTGCCGATTCTGAATGCCGAGACTCTCGTGCTTGTGGATCGGACAGGACAGTTGCTCCTGAGCACGTCTCAACCGTGGGGAACACCGCTTCCGCAATTGCCCGCCCCCGTCGTGCTGCTGCAACACATATTGGAAACCGGCCAACCGGGCATATCCGATATATTCCTCGGCCCCCTGGTCGGTAAACCCATATACATATCCGCCGTACCGGTGACACGTAACGGATCGATTCTATATTCGCTGAATGCAGCTGCCTCTCCCGCCCAAATGGCGAAGTTGTTGGCGGAACAAAAGCTGCCGGACAGTTGGCGGGCCTCAATCATCGATAGCAGCGGCCACATAGTGGCTCGAACCCACGAGATGAACAAATTTCTCGGTAACAAAGCCACGCCAGAATTGTTGAAGCGGATGAGGGCTTCCAGCGAAGGCAGCTTTGAGACCGTGACGCTGGACGGCATTCCGAATGTCACTGCCTACAGCCGGTCAGCCCTGACGGGCTGGACAGTTGCCATCGGCGTGCCTGTAACCGAACTCAATGAACGCATTCGTCTGACGCTCACACAGATGTTTGCTGCAGTCTTGATCGCTTTGGGCATTGGCCTGATCCTCGCATCGGCCATCGGTCATCGGATTGTTGCTGCCTTCGTCGGTTTGATCAAGCCAGCAAGAGCGCTGGGCTCCGGCAAACCGCTGGCCGTTCCGCATTTGCTTATCAAAGAAGCCAACGAGGTGAGTGAGGCCCTGCTCGATGCTGCGAGGCTTTTGGAACAAGCCAATCGCGCTAAAGCGGATTTCATTTCCCGCATGAGCCATGAATTGCGCACGCCGCTCAACGCGATCCTTGGCTTTGCCCAACTCATGGAAGGTAGCTCACCGCCGCCTACATCTTCCCAAACTCGAAGCCTCAATGAGATTATCAAGGCAGGATGGCACCTGCTAGATCAGGTTAATGTAATTCTCGAGTATGCGATGGTGGAATCGGGTAAAGCGATGGTCTCACGAGAACCTGTCTCGCTGGTTGAAGTCATGTCCGAGTGCAAGGCCATGATCGAGCCGCTGGCCAAAGAGCGAGGCATCAGCTTGGCGTTTCCGCAATTCACAAATCCCTGGTTTGTGCTGGGCGATAAAACCTCGATCAAACAATGCATGATGAACCTTCTTTCCAACGCTATCAGGTACAACAAGCCAAACGGAGCCGTTGCAGTGGAGTGCGTGCCGAGCAGTTCGGGATCAATACGCATCAGTGTCCGCGACACTGGCGGCGGCATGTCTGCGGACCAGCTTGCGCAGTTATTCCAGCCTTTCAATCGTCTCGGCAGGGAACTCAGTGCGGACAAAGGAACGGGCATGAGCCTTGCGGTGACCAGGCGACTGATCGAACTGATGGATGGATCAATTGGTGTGGATAGCACCGTCGGCACGGGAAGCGTATTCTGGATCGAATTAAACCCGGCAACTGCACCTTAGATTGAAGCTCGGAGCCGCCGGCTGAGTGACCGCTGGGTAAATAGGTAAATAGGTAAATAGGTAAATAGGTAAATAGGTAAATAGGTAAATAGGTAAATAGGGTCAGACTCGATTTAAGTTACAAAAAGAAAAATAGGGAGTAGAAAATACGCGATTAAATCGAGTCTGACCCTAATTCCCAAAAAATGGTCTTAACTGCTAACCCATCATTCCATCGAACTTTGCGCATGAAGCCGCGAAGCCCCTCACTTTAACGTTTTCCGCCAAATAAAAACCCGCCATCGGCGGGTTTTTCTGCTTTACACCCAGTCTTTAGGCTGCAGATACTTATCGTACAGATCGGCTTCAGGCGTGCCCGATTCCGGATGCCAGTCGTAGCGCCATTTTACCAGCGGCGGCATGGACAATAAAATCGACTCGGTGCGACCGTTGGACTGCAAGCCGAATATCGTGCCGCGGTCGATGACCAGATTAAACTCGACGTAACGGCCGCGACGATATAGCTGAAAGTCCCGCTCACGCTCACCGTAAGGCGTATTCATGCGCTTTTCAAGGATCGGCACATAGGCCGACAGGAAATGGTCGCCCACGCTCTGCTGAATCGCGAACGCAGTCTCAAAATCAGGCACGGAAAGGTCGTCGAAGAAGATACCGCCGATGCCGCGCGGTTCGTTGCGGTGTTTGAGGAAAAAGTATTCATCGCACCATTTTTTGTATTTCGGATGCAGATCATCGCCAAAGGGTTCGAGCGAATTCTTGCAGATCTGATGAAAATGCACCGCATCTTCCTCAAAACCGTAATAAGGCGTCAGATCCATGCCGCCGCCGAACCAGAATACATCTTCACCATCAGGCTTATGGGCCATGAACATGCGCACATTGGCATGGGTCGTCGGCGCGTAAGGATTGCGCGGATGCATCACCAGTGACACACCCATCGCCTCCCAGCTGCAACCGGCCAGCTCAGGACGATGTGCGGTCGCAGAGGCGGGCATCTTGTCTCCCTGTACGTGGGAAAACGCCACGCCACCTCGTTCAAAGACGTTGCCCTCTTCCAGAATACAACTGATGCCGCCACCCGCGCCGATACCCGCCCCGCCTGGCTCACGCTGCCACTTGTCCCGGATGAATTTTTTTCCATCGATCTGTTCCAGACGTTCAACGATCAGTTCCTGCAATTCCAGCAAATATTCCTTTACGGCTGCGCTGTTTACGCTCATGTTCTCTCCCAGTTCTCCGTCATTTCCACAAAAGCGGAAATCCAGTTGATAAAATTTTTAATTTCGTATGACGTTGCCATTGAGCCAGCCGAGTATCCTCGACGGCTGTTTTCGCCGCCCCACCCGCCCCGGCAGCACCAGCACGCGTTTGCCGAACAGGCGACGGCATTCGGCATAGGTTCTGGCCGGGCGCATCCCGCTCAAATTGGCGCTGGTTGACACCAGCGCGCTATGCACACCCTGACAAAGTTGTTTAGCCTGCCGATGTCCGGTCAACCGTATCGCCAGCGTGTCGTGTTCACCGCGCAACCACCTGGGTGCGAATTTCTTCACCGGCATCAGATAGGTAATCGCTTTTGCCCCGTCCTCACGCAGTCGCTGCTGCTGCTCGGCACTTAACGGCTGCAAATATTTCGCCACCTGCCGGCAGGTCGACGCAATCAGAATCAGACCCTTGCTTTGCGGGCGCCGCTTTAACTGCAACAAGCGCAGCACCGCGGCGCGGTTATCCGGATCACAACCCAGACCATAACAGGACTCTGTCGGATAAGCGATCAATCCACCACGCTTTAAATAAGCGGCAAGGCGACGATACTGTGTCACTTATTCGTTTTAATCGCCCGAAAACCGATATCCCGGCGCATCTGACAGCCGTCAAATGAAATACCCTCCGCCACCTGATAAGCACGACGCTGAGCCATACGCACACTGTCGCCCAGTGCCGTCACGCAAAGCACACGCCCGCCGCTCGTGACGACCGCACCGTCCTTCATTGTCGTACCGGCATGAAACACATGCGCGTCTTCTTCTGCCCTCACGGGTAAACCCGTGATGACATCGCCATAACGCGGTGTGTCAGGATAATTATAGGAGGCCATGACAATACCTAACGCCGTGCGTCTGTCCCACTCGACTTCCACATTGTCTAACGTGCCGTTCACGGCATGTTCAACCAGCGACAGCAGATCGGTTTTCAGCCGCATCATGATAGGCTGGGTTTCCGGATCACCCATGCGACAGTTAAATTCCAGCACCTTGATCCTGCCCTCAGGTGAAATCATCAGCCCTGCGTATAAAAATCCGGTGTAAGTGTGACCTTCCTTGTCCATACCCTGCACAACAGGCTGTATCACTTCCCGCAGCGCACGTGCATAGACTTCGGGTGTGACGACGGGCGCAGGTGAATAAGCGCCCATGCCGCCGGTATTCGGTCCTAAGTCGCCGTCCAGCAGACGCTTGTGATCCTGGCTGGTGGCCAGCGGCAGGATATTTTTGCCATCCACCATCACGATAAAGCTGGCTTCTTCACCCGTCAAAAATTCCTCGATCACCACACGCGCACCGGCATCGCCAAATTTGTTGTCGGACAGCATGGTATCGACAGCCTGATGCGCTTCATCCAGTGTCATCGCGACGACAACGCCTTTGCCCGCAGCCAGTCCGTCCGCCTTGATCACAATCGGCGCACCGTGCCTGTTCACGTAAGCATGGGCAGCAGCCACATCGCTAAATGTCTCGTAGAAGGCCGTCGGAATGTTGTGGCGCACCATGAATGCCTTGGCAAAATCCTTGGAGGACTCAAGTTGCGCTGCGGCTTTGGTCGGACCGAAGATCTTCAGTCCGGCCCGGCGAAATACATCGACCACCCCTTTCGCCAAAGGCGCTTCGGGACCGACTACCGTGATGTAAATCTGTTCCTGCAGTGCAAAAGCCAGCAACTCATTCACATCGCTGATCGCGATGTTTTCAACACCGTTTTCAAGCGCAGTACCCGCATTGCCCGGTGCGACATAGACCTTCTGTACCTTGGGCGCCTGCGCCAGGCGCCACGCCAGCGCGTGCTCGCGACCACCGGAACCGATTACTAATATCTTCATAATTTTCCTTTAACAGCTTACAAACCACCTGCAGTTAGGTACTGATAACGAACTAATGCCTGAAATGACGGAAACCGGTGTAAACCATCGCAATGCCGTGCTCATCCGCTGCCGCAATCACTTCGGCATCGCGCATTGAACCACCCGGCTGAATCACAGCTTTAGCACCCGCCTCGGCCAGCACATCCAGTCCGTCGCGGAACGGGAAGAACGCATCTGAAGCGATCACCGAACCGACAAGGCTCAACCCTGCGTTCTGCGCCTTAATCGCGGCAATCCGGGTCGAATCTACGCGGCTCATCTGGCCTGCTCCCACGCCGAGTGTCTGACCGCCCTTACAAAATACGATCGCATTGGATTTCACGTACTTTGCGACGCGCCAGGCGAACAGCAGATCCTGCAGCTGTTCGGCCGTCGGTTGTGCCTGAGTCACGACTTTAAACTGAGATGCCTGAACATTCAGAATGTCCGGCGTCTGCACCAGCAGACCGCCGCCGACGCGTTTGAAATCATACTGGTTGTGCGCATTCGACAGCGGCACGATCAGCACACGCACATTCTGCTTGGCGGCGGTAATCGCCAATGCGGCATCGGTCACACTTGGTGCGATGATGAGTTCAACGAACTGGTTGTCGGTGATCTGTTTTGCGGTTTCGGCATCCAGTTCACGGTTAAAAGCGATAATGCCGCCGAATGCGGAAGTCGTATCGGTCGCATAGGCCAGTTTGTAGGCATTGAGCGGGGTGTCCGCAATCGCAACGCCGCACGGATTGGCGTGCTTGACGATCACGCAGGCGCACTGATCGAAGGTCTTGACCAGCTCCCAGGTCGCATCCGCGTCCCCGATGTTGTTATAGGATAGCTCCTTGCCCTGCACCTGAGTGTAGTTGGCAATGCTGCCCGCGACAGGAGCGAGCTCGCGATAAAAGGCTGCATTCTGGTGCGGATTTTCGCCGTAGCGCATATCCTGCACCTTGGCGAAGTTAAAATTGATCTGTGCCGGAAATTCGCTGCGGGTACCGTCGCTGTTCACTGTTGTCAGGTAGTTGCTGATCGCAGCATCATACGCCGCGGTATGCGAAAAGGCTTTTTTGGCCAGATCAAAACGGGTCGCATCGGACACCGCACCGTCATTGGTCTGCATCTCAGCCAGCACGTCGGCATAGTCAACAGGATCAGTCACGATCGCCACGTGACCGTGATTCTTGGCTGCCGCACGCACCATGGTCGGCCCGCCGATATCGATATTTTCGATCGCATCTTCCAGGGAACAGTCAGGTTTCGCAATGGTTGCGGCAAACGGATACAGATTTACCACCACCAGATCGATCGTTGGAATGCCATGTTTTTCAAGTGTGGCCACGTGTTCAGGCAGATCGCGGCGCGCCAGTATTCCCGCGTGTACCTTGGGTTGCAGCGTCTTGACGCGACCATCCAGCATCTCCGGAAAACCGGTGTAATCGGCTACTTCCGTGCAGGGTATGCCGTTGTCGGCCAATAATTTGGCCGTGCCGCCGGTGGAAAGAATCGTTACGCCCAGGTCGTTTAGACCCCGTGCAAATTCGAGTACGCCGGATTTATCCGATACGCTGATGAGTGCCTGTTTGATTGTTGCCATGATAATTCCAGTTAAAGTAAATTTGGTCAGTAAGGTAGTCGCGTATCCTCGCGCCTGAATCGTTATTCTATGCCGTGCTGCAACATTTTTTTGCGCAGGGTATTGCGGTTGATGCCCAGCATGGCAGCGGCGCGCGACTGATTCCCCCCGACCTGCGCCAGCACCATCTCGACCAGCGGCTTTTCGACGCAGTTCATCACCATGTCATGCAGATTACAGCCGGGCGCTTCGCCATCCAGATCACTGAAATATTCGCTCAATGCCTGCCGCACATAGCGTGCCATTTCGTTTTCGCTTATCGCACTCATGCTGCCAACCCCTCAGGACCCGGATTATCAAGATAGTGCAGTTGCAGTCCACGCTGCGCCTGCTCTGCAAAAAATTCGTCCACCGCCGCGTGTTGCTCTCGCGGTGTTTCCAGCTGATTCATCTGATGACGGAAATGCGCTGAACCTGCCAGCCCCTTTGTATACCATGAGATATGTTTGCGCGCGATACGCAAGCCGGTATGCTCACCATAAAAATCATACAATTCGACGACATGTGCCAATAATACACGATGAATCTCAGCAACTTCCGGCGGCGGCAAATGGTTGCCAGTCTGTAAAAAATATTCAATTTCACGGAACAACCAGGGCCGCCCTTGCGCGGCACGGCCGATCATCACCGCATCCGCCCCCGAATATTGCAGCACATAGCGAGCTTTTTCAGGCGTCGTGATATCGCCGTTTGCGATGATGGGAATAGACACACTGGCCTTCACTGCAGCAATCGTGTCGTATTCAGCATCCCCCGTATAGGCACAAGCCCGGGTTCTGCCATGAATTGCCAGCGCCTGGATGCCCGATGCTTCAGCGATTTGGGCAATGCGCACAGCATTGCGGTTGTGTGTATCCCAGCCGGTGCGAATTTTGAGTGTCACAGGCGCATTGACCGCGTTCACGACCGCCTCCAGCAATTTTGCGACCAGCGGTTCATTTTGCAGCAAGGCGGAACCTGCCATCACATTACAAATCTTTTTGGCAGGACACCCCATGTTGATATCGATGATTTGCGCACCGTGATCCACGTTGTATTTCGCCGCATCAGCCAGCATGTTGGCATCGGCACCGACGATCTGTACAGAAATAGGATCAGCCTCCCCTTCATGGTTGGCGCGGCGTTTTGTCTTCTCAGAGCCATATAGCAGCGAGTTTGAGGCAACCATTTCACTCACCGCCATACCGGCCCCCATGCGTTTGCACAACATGCGGAAAGGCCGGTCCGTGACCCCTGCCATAGGGGCTACGATGAGATTATTTTTGAGTTCGTAAGGACCGATGCGCATTGATAAATTTCCTAAAGGGTTGGTGATTATAAAGCAAGCGGACAGGCATGGAAAATATCGCTATCATTCACCCTATGAAAACTTCGAAAAAATACGATGTTGTGATTATAGGCGGCGGACTTGTCGGCGCCAGCCTGGCCGCCGCGCTACAGCATAGCGGCCTGTCTTTAGCACTGATAGAAGCAGGAGCAGCTCCGGCACTCAATGATTCGACGCTGACCGACGACTGGGACAGCCGTATCTATGCCATCAGTCCTGGTAGCCGGTGCTTTCTCGAACAGTCCGGCGCATGGGCGCTACTTGATCACAGCCGCATCGCACCGGTCGAGGAAATGCGCGTATTCGGCGACACCGACTCGAAACTGGAATTTTCCGCCTATCAGATGGGCGTACCCGAATTAGCCTGCATACTGGAAAATCGTTTGTTGCAACATGCCCTGTGGCAGGTATTGCAAAAACAGGAGAATCTCGATTTTTTGCATCCGGCACGTTGCACCGCGCTCACATTTTCCGCCGAAGCGGCAGAACTGACGCTCGATGACGGTCGGGTGTTGCAGAGCAACCTGATCGTCGGCGCTGACGGGCGCAATTCCTGGGTGCGCAATCAGGCAGGCATTTCTGCGGCGCCTGTGGACTATCAGCATCATGGCGTCGTCGCAAATTTCAGCTGTGAATTGCCGCACCGCGGCATCGCTCACCAATGGTTTCATCCCGATGGCATCCTCGCACTGCTGCCCCTGCCCGGCAACAGAGTATCCATGGTATGGTCGGTCAAACCCGAAAAATCAGCGGCGTTGCTGGCTTTACCGCATGACGAGCTTTGCTCGCAGGTTGCACTCGCCGCTCACCACAGACTGGGTGAGTTGAAAATGATCACACCAGCCGCAGCCTTTCCGCTGCGCCTGCTGACGCTGCCTTCGATCAGCGCAAATCGGGTGGCTTTGATTGGTGACGCCGCGCATAATATGCATCCGCTGGCAGGGCAGGGCGTCAACACCGGTTTTCGCGATGCACAGCAGCTTGCGCAACTGCTGCTGGATCGGGGTGGATGCACAGACTGTGGTGACGCGCAATTGTTGCGCCGTTATGATCGTAAACGCCGTGAGGACATTTACACCATGCAGGCCACCACCTACGGCCTGAAAAACCTGTTTTGCAATGACGACCCGCTTTTACGTACCTTGCGCAATATCGGCCTGAACGCCACCAATAAAATTGTTCCGCTTAAAAAATTACTGATGCAACATGCCCTTAACTAACAGAATGAATATGATGAATAAAATACTTTCACTGCTGCTTTTAATCACTTGCTCCGCTGCACACGCAGGTGAAACAGAAATTCGCCGCTCTTTGCAAGGGAAATTCTCCAATATCGGCAAGCTGGAACATATCGTCAAAACACCTTATGCAGGACTGTATGAGCTCATGGTTGACGATAAAATCCTGTACACCGATGAACTGGGGCTCTATCTGTTTGATGGCAGCATCATTGATATCAAGACCCGCACTGACCTGACCGAACAACGCCGGCACGAGCTGTTTAATTTTGACAAACTGCCGCTGGAATTAGCCGTTAAAAAAGTAAAAGGCAACGGCAAGCGCAAACTGGCCTATTTCACCGACCCGCAATGCGGCTATTGCAAGAAGCTGGAAAAGGAACTGGCCAAAATTAACGATGTCACGTTATACCTGTTCATGTATCCGATTTTCCCGGGTTCGGAAGAAATTGTCCGCAACATTCGTTGCTCAAAAAATCCTGCCAGCGCATGGGATGATCTGATGCTCAGGGGCATTTCTCCCGCAGCGGGTTCATGCAAGACGCCCACAGACAAGGTGCTGGCATTTGGCCATCAGCGTCAGGTAAATGGCACCCCGAATCTGATTTTTTCGGATGGCACTCAAGTGCCGGGGTATTTGCCCGCTGAAGAGCTGGAAAAACACCTGAGCGAGACAGCCAGATAACATGCAGCTGCCTATTCCAGCGGGCTTATTGGCTCAGGCCGTCGACCAGCTTCACGATGGGCTGACCATCGCCGATGCCGATAAACCGGGTTATCCATTGATTTATGTCAACGCCGGATTTGAACAGTTGACAGGCTATACCTCCGCCGAACTGATGGGTCAGAGCGTGCGGTTGCTGCAAGGCACAGACACAGAACAGCCCGAAATTGCCACACTCAGAGATGCGTTGCACCAGGGGGAGAACTGCGTTGTCACCCTGCGCAATTATCGCCGCGATGGCTCAATGTTCTGGAATGAACTGAGCCTGTCCCCTGTACGCAATGATGCTGGCGCAATCACCCATTACATCGGCATTCAAAAGGATGTCACCGAACGCGTCCTGCATGATCAACATCTGCATCAGTCCTATCTGGAATTGCACACGCAAAATCAGAAGCTGATGGCGCATACCAGCCCGCTTGCCGGCACCCAATTCGATGCGCAACTCGACCAGATGCTTAAAACAGCTCAGCGCACGCACACCCCATTATCGGTGCTGATTCTCGATCTGGATCTGTTCGGCTTATTCAATGAGCGATACGGACGTCAGGCAGGCGATGCCTGTTTGCGCATGGTCGGCGAGCGCATCGCCAAATCGTTTGGACGAGGCTCGGATTGTGTCGCGCGATATAACAATGATGAATTTTCAGTCGCGTCGATGGGCGTAACCCGCGAAGGTCTGCAACAACATATGCACAAGCTGCGCGATCAGATTCGCGCGCTGAATATTCCACATCACGATTCACCCGATGGCGTTGTGACCATTTGCGCCGGCTGCGTCACGCTGGTACCGCAACGCGATACCACTGCGCAAGCTTTGCTGCAACGGGCGAATATCGCCTTGCAACAGGCAAAAAAACAAGGGCACAACTGCGAACACATCCAAAATAACGACCTTAGTTGAGTACGGGTTCTGCACCTTTTGGAAAGAGTACCCACATCTGACCGGACTGCTTCATACGCCCGGCTTGTGCGCCTGCCTGATCGCCGAACCCCCAGAAGAAATCAGCACGCACCGCACCGCGGATCGCACCACCCGTGTCCTGCGCCAGCATTAAACGATTCAGCGGCTGTCCGGTATTCGGATAGGTCGTTGACAGATAGACCGGCGCGCCCAGCGGAATGGTGCGCCGGTCTATCGCAATGCTATATTGCTCTGTCAACGGCACCCCCAGCGCACCCAATGGAGCGAACAGACTTTCCGGCAGTTCGCGGAAAAAAACATAACTGGGATTTTGCTCAAGGAGCGCGGCCAGTTTTTCCGGATGCTGCTCCGCCCAATTTTTAATTCCCTGCATTGATACCTGATCTGCGCTCAGCTCACCCATTTCAATCAACTTCTTGCCAACAGATACATAGGGGTGACCATTCTGGTCCGCATAACCGACCTTGACCAGACTGCCGTCTGCCAGCTCGATGCGCCCGGAACCCTGGATTTGCAAAAAGAACAGATCAACCTCATTGTCTACCCAAAACAACGCCCGCTTTGCGCCACTCCCGTTGTCAATCTCGGCGCGACTGAAATAGGGCACGATGCGATGGCCTTCCATTCTTCCGCGCAGACGCAGATCCTTCAACTGGGGATAAAGCGCGCCGATATCGATCATCAACAGGTCATCGGGCGCAGCATACAACGGATATTTATATCGCGCGGTCTTAACACGACTGCCGGACAATCTGGGCTCGTAGTAACCGGTAATCAAGCCGTGGTCGGAGCCGTCCGGATTGAACACCTGATAGGGCGTGAACGCCTCCTCAAAAAACGAACGCAACGCCTCATTGTCTGTCAGCTTCAATTCAGTGGCTCGCAAGCAAACAGCTTGCCACTCAGGCTTATTTTTCAGCGCATGACAGCTTTGTAAAAACGCAGCCCAGCTCGGCTGCAGATTCATCGTCGGCCAGTCGGGCAACATCTCCCACTTGCTGACAGCAAAAGGTTCAGCCGTTACTTCAACAGGCTGCGAAACTACGGGTGCGATGACGGTTGTCGCCACAGGCGGTACAGAGTTCGTACTGCAGGCGGCCAGAAACGGCAACAACACGGCGGCCAGACGCATGCCGGCAGAAAAGTTAGTGCAGAACACGTGGCACGCTCAATACAAATTCCGGGATTTCGACTTCAAATTCGCTGCCATCATCGCCGCGCATCTGATAACTGCCGCGCATGGTGCCAACTTGCGTGGCCAATACCGTGCCGCTGGTGTATTCAAAACTTTGATTGCGCTGCAGCATGGGTTGCTCGCCCACCACACCCTGGCCGCGCACTTCCTGTATATGATTGTACGCATCGGTGATCAGCCAGTACCGGCTGATCAATCTGCACGCTACCTGTCCCAGATTGGTGATCGTAATGGTATAGGAGAATACAAACCGATCAGCAGCCTCATCGGACTGATCGGGGAGGTATCTCACCTTGGTTTGAATGATGATGTCATGCTGTTTTTCCATGCATCGCATTTGAACCGATTTCACTCTGTATCGCAAGAGATAAAGCAGTGTTAATCCCGCGAAAATAATGCCATCTGTTACAGGTCCGCGATGATTACGGCTAAAAACAAACCAGGTTTATGCTAATCTCTGCAACTGAAAGGTTGGTAAATATGAACGGTTATTTGAAACGCATCCTCAACGCTCGCGTATATGACGTGGCGATTGAAACCCCGCTGGACGCAGCACCTACCCTGTCTTCGCGCACCGGCAACGCCATATTGCTCAAGCGCGAAGATATGCAGCCGGTATTTTCGTTCAAGCTGCGCGGCGCGTACAACAAGATGGCTTACCTCACCCCGGAACAACTGAAACGTGGCGTGATTACTGCATCAGCCGGCAATCACGCTCAGGGGGTTGCGCTCTCTGCACACAAAATGGGATGCCGTGCAATTATCGTGATGCCAACCACCACACCTCAGGTGAAAATCGAAGCGGTAAAGCACTTTGGCCGGCACGCAGTTGAAATTGTTCTGCATGGCGACAGTTACAATGACGCCTACGACCATGCAAAAACGCTGGAAGAAAAAAACCAGCTGACTTTCGTGCATCCGTTCGACGATCCGGATGTCATCGCAGGTCAGGGCACCATCGGCATGGAAATATTAAGGCAGCGATCCCAGCCCATACACGCGATTTTTTGCGCGATTGGCGGTGGAGGATTGATCGCTGGCGTGGCGGCCTACGTTAAGCAAGTCCGTCCAGATATTAAAATTATCGGCGTGCAGTCCGTCGATTCAGACGCCATGAATCAGTCCATGCAAGCCGGAAAACGCGTACAGCTCAACGATGTCGGCCTGTTTGCTGATGGTACGGCGGTCAAACTGGCGGGCGAAGAAACACTGCGCATCTGCCAAAAATATGTGGATGAAATCGTGCTGGTTGATACCGATGCCGTCTGTGCGGCGATAAAGGATGTTTTTCAGGACACGCGCTCCATCCTCGAGCCTTCCGGCGCACTGGCCGTTGCCGGCGCTAAACTGTATGCAAAACGCGAAAAACTCAAAGGCGAGACACTGGTCACCGTATGCAGCGGCGCGAACATGAATTTTGACCGCCTGCGATTTGTCGCTGAGCGCGCAGACATCGGCGAGAAGCGTGAATCTATTCTGGCCGTCACCATCCCCGAGACACCGGGCAGCTTTCGAAAGTTCTGCACACAACTGGGCAAACGCAACATCACCGAGTTTAACTACCGCTTTGCCGATCCTAAGGCGGCGAGAGTATTTGTCGGCATTCAGGTGCGCGATCAGGCCGAAACCACGGAGCTGGTCGAAAAACTGCAGGCACACAAACTGCCTACGCTGGATCTGTCCGACAACGAAATGGCCAAGCTGCACCTGCGCCATCTGGTTGGCGGCCATGCACCGGAGGCAACCGATGAGATCCTGTATCGATTCGAATTCCCTGAACGTCCCGGCGCGCTGATGAAATTTTTGAACAGCATGAGTCATGACTGGAACATCAGCCTGTTCCACTACCGCAATCACGGTGCTGATTACGGCCGCGTGCTGGTGGGCATGCAGGTGCCGGATCACGATAAACAGGCATTTACCGATTTTCTCAACACGCTGGGCTATCGCTATTGGGACGAGACGGGCAACCCTGCGTACAAACTGTTTCTTGGCTGACACCTGCCATGCCCGGTGATGAAAAGGCAGTAAAGCAGTCCATTCGAAAGCAGATCCAACTGCTGCGAGAGCAGCTCACACCCGATACTCGCGCAGCGCATAACGCCGCAATCACCCAGCGTTTATTGGCGAGGCCGGAATATCAGCGTGCGGAAACGGTGCTGGGATACATGAATTTCGGCAGTGAATATGCCAGCGATAGTTGGGTGGAAAAAGTATTGGGGGATGGGAAAAGTCTGATCCTGCCCAGAGTGAATCGCCACACCAACAGACTCGATTTATATCGGGTTAACGACCTGAAAAATCAACTGGCCGCCGGTTTGTGGGGAATACGCGAGCCCATCGTTGAACGCTGTGAACGGCTCAATGAAATAAATGAGGTAGAATTCGTCCTGTTGCCCGGAATTGCGTTTAGCCGAGATGGCGCACGTCTGGGTTACGGTGGCGGTTTTTACGACAAACTGCTGGCATATGTGCCGGCAGACACCACGCTGGCGACAGCCGCGTTTGGATTGCAAATCGTGGCACTGATTCCGCAGGAGTCAACGGATGTCCGCGTTGGGTGGATCGTCACCGAGACAGAAACCATAGACTGTAGCGCAACATAATTTCCTCAGGTCAGATTCCAACAAACCGGAACAACTGAGTGTTTCAATCAGAATAACTTTAGTGAGAGAGTGGAAGATGGCGAACTTACCCGATAACGATCCGCAAGAAACCCAGGAATGGCTGGATGCCCTTGAATCAGTCCTGAAAAATGAGGGTGCAGAACGCGCCCATTTCCTGCTGGGTCAACTGATAGACAAGGCAAGAAGTTCCGGCGCAGGTGTGCCTTTCAGCGCCACCACGCCTTATTGCAACAGCATTGCGCTGGGCGATGAAGAACGTTCGACCGGCAATCGTGAACTTGAACACCGGATTCGCGCACTGATGCGCTGGAATGCGATGGCGCTGGTATTGAACGCCAATCGCGACTCATCCGAACTGGGCGGCCATATCGCGAGCTTCGCGTCTGCCGCCACGTTATATGACGTCGCATTCAATCATTTCTTCCACGGCAAGACCGACACTCATGGCGGTGATCTGGTGTATTTCCAGGGGCACTCCTCCCCGGGTGTGTATGCACGCGCCTATCTCGAAGGTCGCATCAGCGAAGAACAGATGTACAAATTCCGTCAGGAAGCGGCAGGAGACGGACTGTCGTCCTACCCGCACCCCTGGCTGATGCCGGATTTCTGGCAGTTCCCGACCGTATCGATGGGTCTGGGCCCGTTGATGGCGATTTATCAGGCGAGATTCATGCGCTACCTGCAGCATCGCGGCCTGGTGCAGACCGATGGCCGCAAGGTCTGGGCCTACCTGGGCGACGGTGAAACGGACGAGCCGGAATCCCTGGGTGCAATCTCCATGGCAGGGCGCGAGAAGCTCGACAACCTTATTTTCGTGGTGAACTGCAATCTGCAGCGTCTGGACGGACCGGTGCGCGGCAACGGCAAGATCATTCAGGAACTCGAGGGCGTATTCCGCGGTGCGGGATGGAACGTGATCAAGATCGTCTGGGGCAGCAAGTGGGATCGTCTGTTTGCCAAGGACAAAAACGGCCTGCTGCAAAAACGCATGCAGGAAGTCGTCGACGGTGAATATCAGACCTACAAATCAAAGGATGGCGCCTACGTGCGCGAACACTTCTTCGGCAAATATCCTGAGCTGCTGGAAATGGTTGCCGACATGTCGGATGACGAAATCTGGCGCCTGAACCGTGGCGGCCATGATCCGCACAAGGTATTTGCCGCCTACGCAGCCGCGACCAAGCACACCGGCCAGCCTACAGTTATCCTGGCAAAAACCGTCAAAGGTTACGGTATGGGGGAAGCTGGCGAAGCGCAAAACATCACGCATCAGCAAAAGAAAATGGCAGGGCAGGTGCTGCTTAAATTCCGCGACCGCTTCAGCATCCCGCTGAACGATGCGGAAGTGGCCAGCCTTAACTTCTATCGTCCGCCCGAAGACAGCCTGGAGATGAAATATCTGAAGGAGCGCACCGCACAAATGGGCTCGGTACCTTCACGCACACCAGCCACAGAAGCACTGCAAATCCCGGGTCTCGACGCATTTGATTCCTTGCTAAAAAGCACGGAAGGACGTGAAATCTCGACAACCATGGCATTCGTGCGCATGCTGGGCATTCTGGTCAAAGACAAAAATATCGGCAGGCAAGTTGTACCCATCGTGCCTGATGAATCGCGTACCTTCGGTATGGAAGGCATGTTCCGCCAGCTGGGCATTTTCTCTCAGGTAGGGCAGCTATACACCCCGCAGGATGCAGACCAGCTGATGTTCTACAAGGAAGTCAAGACCGGACAGATATTGCAGGAAGGCATCAACGAAGCCGGAGCGATGTCCTCGTGGATTGCGGCGGCGACAGCCTATGCCAACCACGGCAAAGCGATGCTGCCGTTCTACATCTATTACTCCATGTTCGGCTTCCAGCGCATCGGCGATCTGGCCTGGGCGGCAGGCGACATGCGCGCACGCGGCTTCATGCTGGGCGGTACCGCCGGACGTACCACGCTCAATGGCGAAGGCTTGCAGCATGAAGACGGCCACAGCCATCTGATGTCAGCAACCATTCCAAATTGCGTATCCTACGATCCGACTTTCGCGTACGAGCTGGCCGTCATCATTCATGACGGCATGCGTCGCATGTATATCGAACAGGAAGACGTGTTCTACTACCTCACCGTGATGAACGAAAACTACGCACATCCGGCCATGCCGGAAGGCGCTGAAGAAAACATCATCAAGGGGATGTACCTGTTCAGCGAAGGCGCAGGAGATGAGACCAAGCCCAAGGTTCAGCTGATGGGCAGCGGTACGATATTGCGCGAAGTGATTGCAGCCGGTGAATTGCTGGCCAATGATTTCAATGTCAGTTCCGATGTCTGGAGTGTTACCAGCTTTACCGAATTGCGCCGCGACGGTATTGATTGCGAACGCTGGAATATGCTGCACCCGGAAGAACAGCCCCGCTTCAGCCATGTTGAACAGTGCATGGCGGATCGTGACGGTCCTGTGATTGCCGCAACCGATTACATGCGCTCGTTTGCCGACCAGATTCGCGGCTTCCTTCCCAAGAATTTCAAGGTATTGGGGACAGATGGCTTCGGTCGTTCAGATACGCGTAAAAACCTGCGCCAGTTCTTTGAAGTGGACCGTTTCTACGTCGCGATTGCAGCATTAAAGGCGCTGGCTGACGAAGGTACAATCGATGCGTCTGAAGTCAGTCGTGCGATTGCACTTTACAATATCAATCCAGACAAACCCAATCCAGTGACGGTTTAAGGTTAGGAGAGACTCGTGGCAGAAATGAAACAGGTATTAGTACCGGATATCGGTGATTATAAGGGTGTCAGCGTCATTGAAGTAATGGTGAAAGTTGGCGATGCAATCAATGTCGATGACACCTTGCTGACGCTTGAAACGGATAAGGCGGCGATGGACGTACCTTCGCCCTATGCAGGCGTTGTTAAAGAGTTACACGTTGAAATCGGCGACAAAATTTCGCAAGGTTCATTGATTCTGGTCATGGAGTCGAGCGACGCCACGGCCAGTGCAACTGAACAGCCTGCAGCGGTCTCAGCCCCGGCAGTAGTCGTTGCCGCAGCGCCAATCGCAGCGCCTGCTGCCGCGCCAATCGTCTCGTCCGGCGGAACGGCACACGCCAGCCCCGCAATACGCCGCTTCGCACGCGAACTGGGCGTGAACATTTCTCAGGTAAAAGGCAGCGGCGAAAAGGGGCGGGTGACAAAAGACGACGTGCAGAACTATGTCAAGTCCGCGCTAACGCAACCTCGCGCTGCGACCGGTGGCAACGGGCTTCAGGTGCTTGACATGCCGTCGTTCGATTTCGCCAAATTTGGCGCAATCGAAACAAAACCGCTGTCGCGCATCCAGAAAATTTCCGGTGCGAACCTGCACCGCAACTGGGTGACGATCCCGCATGTCACGCAGTTTGACGAAGCCGACATCACCGACATGGAAGCCTTCCGCAAGCAGTTGGGTGCGGAGTACGCAAAACAGAACATCAAGATCACGCCGCTGGCCTTCATGCTCAAAGCCGTGGTCGCTGCATTGCAGAAATTCCCCAAATTCAATGCCTCACTGGATGGCGAGAATCTGATCCTCAAGCAATATTTCCATATCGGCGTGGCCGTGGATACACCGGATGGACTGATGGTTCCGGTATTGCGCGACGTAGACAAGAAAGGCATCGTGCAGCTGGCTCAGGAACTGGGCGAAATCTCTGCGCGCGCGCGCGACAAGAAAATCACCGCAAATGACATGCAGGGCGGTTGCTTTACCATTTCCAGTCTGGGCGGAATTGGTGGTACCGCTTTTACGCCGATCATCAATGCACCGGAAGTGGCCATATTAGGCGTATCTCGTTCATCGATGAAACCGGTCTATCAGGACGGCGTATTCGTGCCGCGCCTGATGTTACCGCTGTCCGTATCTTATGATCATCGGGTGATAGATGGCGCAGCGGCGGCTCGCTTCACCGTTTATCTGGCACAAATGTTATCCGACATTCGCAGACTGGCTTTATAACGTTGAAAGTTAAACCCATCGGTATCCTCGGCGGCACATTTGACCCGATACACTACGGCCATCTGCGACTTGCCGAGGAGATGCTCGAATCAGCCGGATTGCAGCAAATCCGTTTTATTCCAACAGGCAATCCGCCGCACCGCGATATTCCGCTGGTCTCAGCGAATGATCGCAGTGCAATGGTGCAACTGGCAATTACTGACCAGCCGGCTTTCGTACTCGATGAACGCGAAGTCTGCCGGGCAGGCAAATGCTATACAGTTGAAACGCTGCGCGAATTACGCGCGGAAGCAGGTGAGTTACAACCCTTGTGCCTGCTGATGGGGGGAGACGCGTTCCTGCAATTGCACACCTGGCACGAATGGGAAGAAATACTTGAACTGGCGCACATCGTCGTAGGATATAGACCGGGTTACACGCTGGAAGACAGGATACACAGTGCACCGCGCCAACTGCGTCAACACTATCAGGACCGCTCGTGTAACGTGGCGTATTTATCGCAACACGCCTTTGGCGGCATTGCTGAACTGGCCATACCGAAACTTGAAATATCCGCCACGCTGATCCGTTCTCGCGTGGCAGAAAACCGCACCATCCGCTATTTGCTGCCTGCAACAGTGGCAAACTACATTTATCAACATCATTTATACACACCATGCTAACTACTGAAGAAAAAACTCTGGCCGTCGTCGCGGCTCTTGAAGACATCAAGGCCACCGACATCACCGTCATCGATACCAGCAAACTCAGCTCGCTGTTCGACCGCATGATTATTGCATCGGCCACTTCCACGCGCCAGACCAAAGCACTGGCTGACAACGTGGTCGTCAAACTCAAGGAGCAGGGTGAAATCGTCCTGGGCCGTGAAGGCGAAGATTCCGGTGAGTGGGTGCTGGTTGATCTGGGTGAGGTACTGGTCCACATCATGCAACCTGCCACCCGCGCTTATTACAACCTCGAAGAATTGTGGAGCAAGGCCCAGGCCGCACGCCCTAAGCTGGCCCAACTGCCGGAATAGGCATGAAACTGCTGATCGTAACCGTTGGGAACAAAATGCCTGACTGGATCACGACGGGGTTTAACGAGTACAGTAAACGCATGCCGCGCGAAGCGAGAATCGAACTGGTGGAAATCAAGCCAGAGCCTCGCACGACAGGCAAAACCACGCAGCAAATTATGGAAGCCGAGGCTCAACGTATCCTGAATGCGTTGCCGCAATACTGCCGCCGTATCGCAATGGACGAGCATGGCGCAACACCCACCACAAAACATCTTTCGGTTCAGATGAAAGAATGGATGAGTGAAGGTCATGACGTCGCATTTATTATCGGCGGTGCGGATGGCTTACATGACACAGTAAAGCAGGCTGCAGGACAGCTTCTGGCTTTATCTGCCTTCACGCTGCCGCACGCATTTGTGCGAGTATTGCTTGCTGAACAGCTGTATCGTGCGCATAGCCTGATGCACAATCATCCATATCATCGAGAATAGCGAGGGGTTTTCGCACCATGAATAGTCACCCACGCATTTATCTCGCCTCACAGAGCCCGCGCCGCCGAGAACTCCTCAAACAGATCGGCGTCCATTTCGAGCTCTTGCTGTTGCGTTCAGATTTACAGCGTCAGATTGACGTTGATGAAACGCCTCAGCCGGGTGAATCGCCGGCAGTATATGTTCAGCGCTTGAGCCAGGAAAAAGCAAAATCAGGCTTTGATGCCCTGCAGTTTCGAAATTTGCCCGCCTATCCGGTATTGGCGGCCGACACTGCGGTGACACTTGATGGCAACATATTTGGCAAACCGGTGGATGCAAATCAGGCCGCTGAGATGCTGCACGCACTCTCAGGCCGCGAGCATCAGGTATTAACCTCCGTCGCAATTGCCCAATCTGAACACGTGGAAGTGCGTCTTTCCACCTCCACAGTGCGATTTGCGAAACTCAGTGATGAACGTATCAAGCACTACTTGCAAACCCACGAATACCACGACAAAGCAGGTGGCTACGCCATACAGGGCAAGGCCGCCGCTTTTATCGAACATTTAAGCGGCAGCTATTCCGGTGTCATGGGTTTACCGCTGTTTGAAACCGTCCAACTTCTGCAGCAATTTGATTACCCCACTCCATGAGCGAAGAAATACTGATCAACGTCACCCCGCAGGAAACCCGCGTTGCAGTCATGCAACTCGGTGTCGTACAGGAACTGCACATCGAACGGAGCAGTAATCGCGGCATCGCCGGCAATGTCTATTTAGGCCGCATCAAACGCGTTTTGCCGGGCATGCAGTCTGCTTTTATCGATATCGGCCTTGAACGCTCCGCATTTCTGCATGTGGCCGATATATGGGAAAACAGCAACAGCGGCACTGACGCAAAACCGATCGAAAAGATCCTGTTTGAAGGTCAGAATTTGCTGGTGCAGGTTATCAAGGAACCCATCGGCACCAAAGGGGCGAGGCTCACCACGCAATTGAGCTTTGCCGGCAGACTGCTGGTATTTCTGCCGCAGGAAATGCGCATCGGCGTTTCTCAACGCATCGAAGGGACAGAACAGCGCGATGCACTGCGCGCAAAACTGCAGGCCATATTGCCTGCGGAACACAGTGGAGGCTACATCATCCGTACGGTCGCCGAGGCGAAAGATGATGCGCATTTTGCAATCGACATCGCTTATCTGGACAAGCTCTGGAACTGCCTGCAAACCGCATCAAAAACTGCCAGTGCACCCGAACTGCTGTATCAGGAACTGGATATCAGCCTGCGCGTATTACGAGACTTCGTAGGCGAGGACAGCGGACGGATTTTGATTGATTCCCGAAGCACCCGTAACAAGATGCTTGAATTTGCACAAAATTACAACCCGGATGCGGCTCAGTTACTCGAACACTATACCGGCGCGCGCCCGCTGTTTGACATGTACAACATTGAGGAAGAAATCGAACGCGCCTTATCCAAACGCGTTGATTTAAAATCAGGCGGCTATCTGATTATCGATCAGACCGAGGCCTTAACCACGGTCGATGTCAACACCGGCGGATTTGTCGGTCTGCGCAACTTCGATGACACCATTTTCAAAACCAATCTGGAAGCTACCCAGGTCATTGCACGGCAATTGCGCTTGCGTAATCTGGGCGGCATCATCATCTGTGACTTTATCGATATGGATAACCTGCAGCACAGGGATGCAGTACTGGAGGAGTTCAAAAAGGCGCTGGCACGCGATCATACCCGCATCAGTGTCAATAATTTCTCAACCCTGGGTCTGGTTGAAATGACGCGCAAGCGCACGCGTGAGAGTCTTGCGCATGTACTTTGTGAGCCCTGTCCTACCTGTAAGGGGCGTGGAGAGGTCAAGACTGCCCAGACGGTATGCTACGAAATTTTGCGTGAAATCGTTCGCGAAGCCCGTCAGTTTGATGCCCGTGAGTACCGGATTCTCGCTTCCCAGCAGGTGATCGATCTGTTCCTTGAAGAAGAATCACAGGCACTGGCAGGCTTATCCGACTTCATCGGCAAGCCGATTTCGATGCTGGTGGAGACGCAATACAATCAGGAACAATACGATGTTATTTTAATGTAGTGCTCGCGCCGACAATATGACTCTGCTAGACTTTCGACCGCGTAGCAATTGCGCGTTATAAAACTAATTAAAATACATTCAGGGAAAAAATATGTTGAAGACAAAAATCTTGGTTGCCCTTGCGGCAACATGCCTTTCTTCTGCTGCCTTCGCCAGCGAGCACGGCCATGAGGCCCATGACAGCCATGCAGCGTATACCGCTTCTGCGGACGAAGCCTGTATCGGTTTCGGCCCGCAGACGCCGCGCGACATCGACAGCCATCACGGTGAAAACCACCGCAGCATTTCAGCGGCACCCAGCTACAAACAGATGAATCTGTGCAACATCCACTTCCATTTGAACGCCGAGCACAAGTCCCGTGAATTTTCGATCCATGCCGAAGGCGGGCATGACGCGGAAGGATACCAGTGCAACATGAGCAAACATCTGAGCGAAGCCGAACTGGCCGCTACCGCAACACCTGTCTGCAAGAGCGAGCACGGTGAACTCAAACCGGGCGATACGATTGAAGTGCACTGGGTGTTTTCCTCAGCGGACGTGAAACCTGGCAAAGGCCTTGGTTCATGCCTGTCCGAGAACGACAAGAATCCTGACCTGCGCGTAGAATCTCAGGTCTTCACGCTGGTGAACGATCCGAATGCCCAGGACTTCAACACCCTGAGCTACAGCGGCAAGATGGTCGATGGCTACCATCAGGCCGATGCGATCCCGAGCAATACCGGCAAGCCCGTCGAGTTCATCGGCTCGACGACCGGCCCGATCTACACGGAACACACCTGCTCGCCGCTCCAGGTCACATGGAGCGTCCGCCCGCAATGCGCCAAGGTCAATATCGCGACCGTAGGCAAGTGGTGTGAGCACAACGCATTCGAAGAAGACCACGGCCACGGCGTTCGCAAGCTGGTCACCTCAGCCAAGCTGCTGTCCGAGATCAAGTAAGCGCTTACCTTCGGTGTGGCAACACACTGTTAACAATAGCCACCTTCGGGTGGCTATTTTTTGACCAGTAAACTATCCGGATCCGTCTTGCTGCCGCTAATCGCAACCACTTTATGACGCGATTGCGCCCCTTGTCTGAGTTCTACCTGCCGTATCGGCACATCGAATAGTCCGGCGATATACTTCAGCAGCGCGTCGTTGGCCCGGCCTTCAACCGGCGGGGCAGCCAGCTTTAACTTAAGCGCCTCGCCGTGTAATCCGGTGACTTCGCTGCGTCTGGCACCCGGTTGCACATGCAAGGTCAGCGTGATGATATCTCCATTGATTCGATACCATTGAACCATCAGAAGAGTCTTAGCACGACACCTTCGAGTGTGCCGACCAGCACGATCATCGCCAGCTGGCAAAGGATCAACAGCACCATCGGCGTCAAATCAATACTGCCCAGCATCGGCACGACACGGCGCAACGGATAAAGAAAACGCCGGGTCACTACATCCAGTACCGATGAAACCGAGGTATGGGGATTAACCCATGACAGTATCGCCTGAGCAAATACGGCGCCCATCAGCAGATACAGACTGATTTTCAGCAATTTGACTGCGGCCAGCATCAGTAAACCAATCAGGGGGAAACCGGCAAACCCCTGTATCAGCATCACCCCGCTCAGATAAAGTGTTTCCACCAGCAATGCCAATATCAGCGTCGCACTGTCGAACCCCCATGCCGCAGGAATATAACGGCGCGCGCGCAGGACAATAAAATCAGTGAACACCATCACAAATTCGCCGATCGGATTGCGCATCGGCGCACGCAGCCACTGCAAATGAAAACGCAGCAGCAGGATGGCCGCAAAAGATTGCACCACCACATCCAGCAGAAAAAGCAGCGCTTCGCTCAACATCATGCACGCCCCAACTCATCGCCCATTTCACGGGAACGCGCCTCAGCCGCCAAAGCGGCTGCTACGATGTGCTCTGCGACCTGATTGTCCGCCAGACTCAGCAGTGCGCGCTCGGTTGTGCCGTTCTTAGACGTCACGCGCGCTCTTAACACCGCGACCTCCTCAGCGCTTGCCGCCGCCAGTTTGCTGCCGCCCAGAAAGGTCGCCACACTCAGCCTGCGCGCATCTGCAGCATTAAAACCCAGCCTGACTGCAGCCAGCTCTAAGGCTTCGATCAGATAAAACACATAGGCCGGACCGCTGCCGGAAATCGCGGTGACCGCATCGATCATCACCTCATCATCTAGCCACATCACTTCGCCGACCGCACTGAGGATGCGCTGCGCCTGTTCACGTTGAACGGCAGTCACTGATGGCATTGCATACATCCCTGTCATGCCGCTTTGTATCAATGCCGGCGTATTGGGCATAGCGCGTACGATAATCTGGCTCTCCGTCCAGCGCGCCAGATCCTGCGCACGTATTCCGGCAGCAATGGAAATCAGCACCTGTCCGGTCAGGTGCGGAGCTAACTGCCCAGCCACCTCCTTTAACTGTTGCGGTTTAACCGCGAGCACGATGACCTGACTACCGTCCACCCCTTCGGCCAGACTTTCAACGGCACGCACCAAAAAATCCTGCTGCAGGCGGGTACGGTTTTCCGCATTGATTTCTACCACCGAGATCGTCCCGGCTGAAAACCCCTGCCCCAGCAAACCGCCGATCAGGGCGGTTGCCATATTGCCGCCACCGATAAAACAAATATTCATAATCTATCCTTCCTTGTAAATCCGGTTGCCAAAAATGGCTGAACCGATACGTATGATGGTTGCACCCTCATAGATTGCCGCTTCAAAATCATGTGACATGCCCATCGATAACGTATCGAGCGGCAAACCTTCCGCCTTTAACTGATCAAACAGCATACGCAACCGTGAGAACGCAACCCGCTGTTCTGACATATCCTCACTAGGCGCAGGAACGGCCATCAGTCCGCGCAATTTCACATTGGGCAATTGGGCGATCGCATGAGCCAATACGCTTGTATCTGCGATATCAACCCCGCTCTTACTGTCCTCATTGCTGATATTGACCTGCAGGCATAATTGTAACGGGGACAGATGAACGGGACGTTGCACAGACAATCGCTCGGCTATTTTCAACCTGTCTACGCTGTGCACCCAGGTAAATTGTTCGGCAATATCCCGCGTTTTATTGCTCTGTACCGGCCCGATAAAATGCCACTCAATCGGCAAATCCCGCAAACGGGCCATTTTAGCCAGCGCTTCCTGCAGATAGCTTTCGGCAAAACATATCTGGCCTGCCTGATAAGCGCTTCGTATTGCACCATCGGGAAAAGTTTTGCTCACGGCTAACAGACGAATGTTTTCAACAGCCCTGCCTGCGGACGCTGCCGCAACTGCAATTTGAGTGCGTACAGCTTGCAAGTTATAAGCTATAGTTGTCATAATCTCTTATCTGCTTTTTCATCTGGCCTTGTAGCTGACAGCCACTTCAACGGGAACATTATAATGGATATCACTGAACTGCTCGCCTTCGGCGTCAAGAACAAGGCTTCCGACTTGCATCTGTCCTCCGGATTGCCACCCATGATACGTGTACACGGTGACATGCGCCGCATCAATTTGCCCGCGATGGAGCACAAAGAAGTTCATGCGATGATTTATGACATCATGAATGACGGGCAGCGCAAGTTTTACGAAGAAAACAAAGAAGTGGATTTTTCCTTTGAAATCCCTAATCTGGCGCGTTTCCGCGTCAATGCTTTTATACAACAACGCGGGGCGGCAGCCGTACTGCGGACCATCCCCTCCAAAGTATTCAGCCTTGAAGACCTGAAATGTCCAAAAATATTTACCGACATAGCCAGTTTTCCGCGCGGTCTGGTACTGGTCACCGGACCTACCGGTTCAGGAAAGTCGACAACGCTGGCGGCGATGGTCAATTACATCAACGAAAAAGAACAAGGGCACATCCTGACGGTGGAAGATCCGATTGAGTTTGTCCATGAATCCAAAAAATGCCTGATCAACCAGCGCGAAGTAGGACGTGACACGCTGTCATTCAATGCCGCACTGCGATCTGCACTTCGTGAAGATCCTGACGTGATACTGGTCGGTGAAATGCGCGATCTGGAAACCATCCGTCTGGCAATGACAGCTGCTGAAACCGGTCATCTGGTGTTCGGCACGCTGCATACCAGTTCCGCGGCCAAGACGATAGATCGTATCATTGACGTTTTCCCGGCAGATGAAAAAGAAATGGTGCGCGCCATGCTGTCAGAGTCGCTGCGCGCGGTCATTTCTCAGGCACTGCTGAAAACCAAGGACGGGACAGGTCGCGTGGCTGCACACGAAATTATGATGTGCACGCCGGCGATCCGCAATCTGATCCGCGAAGCCAAAGTCCCGCAAATGTATTCAGCCATTCAGACAGGGCAGGGCATGGGCATGCAGACACTCGATCAATGCCTGACCAATCTGGTCAAAAGCAACATGATTGCCCCGTCAGAAGCGCGCACCAAGGCGATGAACAAGGATTTGTTCCCGGGGTGACAGTCATTATCGTAGCGAAGTCAGACTAATTTTGGAGTATTAGCATGGAAAGAGATCAAGCCACCGAGCTGATACACAGTTTGTTGCGCGGTATGGCCGCGAGAAAAGCATCCGATCTGTTCATCACAGCAGGCTTCCCGCCCGCTTTCAAGGTGGATGGGAAAATGACGCCGGTTTCAAGTCAGCCGCTGTCACACCAGCACACCCGGGAACTCGCCCGCAGCATCATGAATGATCGCCAGACGGCCGAGTTTGAGGCATCACATGAGTGTAATTTTGCGATCAGTCCGCATGGTATCGGCCGGTTTCGCGTCAACGTGTTCATGCAGCAGCAGCATGTGGGTATGGTCATGCGAACCATCACCACCAAAATCCCGGTTCTTGATGAAATGGGCATGCCCCCTATCCTGAAAGACATCGTGATGACCAAGCGGGGTCTGGTCATTCTGGTCGGCGCGACGGGTTCGGGCAAATCCACGACACTGGCGGCGATGCTGGGCCACCGCAATCAGCACAGCTACGGCCACATCATCACCATCGAAGATCCGGTGGAATATGTGCACGAACACGGCCACTGCATCATCACACACCGGGAAGTCGGCGTTGATACTACTTCCTGGGAAGCAGCGCTGAAAAACACCCTGAGGCAGGCACCGGACGTCATCCTGATCGGCGAAATACGCGATCGTGAAACGATGGAATATGCTGTCGCCTTTGCCGAAACGGGACACTTATGCATGGCCACGCTGCATGCCAACAGTGCCAATCAGGCGCTCGACCGCATCATCAACTTCTTCCCTGAAGAGCGACGTGAGCAGTTATTGATGGACTTGTCACTGAACACTAAAGCGCTGATTTCACAACGACTGATTCCAAAACTGGACGGCTCAGGCCGGGCGGCAGCCATGGAAATCCTGCTTAACACGCCATTGATTTCTGACCTGATATTCAAGGGTGAAGTGCATGCGATCAAGGGTGTGATGGCAAAATCACGTGAACTGGGCATGCAAACCTTCGATCAGGCCCTGTTCGACTTGTATGAAAGTGGAACGATCAGTTACGAAGAAGCGCTCAAAAATGCCGACTCGGTCAATGATTTGCGCCTGAAAATCAAACTGGAAAGCAAGCACACCGTTGACCGTGACGTGATGAGCGGCACATCCCATCTGCAGATGACATAAGTAAAAGAGCCGGTTTGCACCGGCTCTTTTACTTCAACAGCGTATCGCGGCTATTTGCCTGGCCGGTTGCTGCCGGAGACCATTTTATATTCCAGCAGGCGGCATTCAATTGCACCGTTGAACAGCGGCGTGCGCTTCGATGGCGACAGGCGCATCAACTTCAGGATGGCTTTATCTGCAGTAAATAAGTAAGCGGTCCATCCACCGAATTTGCGTTTGAGCGCATCGCCCAGCTTCGGATAGAGTTCCGCCAGCTCATCCAGTTCACCCATGCGTTCGCCATAAGGCAGGTTGGCCACCAGTATGCCGTGATCCGCGGGGGCGGAAATTTCCAGCACATTAGCCTGATTGAGTTCCACACAGTCGGATAACCCTGCGTCATGCAGATTGCGCCAGGCGGTTTTCATCGCGTCGCCATACATATCGCTGCCGTAGATTTCCAGCGGTTTTGGCGGTAACTGTGCTGCAATTGCTGCATCTTTCATCGCCTGCCAGACAGGCTTGTCAAAATTGAGCAGTTTCTCAAAAGCAAAACGCCGTGCAATGCCGGGCTGAATATTCAGCGACATCTGCACCGCTTCAAGTAAAAAGGTACCGCTGCCGCACATCGGATCAAGCAGCGGCGTACCCGGCGCCCAGCCAGACAGGCGCAGGATACCGGCGGCTAGATTTTCCCTGATCGGTGCGATGTTGGTGTTCTGACGTACACCACGTTTGAACAGAGGATCACCTGAGGTATCCAGATACAGCATCAGTTTTTCGTCTTCAATGAACACATGGATGCGCACATCAGGCGTCAGGGTATCGACGCTCGGGCGTTCGTCGCAATGTGCGCGGAAACGATCGCAGACGGCATCCTTGACCAGTAGCGTGATGAACTCCAGACTTTTCAGTGCGCAGCGAATCGCGGTGGTGTTCACCCTGATCGTATGCGTGACGTTAAACCAGCGCTGCCATTGCAGATCGAACACCGCTTTGTAAATATCCTGTTCGGTGCGGTAGTAAGTCTCCTTGACACGCCACAACACGCGACTGGCAACGCGATTTTCGAGGTTCACGCGATAACACAGTGGCCAGTCGCCAGAAAAATGCACGCCACCTTCGGTTGCACGCACCTTTTGTGCGCCCATCTCGACAAGGTCGTTAAACAGTACGGTTTCAAGACCGCGCGGGCAGGGGGCAAAAAAATCAGTCATAAATTTAGAATGGCTTTACGGTAACAAGGATGACAACAATTGTCAGAACAATGACAGGAATTTCGTTGAAAAAACGGTAAAAAACATGATTGCGAACATTCGCATCAGCGGCGAATCGCTTGACCAGAATACCGCAGTAATGATGATACGCATACAGCAGCACTATCAGCAGGAATTTGGCATCCATCCATCTCCCGCCAATACCCTCACCTAACCATAACCACAAGCCGGAAGCGATCGCCAGCCAGGCAATTGGCGTGACGAAACGATACAGCTTACCTTCCATCAATTTCAACCGCGCAATATCAGCCGCATCTGTTGCCATCGCGTGATTGACAAAAATCCGCGGCAAATAGAACAGTCCCGCGAACCATGAGACAACCATGATGATGTGAAAAGCCTTTATCCAGAGATACATAATGAACAACCCGTTGACAAGCAATGTGCGAATTATACTAGCTGCGCCTCTCACCCGTATCAGGGAATAGTCAAATATAGATAAACTTGAGTACCTGAAATACAGCCGAACTAACACAATACCGGCTGTATTCAAGTGCCGCGCTTGTCCAGTTCCAGCGGCGGTTACGTCAACTGATGACGTCCAATGCGTATCGAATCTGCTTTCAGCCTGGCTTGTGCTCTCGGGTGAATGGGGGGTAGTAAATGCTCAAATACAGGATACTGAATTATTCGAGTCTGACCCTATTTTTTAAGTCTGACCCTATTTTTTATTTTTATTGGCTAAGCGCTTCCTTTTCAGCGTCGGCGGCTGATGCCGGAATCCGACGGGCAAGTGTGAAATGCTTTGCCCAGTAGCCGTCGTTCAGGCTGGACACCATCACGCTGCCTGTCTGCGTGCTCGAGGCGTGGATGAACTGGTCGTTGCCAAGGTAAATCCCGACATGAGAAATGCTGTGCATGAAACTGAAAAACACCAGATCCCCCGGATGCAGTTCACGTCTCCGTATGTATTCCCCGATCTTGCTCAGCGCCACTGAACTGTGAGGTATTATCACACCTTCGGCCCGATCAAAAACATAATGCACGAACCCGCTGCAATCGAAGCCACTGACCGGATTGTTGCCGCCGCGCTTGTATAAAGCGCCTTCAAGGTTGCGCGCATAATTTAGCAGATTCATCACCGAAGCTGGCAACCTTACACCCTGCTCCGCAGGAAGCACTTCAGGTTCGGCAGCGGCGGCCATGCCGCTGAACAGCAGGATGCCGACAACAATGAGCGTCCGTAACCTCATCAATTATCCCGCCAGCTTTTTGAGCAACACCTCGTTCAGTTGCGCCGGATTAGCCTTGCCTTTGCTGGCTTTCATTGCCAGACCAACGAAAAATCCGAACAGCTTGTCGCGGCCTGCGCGGTATTCGGCAACCTTGTCGGCCTGAGATGCGATGATCTCATCCACCAGCGCTTCGATTGCGCCGGAATCGGAAACCTGTTTCAGCCCTTTAGCATCGATAATCGCATCCGCATCACCGCCTTCCGCCCACAGGGTGCGGAACACTTCCTTTGCGCCTGAATTGGAAATGGTGTTGTCTGCAATGCGTACCAGCATGCCGCTCATCTGCGAAGTACTGACCGGACATTGCGCCATCTCCAGAGCGTCGCGATTGAGTTGAGCGGACAACTCTCCGATCAGCCAGTTCGCGCACAGTTTGGCAGAGCCTGCTGCATTCACACAGGCATCAAAATAATCCGCCATTTCGCGTGAAGACGTCAGGCTATTGGCATCATAGGCAGACAACCCCAGATCGTTAACATAACGTGCACGACGCGCCTCAGGCAGTTCCGGCAACTCTGCGCGCATGGCGTCCAGCATGGCCGGTGTAATGTCGAGCGGCAGCAAGTCAGGATCAGGGAAATAGCGGTAATCGTGCGCATCTTCCTTGCTGCGCATCGCGCGCGTCTCGCCTGTGTCAGGATTGAACAGGATGGTGGCCTGATGGACTTTCCCGCCGCTCTCAATCGTGTCGATCTGCCACTGCACCTCGTAGTCGATCGCCTGCTGCATGTATTTGAAGGAGTTCAGATTCTTGATCTCGCGGCGCGTCCCCAGCGGCTCGCCGGGTTTACGTACCGATACGTTGACGTCGCAGCGGAACGAGCCTTCCTGCATGTTGCCGTCCGAGATACCGATCCAGCGCACCAGCGAATGCAATGTTTTAGCATAGGCGACGGCTTCTGCGGCAGAACACATATCCGGTTCAGAGACAATTTCCAGCAACGGCGTGCCGGCGCGGTTAAGATCCACGCCCGTCATCCCCTGCGATGCGCCGTGTACCGATTTTCCTGCATCCTCTTCCAGATGGGCGCGGGTGATGCGCACCACCTTTTCATAGGGCTTGGCGTTGCCGGACAGGGGCTCTACCTGGATAGTCAGGCTGCCCATGCCGACGACCGGCAGGTCGAACTGGCTGATCTGATACCCTTTTGGCAGATCGGGATAGAAATAGTTTTTGCGGGCAAAAACCGAGCGCGGCGCAATGTGTGCACCGACGGCCAGTCCAAACTTGACGGCGCGTTCGACCGCCCCCTTGTTCAGTACCGGCAACACGCCGGGCAGCGCAATGCTGACCGCATCCGCCTGTGTATTCGGCTCTGCACCATACGTGGTGGAAGCGCCGGAAAAGATTTTGGTATGGGTGGACAGTTGCGTATGCACTTCCAGCCCGATGACGATTTCCCAAGACATAGCCATATTTTCCTTTGGTTCCTAAAAACCTTGCGGGCAGCGCGTGTGCCAGTCGGTTGCCAGTTGATATTGATGGGCTGCGTTCAGCATGCGCGCCTCGTCGAAATAGTTGCCGATGATCTGCAGGCCGACAGGCAACGAATTGTCGCCAAAGCCGCAGGGAACAGACATGCCCGGCAATCCCGCCAGATTCACCGCGATGGTGTAAATGTCAGACAAATACATCTGCACCGGATCGTCGCCCTTGTCCCCGAGATTGAAAGCCGTGGAAGGCGAAGTCGGTCCCATGATCACGTCGCACTGTTTGAATGCATCGGTGAAATCCTGCGCGATCAGGCGGCGGATTTTCTGAGCCTGCAAGTAATAGGCATCGTAGTAACCGTGCGAAAGCACATAAGTGCCAATCATGATACGGCGCTTGACTTCCTCGCCAAACCCCTGCGAGCGGCTCTTTTCGTACATATCGGCCAGATCGGTGTACTCATCGGCGCGATAACCATAGCGCACGCCGTCAAAACGCGACAGGTTGCTGGAGGCTTCCGCCGGTGCCAGCACGTAATACACCGGCACGGCCAGTTTCGTATTGGGCAGACTGATACCGACAATGGTCGCTCCTAACTTGCGGTATTCGGCGATCGCCTCCTGAACACGCGCCCCAACATCGGACGACAAGCCTTCGGCAAAAAATTCGCGGGGCAAGCCGATGCGCAAGCCTGACAGCGGCTTATTCAAGTCTCGCGTGTAATCTTCTTTTTCGCGCTGCAATGAGGTTGAGTCGCGCTCGTCGAAGCCGGTCATCACGTTCAGCATCAGCGCACAGTCTTCGGCGCTCCTGGCCATCGGCCCCGCCTGATCAAGGCTGGAAGCAAAAGCGATCATACCATAGCGTGAAACCGTGCCATAAGTCGGCTTGATGCCGGTGATACCGCACAGCGCGGCCGGCTGGCGGATCGAGCCGCCTGTGTCGGTACCAGTCGCTGCAGCGCAAAGGCGCGCGGCGACCGCAGCAGCTGCGCCACCGGAACTGCCACCCGGCACCGCATTCTGGTTCCACGGATTTCTGACCGGGCCGAAATACGATGTCTCGTTTGAAGATCCCATGGCGAATTCATCCATGTTGGTCTTGCCAAGGTTAATTGCACCCGCCTTGTTGAACTGTTCGACCACATGTGCGTCATACGGTGCAATGAAGTCGCCCAGCATCTTCGAACCGCAGGTCGTACGCCAGCCTTTCGCGCAAAAAATGTCCTTCTGTGCAATAGGAATGCCAGTCAGTGCCTGCGCATCACCCGTGGCTAACCGCTGATCGGCCATAGCCGCCTGCGCCAGACTGGTTTTGGCATCGACCGTGATGTAAGCGTTGTAGACAGGATTATGTGTAGCAATACGGTCAAGATAGGATTGCGTTAACTCGACGCTGGATATTTGTCTGGCGCGCAACGCCGCGCCCAATTGTGTGAGGGTGAGATTTAACATGTATATTTACTCGATAACTTGCGGGACAAGATACAGACCGGCTTCGACTTGCGGTGCAATGCTTTGAAACAATTCGCGCTGATTCGTCTCGGTGACGATATCCTCGCGCAGACGCTGCGACAAATCCTGTGCATGCGACATCGGCTCGATACCGATTGTATTGACGGCCTGCATTTCGGCGATCAGTTCAAAAATGCCAGAGAGTTGCGCTCTGGCGGCTTCAATTTCGGTGTTGTTCATGGCCAGTCGCGCCAGGCGCGCGACTTTTTGAACATCGGCTGTACTTAATGACATAGTAAAAGCTTTATATTAATGAGACTGATAGGGTATCATACCGCGATTATTCAGCACACCATTTTAGACTTTTCGGGAATCAACATGTTTGGACTTTTTAACGGCTATTTTTCTAATGACCTGGCAATTGACCTGGGAACAGCCAATACGCTGATCTGGGTGCGCGGGCAAGGCATCGTCCTGAATGAGCCATCAGTGGTTGCCATCCGTCAGGAAGGCGGACCAAACGGCAAGAAGATCATTCAGCAAGTTGGTTTGGGTGCCAAACAAATGTTGGGTCGTACACCGGCCAACATCACCGCGATCCGTCCGATGAAAGACGGCGTGATTGCCGACTTTACCGTGACCGAGCAAATGCTCAAGCAATTCATTCGCAAAGTTTACAAGGCCAGTATTTTCAGCCCCAGTCCGCGTATCGTCATCTGCGTTCCCTGCGGATCGACTCAGGTTGAGCGTCGAGCGATCCGTGAGTCCGCAGTCGGTGCCGGTGCTCGCCGCGTCGAACTGATCGAAGAACCAATGGCTGCCGCAATTGGCGCAGGTCTGCCAGTTGAAGAGGCAACCGGTTCGATGGTGGTCGATATTGGTGGCGGCACGACTGAAGTCGGGGTCATCTCATTGGGTGGCACCGTCTATTCAGGTTCAGTGCGCGTGGGCGGTGACAAGTTTGACGAGGCGATCATCAACTACATCCGCCGCAATTACGGCATGCTGATCGGTGAAACCACTGCCGAAGAAATCAAGAAGACTATCGGTTCTGCCTTCCCGGGTTCTGAAGTGCGCGAAATGGAAGTAAAGGGCCGCAATCTGGCTGAAGGCGTGCCGCGCAGCTTTACCATTTCCAGCAACGAAATCCTCGAAGCCTTGACTGATCCGCTTAATAATATTGTCAGTGCAGTGAAAATTGCGCTGGAACAGACACCACCTGAACTGGGTGCAGATATCGCGAACAAGGGCATGGTGCTGACCGGTGGCGGCGCATTGCTGCGTGATATCGATCGCCTGCTGATGGAAGAAACCGGCTTGCCTGTACTGATCGCGGATGATCCGCTGACCTGCGTAGTGCGAGGTTCTGGTCATGCGCTTGAATACATGGATAAATCGACGGGTATTTTTACGACTGAATAAGTTTTGGCATGGGGTAGTTGCTACAATTACCCCATTTTTTCAACGCCCATTCATCACTTCGGCACTACCTGCCGCTCAATTCACCAGTTACCAATCACAAGCTAGATGGACAGCACGCAAACTTTTCAGGTTTTTAATCGGGGCCCCAGTCCCGGGGCCCGTCTTGTGTTTTTTGTCGTACTCTCATTGCTGCTGATGTTTGTAGACACGCGCTTCCGTTATCTTGAATCTACCCGCAGCGTATTGTCCGTGCTGATTTCACCGATACAGCGTCTGGCAACACTGCCCTATAGCTTTTTGCAGGAAGCGGGCGATTTCTTCGTAACACAGAACAGTTTGCTGAATGCAAAAAAAGCGCTCCAGCGTCAACATGAACTGGATGCCATTCAGATGCTGCAACAGCAATCCTTGATGCAGGAAAATCAGCAACTTCGCAATATACTTGCCTTGCAACAGCGCAACCAGTTTACAGCTCAATTTGCTGAAATTGTCTATGCTGAACGCGATGTATTCAGGCGCAAAGTGCTGCTCAACAAAGGCAGCGCCTCCACCGTACAGGCAGGTCAGGTTGTAATGGATGACAAGGGTATCGTAGGCCAGGTTACGCGCGTTTTTCCATGGCTGTCTGAAGTGACGCTGATCACTGAGAAGGATCATGCCGTGCCTGTGCAAGTGTTGCGCAACGGATTACGCAGTGTCGCATTTGGCGCAGGGGACACCAGTCAGTTGTCGCTGCGGTATATGCCTGTTAGCACCGATATCCAAAATGGCGACATTCTGGTGACTTCCGGCATCGACGGGCTCTATCCCCCGGGCATTCCGGTCGCCAAGGTTGAAAAAATTGAGCGAGATGCGGCATATCCATTTGCTCGTATTGTTTGCCTGCCGGTCGGCGGGGTGGATAAATTTCGCCACCTGCTGATTCTGTCTTCAATGCCCAAGCAAGTGGAACGCCCCGAACCCGAACCAGTACCTGACAGACAGAAAACCAGAAAGCCGGTAGGACACTGATGCCTTATCTCGACCAGACCCAGCCGGAAATTTTGCGTCCCGTCAGCAACCTGTTCATTGTGATGAGCATAGATCGGAAGAGCGTCGTGTAGGGAAAGAGTGTAGATCTCGGTGGTCGCCGTATCATTAAAAAAAAA
>FZPY01000033.1_pt1 | contig 55624 bp, 48 predicted proteins | sample 1534801 | NCBI WGS metagenome assembly FZPY01 (sample SAMEA104161950, study PRJEB21768) | metagenome | isolation source: underground water | reverse complement strand
TTATGGCACAAAGCCAATCATGCAGTAAGCAAAATTATCGACTTATGAATAATCGCTTTATGCCTGACAGCGGAAGTATACGCTGCTCGCTTCCTGCAGGAGTTTGAAATTTGAAGAGAGTCTTGAGAAAAAACCAGTTGGACAGCTTCTGGATCGTAAATTGTCCGCCGACTTGGAAAACTCGACGGACAGGTACAAATCAGACTCCAACCGCGACATTCATCACATCGCTCCACTGACCGACAGGCGCGTCGTGCAAGCGGTAAATCGCCTTGTATTTCCAGTTGGTGCCAGTATCGGGCAGCGGCGTGGTATCTATCGTATCGGGCTCGGTATTGACCGAAAACAGTGCAAAACCATTTCCCCGGTCCGCCCATATCTCGATCGAACCCGCCTGCCCCTTGGTCCAGCAGATCACAGGACTTCCTGCGCTGAAGCGGCTCTTCAGCACGGGCTTCCAGGTGTCGGGTTCCAGAAGGATTTCGGGGCCGATCAGCCGCAGATGCTGGCCGATCGCCTCGGTGTAATTCCTGTGCGCCTTGATGCCGGCCACCAGCGTTGACAATCGCCTGATGACGCCTGGATTGACGAAAGGCGGAGGCGCCTCATCGCCCCTGGTCAGTACAGGCCAACCGGCAGACCCGCTGCCGCCATCGCGCAGCTGATTCTTGTGGGCGGTCCAGTTGTGCGCATCGCTCTGCACCTGATGCTGCATCGTGAGCGAATAACGAAATGCCTTAGTGTCCGCATTGTGGCTTTCAAGCGCTTCTGCGCTGAGATTAAAGTCCGGCGCATAAGCGGGCAGATTCGCCGCAAGATGCTCCATCAGTTCGACTTTGCCCATATCGTCGTTGGGCATATAAGCAGCTGTTGCCATGATAAGACTCCTTTGGTTGATTAACATGAAACCGGCAGGCCACAAATTCAGGACAGGGATAAAAAAATCGATGCGAGTGCTTAACTGCCGGATGCCCGTATATTCCTGCCGACTGCTCCCAGATTCCTGCAGGGTGATCTGTACTTTCCCCTGCTGGATTTGCACTTCCCCCAGTGGGATTTGCACTCTCGCCAGTTGGATTTGCACTCTCGCCAGTTGGATTTGCACTCTCGCCAGTTGGATTTGCACTTTCGCCAGCAGGGTTTGCACTCACGCCAGTTTAATTTGCACTTTCGCCAGTTTAATTTGCACTCACGCCAGAAGGATTTGCACTTCCCTCTGCGGGCTTTGCGGTTTCCGGTGAATTCCCCCGACACTCCGGCTGTCATACCGACTATCCCGCTGGGCAATACGGCGACTCCGCAACGCCATGCAACTACTCCGCTACGCCTGCAACCTACTCCGCCATACACTTAAGCTGGTCTGCTACGCCCTCAAGTTAATCTGCTACGCACTCAAGTTACCCCACTGCGTACGCAATCTGCTCTGACGCACCTGCAATCCACCCCGGCGCTTCTGCAAACTACTGCACCGATCCTTTCAACCAGAGTGCGGCGCCTGTTTACTACTTCGCAAATCCATGCAACCCGACTGCAGCTCCTGTTAACTTGCCTGCGGCATGTCTTTTCCTGACTGCAAAAGCTTCAAACCGGACTGCAAACTGCGCTGACATGACTGCCGGGTATCCAGCCGGCTCTGCCGCATCCTGTTTGGGGAAAGACCGTTACGAAATATAAACCCGGGGTTGCCGCGAATTCTGTGCACGGCGGTTCAATTAAACAATATGCATGAATATATAGAACTGAAGATATAGACGCCACACGCTGCGGGCATCAAACTCCGTATATTTCATACGTAAAGATCGGTCTCCGGCGCAAACACGCGCTGCAAAAAGTCCGGCAGACTGCTAGAATCCATGCTTTGCAACTGACCCATCAAAGGAATACGAATATGTCCATGTCCGACCGCGACGGTTTTATCTGGCACGACGGCAAACTGGTGCCCTGGCGCGACGCTACCACTCACGTTCTGACCCACACGCTGCACTATGGCATGGGCGTATTTGAAGGCGTACGTGCTTACAAAGCAGCAGAAGGCACGGCGATTTTCCGCCTCAAAGAGCACACCGAACGCCTGTTCAATTCGGCAAAAATCTTCCAGATGAAGATGCCGTATGACATGGAAACCGTCATGGAAGCGCATCGCGAAGTCGTGCGTGCCAACAAGCTCGAATCCTGCTATATCCGCCCGATCTGTTTTTACGGCTCGGAAGCCATGGGTATTGCGGCAACGACGCTTTCCACCCATGTGGCAATCGCGGCCTGGCCGTGGGGCGCTTATCTGGGCGACGAAGGTATGCAAAAAGGCATCCGCGTCAAGACTTCCAGCTTCACCCGCCACCATGTGAACGTGAACATGTGCCGCGCCAAATCGGTCACGACTTACGCAAACTCTATCCTGGCGCATCAGGAAGTGGCGAACGACGGCTACGACGAAGCGCTTTTGCTGGATGTGGACGGTTACGTAGCGGAAGGTGCAGGCGAGAACCTGTTCATCGTCAAGAAGGGCAAGCTGTACACCCCGGATCTGACTTCCTGCCTGGAAGGCATCACGCGCGATTCCGTGATCACGCTGGCTAAAGAGATGGGCATCGAAGTGATCGAAAAGCGCATCACCCGCGACGAGATTTACTGTGCCGAAGAAGCCTTCTTCACCGGCACGGCGGCTGAAGTGACGCCGATACGCGAACTGGATCAGCGCATGATCGGCGCAGGATCACGCGGTCCGGTTACAACCTTGCTGCAACAGGCTTTCTTTGATTGTGTTGCAGGCAAACACCCGCTGCACACCGACTGGCTGGATTACGTTTAAGGAGATGCACCGTGAGCAACATCACTCATCGTCAAATTGACATCACTGCACATGACTTGCCGCTGACCTGCCCGAGACCGGGGGACAGTCTCTGGAACGCACACCCGAAAGTGGCCCTGGCACTGAACAGCGAGGGAGAGGCGCATTGCCCGTATTGCGGAACGCTTTATAAATTTAAAGGCGAACAGCCTAAGGGGCATCACTAGCTAACTGGTCTGCTGCGTTCACGCCGCAGACCCGTTGCAAAAAATTGGAGCGGTATGTACAAAATATTAGTCATCGGCCCCAGCTGGGTGGGCGATTGCATGCTGATGCAGCCGATGCTGATGCGCCTGAAACAGCGTCATCCGGACTGCCTGATCGACGTACTTGCACCTTCATGGACAGCCTCGCTGCTTCACGCATTGCCTGAAGTCAACGAGGCGATCGTCAATCCATTTCCGCATGGCGAGCTGAATATCAGCGGGCGACACCAGCTCGGCGTTGACTTGCGCGCCAGCCAGTACGATCAGGCCATCGTATTACCCAATTCACTCAAATCCGCACTGGTGCCCTTTTTTGCCCGGATTCCGCTGCGCACCGGCTTTGTCGGCGAGCTGCGCTACGGCTTGCTCAACGATGCGCGCAAACTCGACAAAAAAATATTGCCGCTGATGGTGGAACGCTTCGCGTATCTTGCCGAAGCGCGCGGTGAAAGCATCCCGAGACCCTTATCCAATCCGAAGCTTTGCGTATCGGACACACAGCGCGAGACTACGCTGAACAAACTGGGCCTCACACTGAGCCGGCCAGTCGCCATATTCTGCCCGGGTGCCGAATACGGCCCTGCAAAGCGCTGGCCGATCGCGTATTTTGCTGAAACCGCGCAGCGACTGCACGATGCGGGGTATGCAGTCTGGCTGATCGGCTCAAACAAGGATAAAGAGGTCGCTGAAAAAATCGTCGCGCTGGGTAATCCGGCTGTTCGCAATCTGTGCGGCAGCACCGATCTATCCGATGCCATTGCACTGCTGTCTGTTGCCGCACTTGTGATCAGCAACGACTCAGGGCTGATGCACCTGACAGCTGCACTGGACCGTCCACTGATCGCCCTGTTCGGCTCCAGCAGTCCACAGTTTACCCCGCCGCTCTCGGCAGCAGCACATGTCGTGAAACTCGACATCAAATGCAGCCCCTGCTTTAAACGTGAATGTCCGTTAGGTCATTTCAACTGCATGAATCACCTGACACCCGATCGGGTCTGGGAACAAGCCCGTCAGATTATCACAGTCAACTAGGCATGCGACCCGACACCATCCCCTGTTTGACGAACAATGGCGTGAACGAATCCCGGCATATGTTTCCTGCCAAAGAAATCTTTAAGGCGTATGACATTCGCGGCATCACAGGGAAAACGCTGACAGCGGATATCGTCGAAACCATCGGACACGCCATCGGTTCAGAAGCTGTCGCACGCGGACAAACCGCCATTGCCATCGGTCGTGATGGTCGCCTGTCAGGCCCTGAGCTGATCGCAGCGCTGGCGTGCGGCATACAAAAGAGCGGCATCGATGTCATAGACATAGGATGTGTCGCCACGCCAATGGCGTATTTTTCAGCTTTTCATCTGAATACCAATAGCTGTGTCGTGCTCACCGGCAGCCATAATCCGCCTGACTACAATGGCCTTAAGATTGTACTCAATAAAGAGACACTGTACGGCGATGCGATACAGGCGTTGCGCAGCCGAATCGAGCAGAATAATTTCACACATGGCGCTGGCAGCTATACACAGCAGGATATCAGCTGCGCTTATATCAGCCGCATCGTCTCGGATGTTGCACTTGAGCGCCCCTTAAAAATCACCGTCGATTGCGGCAATGGCGTGGCCGGTGCCTATGTCGCCAGGCTTTACCGCGCACTTGGCTGCACGGTTGAAGAGCTGTATTGCGAAGTGGACGGCAATTTCCCCAACCATCATCCAGATCCGTCAGACCCAAAAAACCTGCAAGACCTGATTGCCGCTGTCCGCAGCAATGGCAGTGAACTGGGACTGGCCTTCGATGGCGATGGTGATCGCCTGGGCGTGGTCACAAAAGACGGCCAGATCATCTATTCGGACCGGCAACTGATGCTTTTTGCAGCCGATATGCTAAGCCGCAATCCGGGCGCATCCATCATCTTCGACATCAAGTCTACCCGCCTGCTGTTTGACTGGATACGACGACACGGCGGCGTCCCGGTGATATGGAAAACCGGCCATTCGCTGATCAAGGCCAAGATGAAAGAGACCGGCGCATTGCTCGCAGGTGAAATGACAGGTCATCTGTTCTTCGTGGAACGCTGGTATGGCTTCGACGACGGCCTGTATGGCGGCGCGCGGCTGCTGGAAATTTTAAGCAAAACTGCGGACCCTTCCGCAGCTCTCAATGCGCTGCCGGATGCATTCTGTACGCCGGAAATACACATCAGGACGGAAGAAGGAGAAAACCACGCGCTGCTTGCAAAATTGCAACTGACGGCGCAGTTTCCCGGTGCGGTTGAGATCATTACCATAGACGGCCTGCGCGTGGAATATGCAGATGGCTTCGGTCTTGCCCGCGCCAGCAACACGACGCCGGTGATCGTATTGCGCTTTGAAGCAGATACTCACATTGCGCTGATTAGATTACAAGATCAATTCCATACGATATTACTGGAAGCTGCACCCCACTTGGTTATACCGTTCTGAACAGCCAACCGGAGCAACTTGTCCGAATGTTGAATTATGTTTATTCATCATGGCTTAAAATTGCAAACCGACATTGATTCCGACAAATTGAACCAAACCGACCGAGTAAAGATGATCAATCCTGCCTTTTATGAAAACCTGGTTCCGCTCATTGCCGATACGCATCGCAATTTGAAAATCGATGACGCAGTCGTCAAATTCGGGTTTGCCCGCAATTGCACGTCGGTTCCGGTGCTGCAAACGGAGTTCGCAAAAGCAGCACTCACCTACCCTCTGGTATTCCTTCGCAAAGAAGGACAGCCATTGCAGGCCGTGGCTATGCTCGGTGTCTGTGACACTGAAAATCTGTTCGTGAATACTGATAATCGCTGGGATGCGGACTATATTCCGCTGTACCTGCAGCACTATCCGTTCAATCTGATGACGGGCCTGCAAGCTGAACAGCTTGGTATAGACGACAGATGCAATGCGCTGAATTTTGTTCGCGGCGAGTTGCTCATCGATGCGGCAGGAATTGAACAGCAGCGGGTACATGAAGAGCTGCAATTTTTTCACGACTTACAGCTGGAACTGGCGCGAACAGAACGTACAGTCACTCAGCTGGATGAACTCGGCCTGCTTGTGCCGCTGACCGATCAATTGGATACGGCAGAGTGCACGGTACAGTTGCAAGACTTATACCTGATCGATGAGGAAAAATTCGCGCAAATCGATCATACCGCCCTGCCGGCATTATTTGAAAGCGGTGCATTGAATCTGGCCTATGCGCATATCGCCTCACTGAACAATATGCGCTATCTGTTAAAACGCGCAGCGCGGCGTGTAACGGAAAAGCCCCGCGCCATCAGAAAAATGCAGGCGCTGGAAGCAGGATTCCCGCGCAAACTGGATGCGGACTCGCAAAAACCGACGCTGAGATTAAAAGCTGTCGAGACCCCCGTTGCGACGGCAGAACAGGACATCCAGCGTAAACAGGATGTCGTCAAAAAGCTCAATGAAGAAATGAGCCGTCTGGCTCAGGAACATAAGCAGCGCTATGCGCAAGATGCCGATGAAACTGCATCGACGTTGACTGTTGAGGCTCCCGAATGCCCGGCAGTGACAAAACGAGAAATCCCTCAACGTACCTTAATAACAGCGGCTGCAGTTTTTGCCGGTATTGCGATTATCTGGACGTTTTCGGTTAAAAAACCTGGCACCCCTGATATCGAAACGAAATCCACTGTCGTGAGCACATTGCCTGCCGGTGCAACTGCGGCGCCGCAAGCGCTTCGGGGTACCGATCCGTTTGCAGGCGAGATGGTGCAGATTTTACCGGGTAAATTCAGGATGGGCTCGACAGAGGGGGATTCGGATGAAAAGCCTGTACGAAATGTCACAATCAGTCATGCATTTGAGCTTGGAAAAACGGAAGTGACGCATAAACAATGGATCGATGTGATGGGCCGCCTTCCTGACAACCTCAGTTTCAAGAGTTGCGGAGACGATTGCCCGGTGGAAAACATCAGCTGGAAAGACGCACAGCAATTCATCAGCAAACTTAATACGATGTCTGGCAAAAAATATCGTCTGCCAAACGAAGCGGAATGGGAATATGCGTGCCGTGCGGGTGGAACACAAACCTATTGCGGCAGCGACAATCCGGATGCGGTGGCCTGGTACGGGAAAGCGGGTAGAACGCCCCATCCGGTTGCAACGAAAGAAGCAAATGCGTGGGGACTTTACGACATGAGCGGCAATGTATGGGAGTGGGTGGAAGACTGCTACAGCAAGCAATATGGCGAATCAACGAGCCGCTGTGATGCACGCGTATTGCGCGGGGGGTCCTGGTCCAATGATGCAGACACACCCCGCTCAGCCAACCGTTACAAGCGGCAGGACAGCGAGCGTTTCAATAACGCAGGTTTCCGGCTGGCAAAAGAACTATAGCGTGCACGGGTCAGCTTTTCAGCAGAGCCGCACCCGCTATACTACAGTTTCGCGCTAACCCACTCAGGTACGGATGCTAACGCTGCAGCCAGATTGTCAGGCAGTGTACCGCCTGCCTGCGCCATATCCGGACGACCGCCCCCCTTGCCGCCGACCTGTAACGCAACCATATTGACCAGTTCGCCAGCCTTAACTTTACCAGTCTGATCGGCAGTCACACCGGCGATCAGTGCAACCTTGCCGTCCGTCACTGCAGCTAACACGATTGCAGCAGATTTAAGCTTGTCTTTGAGTTTATCCAGCATCTCGCGCAAGATAGCCGCATCCGCGCCCGGCAACACTGCTGCCAGCACGTTTACGCCTTTAATATCCTGTGCCTGCGCCAGTAATTCATCGCCTTGCACCGAGGCCAGCTTGCCCTTGAGTGCGGCCAATTCGCGCTCCAGACGGCGTACCTGATCGAGTACTGCCACGACACGCGCGGGCACATCTTTAGGCAATACTTTCAATGTACCGGCCACGCCACCCAATGCGGTTTCCATGCCCTGCATATAGCTCAGCGCATTGTCACCTGTCACGGCCTCGACACGGCGCACACCGGATGCCACGCCGCCTTCAGCCACGATACTGAACAGACCGATGTCGCCGGTGCGCGCAACATGCGTACCGCCGCACAATTCGATTGAGGTACCGATATTCAGCACGCGCACTTCTTCGCCGTATTTCTCACCAAACAGCATCATCGCACCAGTTTGCTGCGCATCAGCTATATTCATCACGCGCGACTGGTTTTCGACATTCTCCAGAATCTCGGCGTTCACAATGGATTCCACCCGGCGTATCTCATCATCTGTCAGCGGCTGGCTGTGGATGAAATCGAAACGCGTCTTGTCCGCATCGACCTGCGAGCCCTTCTGCTGCACATGCGTGCCCAGCACCTCACGCAATGCTTTATGCATCAGATGGGTGGCCGAGTGATTGCGCATGATGCGGATGCGGGCCAGCTTGTCCACACGGGCGGCGACATTGTTGCCGACGGTGATCCGGCCTGTCGTGACCGTGCCGTGATGACCGAATACGGCAGCCTGTATTTTCTGGGTATCTTCTACCGCAAATATTCCATGTACGCTGCGCAGTTCACCGCGGTCCCCCGCCTGACCGCCCGACTCGGCGTAAAAAGGCGTATCGTCCAGCACCACCACGCCGGTATCGCCCTCGTTCAGTTCATTCACCAATACCGAATCTTTATACAGCGCCAGCACGCAGCCCTTGTGTTCCAGCGTGTCATATCCATGGAAGGTAGTCGCCGGGCCTTCGTATTCCAGATTCGCCGCCATCTTGAATTTGCCGGAAGCGCGCGCCTGCTGTTTTTGCTGAGTCATCGCCGCATCGAACGCTGCAGCATCGACCGTCACGCCGTGTTCGCGGCAGACATCCTGCGTCAAATCGAGTGGAAAACCGAACGTATCGTGCAATTTGAATGCGGTTTCACCATTGAAGACGCCGGCATGGTTCATCCCGGCCAGCTCGGATTCGAGGATGGTCATGCCGTTTTCTATCGTGGCGAAAAAGCGTTCTTCCTCCAGTTTTAAAATGCCCTTCACGCTGACTGCGGAAGCGGCCAGATCCGGATAGGCATCGCCCATCTGTTCAACCAGATCGGGCACCATTTTGTAGAAAAATGCGCCTCTGGCTCCCAGCTTATAGCCGTGACGGATCGCACGACGGATGATGCGTCTCAGCACGTAACCACGCCCTTCATTGCCGGGGATCACGCCGTCGCTAATCAAAAATGAACAGGCGCGAATATGATCCGCCAGCACTTTCAATGACGGAGAATCAAGATCCGCACAATTTGTCTCGCGCGCAGCAGCCGCAATCAGCGCCTGAAACAGGTCGATTTCATAGTTCGCGTGCACATGCTGTAATACAGCCGAGATGCGCTCCAGTCCCATGCCGGTATCGACCGAAGGCTTGGGTAGCGGATGCATGACCCCGGCTTCGTCGCGGTTGAACTGCATGAACACGTTATTCCAGATTTCGATGTAGCGGTCGCCATCTTCTTCGGGCGTACCGGGCAGGCCGCCGGGAATATGTTCGCCGTGATCGTAAAATATCTCCGTGCAAGGGCCACAGGGACCGGTGTCACCCATCATCCAGAAATTGTCCGACGCGTAGCGTGCGCCTTTGTTATCGCCAATGCGGATCACCCGTTCAACAGGCAAACCCATCTCTTTGGTCCAGATGTCGTACGCTTCGTCATCTTCGGCGTACACGGTCACATAGAGTTTGTCTTGAGGCAGTTTATAAACTTCGGTCAAAAGCTCCCACGCGTAGGCAATCGCATCGCGTTTGAAATAGTCGCCAAAGCTGAAATTACCCAGCATTTCGAAGAAGGTGTGATGACGTGCGGTGTAGCCCACGTTTTCAAGATCGTTGTGCTTGCCGCCGGCACGCACGCACTTCTGGCTTGATGTCGCACGAGTATAGGGCCGTTTGTCGAAACCTAAAAATACGTCTTTGAACTGATTCATCCCTGCATTGGTGAACAGCAGTGTCGGATCCTCATGCGGGACCAGTGAACTGGAGGGTACAACCGTGTGGCCTTTGGAGGCGAAAAAATCTAGGAACTGCTGGCGGATTTCACTGCTTTTCATGTTTGGCATCCATCTGGTTGGTACGGGCGGCGCGCAAAATCGTGCCAGCCTGACAAGGTGCGCATTCTACCATGCGCGCCCTGTAGCCTAAAACAGCCAGCTTTCAGGTCTGCAGTAAAATAATCTGAATATCCATCACGTTGGTGCCGGTCGGCTCGGTCTTTAAATGGCTGTGTGTATGTGCCATTGCATCCAGCCTTTTAAAGAATCCATATGAATCGTTATTTTCAAGAAAGTCTTGCGCTTCTATATCCATACGGCGTGCCAGTGCGACAGTATCACCATCGACAATCGCCCCGGCCGCATCGGTCGGCCCGTCCGTGCCATCCGTGCCGGCTGACAGCAGCGATATGCCATGACAGCCTTCGATATCGAGGGCAAAGGCCAGCGCCAGTTCCTGATTGCGTCCGCCGTGACCTGCCCCCCGAACGGTCACCGTCGTCTCACCACCAAAGAGCAGACAACGCTGCTCGCCCGGATGCATCCTGGCTAATTCATCGCGTGCGCACTGCGCCAGACCATGCGCTGCATCACGCGCTTCTCCCTGAAGTATGTCAGTGATGATGCGTGCATGAAAACCTGACTCTTCTGCTTTTATTTTTGCAGCCATCAACGCCTGATGAAGACTGGCGATTATCCAATTACAGGTTTTAGCCAGACAGGGATCGGCAATTTTCACTGTCTCGGGTAACAACCCTGCAATGCCGCGTTGCAAATAATCAGCTACATTTGCTGGCATCCGTTGCAGCAGGGCATACTTCATAATCACCGACCATGCATCGGAAAAAGTCGTTTCATCCGCTGCGGTCGGGCCGGATGCGATCACATCCAGTTGATCACCGATCACGTCGGATACGATCAGCGTAAGCAGCTGAGCAGGATAGGCCGCCTCGGCCAGCTGACCGCCTTTCACAGCCGATACATGTTTGCGTACCGTATTTAATTCGGCAATGGATGCACCGGCATTGAGCAACAGCTGGGTGAGCTGCTGCTTGTCTTGCAGCGTGATGCCTTTAGCGGGGAATATTAACAATGCGGACGCACCGCCGGAGAGCAGGCAGATGACCAGCGTGGATGCATCTGCGGCCTGCAATAATTGCCGGATGCGTTGCGTGCCTGTCATTGCGGCCTCATTTGGCACGGGATGCGCAGCCTCAACCTGCCCGATGAAACGCAAAGGCAGTGCATGACCGTCTTTGACTGTGATCAGCCCTGCGGAAATTTTGCTGCCGAGCAACGACTCGATTGCCTGGGCCATGCGGGAAGTGGCCTTGCCAGCTCCGATGACGAGAATGCGTTTGAAACTTGCCAAATCGTATGTAGCGCCGCCTATCGTCAAACAATTATTCTCAACACTGACGGCATTGAGCACAGCGTAATACGGATCTGCTGCCGCGAGCGCGGCGCGGAAAATTTCAGCCAGAAATGGTCTGTCTTCGGGTAGCTGAGGTACGCTTAGCATTACGCATCCTTATCCTCATGGCGCAGCACCTTGAAGATGGTATCAAGCGAAAACCCGCGAGATTGCATGAAGCGCATCTGGCGGGCTTTTTCTTTTGCATCAGCAGGAGGATTGCCAAACTTTCGCTGCCAGACCCCAAGCGCCGATTCCAGCTCGGAGTCTTTCAACTCAGGCAAAGCCTGCTCAATCAACGCCTCACCGATGCCTTTTTGACGCATTTCATGGGTGATACGCTGCAAACCAAAACGATGGCGTCTGGCATGCAGTAATTGCGCTGCTGCGCGCTCGTCAGACAAATAACCGCGACCGGTCAGGTCATCCAGTAACGCATCCAGATCAACCGGTTGCAACTGCTCGAAATCATCCTCAATTTGAGCATAAGGCTGCAGTCTGGCAGCCAGCTCCGCGCGGCTGTATTCGCGGCGCGCCAGATACCGCAAGGCGCGCTCACGCAGGCTGGGTTCAGGCCTTTTCTTCACCTGAGTTAACTGCTAACAGCTTCTCAGCGGCACGGGCCTTGGCAGTAGCTTTTGGTTGTTCAGGAACGGCAATCAGCGCAACGCCTATGATGGTACGCACTTTATTTTCAATTTCGAGCGCTGTTTCAGGGTGCGAGCGCAAAAATTCACGTACGTTATCCTTGCCCTGACCGATCTTCTCACCATTGTAGCTATACCATGAACCGGATTTTTCCACCAGCTTGTGCAGCACGCCCAGATCGATAATTTCACCTTCTCTGGAAATCCCTTCGCCGTACAAAATATCGAAAAATGCTTCTCTGAAAGGCGGCGCGACCTTGTTTTTCACAACCTTTACCCGCGTCTCGTTGCCGATGACCTCGTCGCCCTTCTTGATCGCGCCGATGCGGCGGATATCCAGACGAACTGATGCATAAAATTTAAGTGCATTGCCGCCGGTGGTGGTTTCAGGATTGCCGAACATGACGCCGATCTTCATGCGCAACTGGTTGATGAAGATCACCAGCGTATTGGAACGCTTGATGTTGGCGGTCAGTTTACGCAATGCCTGAGACATCAGACGTGCATGCAGACCCATTTGCGAATCGCCCATTTCGCCTTCGATTTCGGCCTTCGGTGTCAGGGCTGCGACCGAGTCGATCACCACCACATCAACGGAGGCGGAGCGCACCAGCATGTCAGTAATTTCCAGCGCCTGTTCGCCATTATCCGGCTGCGAGATCAGCAGGTCTTCAACCTTGACGCCCAGTTTTTGGGCGTATTGCGGATCAAGCGCGTGTTCCGCGTCGATAAAAGCGGCGGTGCCGCCCAGTTTCTGCATTTCGGCGATGACCTGCAAGGCCAGCGTCGTCTTACCAGAGGATTCCGGGCCGTAAATTTCGATCACGCGACCGCGCGGCAAACCGCCTACACCCAGTGCGATATCGAGCCCGAGAGATCCTGTCGAGACCACCTGTATGTCTTGCGCCACCTCGTTTTCACCGAGGCGCATGATCGAACCTTTGCCGAACTGTTTTTCAATCTGACTCAGTGCGGCTGCGAGTGCTTTGCTTTTATTCTCATCCATGGTGATCCCCTTCAAAAATAGTGCGCGGATTATGGCACATCAATTTGCTTCTGAACAGAACGATCGTTCTTTTATTTGATTATGCTGCTTCGGTTCGCTGATTCAGCAAGTCAACCACGCCCTGCAACGCAATGCGCACAGCCTGCGCGCGTACTTCGGCGCGGTTGCCGGATAAATGATGCAGCGCCGTGTAAACCGGCGAATTGACTATCCCCCAGGCAAACCATACCGTGCCTGCCGGTTTGTCCGGGGTGCCGCCGTCCGGCCCCGCGATACCGCTGACTGACAATGCCAGCTGCGCGGCACTATTAACCAATGCGCCGGCCACCATTTCACGCACGACTGCCTCAGATACGGCACCGTATTGTACGAGGGTTGCCTCATCCACGCCCAGCATCTGCTGTTTGGACAGATTGGAATACGTCACGAACCCCCGATCGAACCAGCCTGAACTGCCGGCAATGTCTGTAATGGCGTGAGCGACCCCGCCGCCGGTACAGGATTCAGCAGTTGTCAGGATCAACCCGTGGAGTTTGAGCAACCCGCCGACCTGAGCTGCCAGAATATCCATCAGCCAGCCAATCCGCGCGCCAGATCGTTCTGTATGTCGATCACCGCTTCCAGCCCCACCGCAATGCGGATCAGGCCATCCGAGATGCCGGCAGCGGCACGCGCTTCCGGACTGATGCGCGCATGGGTGGTGCTGGCGGAATGACAGATGGTGGTGCGCGTATCGCCCAGGTTTGCAGTAATTGATAACATTCTGGTATTGTCGATTACGCGCCAGGCAGCAGCCTTACCGCCTTTGACTTCGAACGCAACGATGCCGCCACCCGTTTTTTGCTGGCGCATCGCCAACTCATGCTGCGGATGCGATGGCAGACCCGGATAAAACACACGCGCCACATTCGGCTGCGCTTCGAGCCACGTCGCCAATTCCAGCGCAGAGGCGGAATGCGCATCCATGCGGATTTTCAGCGTTTCCATACCTTTGAGAAATATCCAGGCATTGAAAGCGCTCATGGTAGGACCTGTCGTGCGCAAAAAACCATACACGCCTTCGAGCTGCTTGCGCCGACCCAGCACCGCTCCGCCCAGCACCCGCCCCTGCCCGTCCAGATACTTGGTAGCGGAATGAATCACGATATCGGCACCCAAATCAAGCGGACGCTGCAAAATCGGCGTGCAAAAACAGTTGTCCACGGCAAGCAAGGCGCCACAGCCTTTAGCAACCGCAGCGATTGCAGCAATATCGGAAATTTCAGTCAACGGATTCGACGGCGTTTCAAGAAACAATAATTTTGTATTCGGACGGACCGCCGCCTGCCATTGAGCAACATCGGTTGCAGAAACATAGGTCGTCTCGACACCGAATTTTTTGATCACATTATTGAACAGATTGACGGTTGATCCGAACAGGCTGACCGAGGCGACAACATGATCGCCTGATTTCAACATTCCCATCACACAGGCTAAGATTGCAGCCATACCGGACGCCGTCGCAATGCACTGTTCAGCGCCTTCCATCGCGGCCAGCCGATCTTCAAACATGGTGACCGTCGGGTTGGTAAAACGCGCATAGATATTGCCAGGCTCCTCACCAATAAAACGGGCAGCCGCTTGAGCCGCACTCTCAAACACGAAACTGGATGTCAAAAACATCGCTTCGGAATGTTCACCAAACTGGCTGCGCACTGTACCTGCTCGTATTGCCAGCGTTTCAGGCTGATAATCTTGTTCGTTCATTTGCTTGAATTCCCCCATACCATCGGCAACTACAACTCCTGCCTGTATCACATTGAACTGGCGCTCATCGCCAGTTCCAGCTCCAGCTGATCATCATCTGCGACTATATTAGCCTTGCCGCCCGCGCGCCCAAACTCGATCTTGTCAAGATAGTCCGGTGTAATGTCACCCGTGATGTATTTCCCATCGAAACAGGAGGCTTCAAACTCGACAATAGACGGGTTAGCTTTGCGCACCGAGGCTTTCAAATCCTCAAGATCCTGATAAATCAGTGCATCCGCACCGATTTCACGGCAAATTTCATCATCAGTGCGCCCCGTCGCAATCAGCTCCGTCCGGCTCGGCATATCGATACCATACACATTCGGATAGCGCACCGGCGGTGCTGCAGACGCAAAATACACCTTCAACGCACCGGCATCTCTGGCCATTTGTACAATTTCGCGGCTGGTTGTACCGCGCACAATAGAGTCATCCACCAGCAGTACGTTTTTACCCTTGAATTCCAGACCGATTGCATTGAGTTTCTGGCGTACCGATTTTTTACGCATCGCCTGACCCGGCATGATAAAAGTGCGGCCTATATAGCGGTTCTTGACAAAGCCTTCGCGGAACATAATGTTGAGCCGGTTAGCCAGTTGCAATGCGCTGGGCCGACTGGAATCCGGTATCGGTATCACCACGTCAATTTTAATATCCGGCCAGACTCTGGCCAGTTTGTCTGCCAGCAATTCCCCCATATTCAGACGTGACTCATGCACTGAAATGCCATCAATCACGGAATCAGGACGAGCGAAGTATACATATTCGAAAATGCAGGGACTCAACTGCGCATTACTGCTGCACTGGCGGGTGTGCAAGTGACCCGCGAAGTCTACAAAAACGGCTTCACCCGGGGCTACATCACGCAGGAATCTGAATCCCAGCGTATCGAGCGCCACACTCTCGGATGCAATCAGATATTCAGTTCCGGATGCAGTGTCATTCACGCCGATGACCAGAGGACGAATCCCGTAAATGTCCCGGAAGGCCAGCAGACCGTACCCTGCGATGATTGCGACGACCGCATACGCGCCGCGGCATCTCAGGTGGACGCCAGCGACCGCATCAAAAATCGTTTGCGCATCCAGACGCAGTCCTTTTGATTTCGACTGCAACTCATGTGCCAGCACATTGAGCAACACTTCTGAGTCGGAATTCGTGTTGACATGACGCAGGTCCTGCACAAACAACTGTCTTTTCAGCTCTTCAGCATTATTCAGATTCCCGTTGTGGCCCAGTACGATACCAAACGGTGAATTTACATAAAAAGGCTGCGCCTCATTATGATCTACCGATGATCCCGCTGTCGGATAGCGCACATGGGCGATACCCGTATTACCCAGCAGGGCACGCATATTGCGTGTACGGAATACGTCGCGAACCAGGCCATTGCCCTTGTGCAAATGTATCGTATCGCCATCCATGGTCGCAATACCGGCGGCATCCTGACCCCGATGCTGCAACACTTGCAATCCGTCATACAAAAGCTGGTTGGCTGGCGAATACGAGACAACTCCGAGAATGCCGCACATATTTTAGTCCTTAATTAATTTCTGTTTCTGTAATGAATGCGTGAGGCTATATTTTCCGGCAACACTACCCGTGCATACTGTGCGGCATTTTCTGCGACAAGACTGAACTTTGCATCACGCCAGAAAGCCTGCTCCGGGATACTGGAAGTTCCGGCAAGCCACACCATGACCAGTATAACCAACCCGCCCCGCAGCAATCCGAACAACCCGCCTAAGACGCTATCGAGCACCCCTAACCCTGCCGCTTTTACCAATTTCGAGAAGACCCAAACCAGCATGCCCCACAGAATCAGCACCGCGATGAATATGATCGCATAAGACAGTGCAACGCGTGCAGCGTCCTGACTGACCGGCAACATCGGTTCCAGAGTACTTGCAAAATGACGGCTCAGCATAAATGCCAGCGGCCAGCCTAACAGCGATAAGACCTCATAAACCAGCCCGCGCCATAAACCCAGCACCAGCGATAACACCATAATCCCGATGACGGCATAATCAAAAAACGTCATTTGACTGTCGTAATAACAGGATGTTGACCGTTCTGCTCCAATTGCTTGCGCACGTCTTCAGCCTTGCTGCGTTCAACGAAAGGACCCACACGCACTCGTGTAGTGCCGTCTATCACTTCAGTATACGCATCGACACCCAGCAGCTTCAATTTAACAGATACCTGTTTGGCCGCTGCTGAATTTGAAAAAGCGCCAACCTGAACAATATAGCTGCCGGCTAACTTTTCTGTTGCCTTGGCTGTTGGCTGATCTGGTTTTTCTGCTGCGACGGCTTCAGGTTGTGCTGGTTTTTCTGCAACGTACGCTTTAGCTTGCTCAGCTTTTTTAACATCCGGTGATTTAACTTCAGGTTTAATTTCTTCAGCGGGCAGATGCGCTACATTTTCATCTGCCACGACTTGAGGGCCCGATTGCGCAAGGGTAATCTTCCCTGATGCCGCATCCGGAACAACATCGGATGCTTTGTCCATATTCTCGAGTGCAGCGGTGGCCACCACATTGGATGCGCTCGTGCCCGGCACAAACTCACCGGCACTGTCAGAGGCCGGAATGCGTAATTCTATATCCGTACCGGTAATTTTAGGCTCACTGTCCAAAAGCATAGGCAAAATCACCACGACTGCGAGCGCGAACACAATCGCGCCGATCAGGCGACGGCGCGCACGACTCTTGATATTCTGCTCCTCAGCGGGTCTTGCCATTAGTAACCTTCTATTCCGGTAAACATGTTCATTACTACAGACAGTTATTCGCAGCCACGCCATACAACCAGACTGAACACTGATTCATCAGGCTATATCACGCGCAGACTTCTTGCAGCCATTGCCGCAGCCACGGTATGAAACGATCCGAAGGTGATGATTCTATCATTTTCCCCTGCAACCAGACAGGCGTGTGATATTGCATGCGCCGTATCACGAAAACCCAGGATCTCTCCGCGCACGCCGACCTTGCACAGTATGTCAATCAGCTCATCCGCACTGGCGCCTCGCGGCTCGGTCAGTCCCGCCACAAGCCAGATATCGATATCATGATCAAGCGCGTTAACCACACCGGCCACATCTTTATCAGCCAGCATGGCAAACACGGCATATGTTTTCGGGCAGGGAGGAAGACTAGCCAGATTTTGTGCCAGCGCCCGCGCGGCATGAGGATTATGCGCCACATCAAGGATAATCTGAGGCCTGCCTGGCACAAACTGAAACCGGCCTGCAAGTTGCACCTCAGTCAATCCACGCCGGATCGCCTGCATATTCACAGGCAGCTGACATGTGAGCGCATCGAGTGCGGCCAGCACCGCACTGGCATTGTTAAACTGAAACGCGCCTCGCAACGCCGGATGCGGCAACGCCCTGCGCGCAGAAGTCGTACTGCGGTAATCCCATTGACCCTGATGCAGCGTAAAACCGAATTCACGCCCGATACACCATAGCTGCGCACCGATACGGCCGGCATGATCAACAATCGCATCGGGTACCGCGCTATCTGAGAATATGGCCACGCGATCCTGACGAAGGATACCCGCTTTCTCGAACGCGATCTGCTCTCGTGTCTCGCCCAGATAATCTGTGTGATCGATATCGACACTGGTAATAATCGCACAGTCCGCATCAAACACGTTGACCGCATCGAGCCTGCCACCCAGACCTACTTCCAGAATGGCGACCTCAACCTTGTGCTCGATAAACAGCTGCATGGCAGCGAGCGTTCCAAATTCAAAATAGGTCAGCGGGATCTCACCGCGCGCCTTTTCTATTGTTTCAAAAGAAGCACAAAGCGCCTCATCCGTGGCAGGCACCTTGCTGATGCGCACGCGCTCGTTGTATTGCAACAGATGCGGCGAGGTGTAGCAACCGACCCGGTATCCTGCAGCTGTCAGGATGGATTCGAGCATCGCGCACACCGACCCCTTGCCATTGGTGCCACCCACCACGATCAGAGGAAAGCCGGGCACCAGATTGAGCCGCAACCGTACCTCGTCCACGCGATCTAATCCTAAAGCGATGGACTTAGGGTGTAACGATTCAAGATAGGTAAGCCAGTCGGCTAATATAGTAGGCATCTCTTGCAGATTGAGTAGGTTTAATTGCGCGCAGCCAACTTCAGACATGGATGGTATGCGTAGCTTCATTTGAAGCCACGCATATATTTAACAGCATATTTAAGCTGCCAGTGACTCTACGACGGCAGGCTGACGTGTCAGCATGGTAATCAATGTCGTCAACTGGTTACGCATCAAACGCCGGTCGATAATCATATCCACTGCACCGTGCTCGAGCAGAAATTCAGCGCGCTGAAAACCATCCGGCAAGGTTTCACGAACGGTCTGTTCAATCACGCGCGCACCCGCAAAACCGATCAGCGCACCGGGTTCGGCAATCACCACATCGCCCATAAAGGCAAAACTGGCTGACACCCCTCCCATTGTCGGATCGGTCAGGACAGAGATGAACGGCAGTTTTTCCTCAGACAGCTGCGTCAGCGCCGCACAGGTCTTGGCCATCTGCATTAATGACAGCAAGCCCTCCTGCATCCGCGCACCGCCGCTGGCGGCGAAACAAACAAAAGGACATTTTTGTTCAAGCGCAACCTGCACGCCGCGCACAAAACGCTCGCCTACCACCGAACCCATCGATCCGCCCATAAAGGAAAATTCAAAACAGGCTGCCACCACAGGCACGGAATGAATACTGCCCTGCATGACGACCAGTGCATCGTCTTCGTCTGTACTTTTCTTCGAGGCGATCAAACGCTCCGAATAGGTTCGACTGTCCTTGAATTTAAGCGTATCCACCGGCAATACTTCCGCACCGATTTCAAAGCGTCCTTCCCCATCAAGCAGCCAGTCCAGACGCGTTCGTGCGGCAACCCGGTGATGATGGTTGCACTTGGGACAGACGCCCAGATTTTTTTCCAGATCCGAGTGATACAGCACGGTTTCACAAGAGGGGCACTTGCTCCACAAGCCTTCCGGCACATTCTTTTTTGCATCGCCTTCACGGCGCTTAATTTTAGGTGGTAATAATTTTTGAAACCAGCTCATGGTTATTCCTTTTTCTGTTGATTCGACAGCGCGTCCTTCAGGCTTGATCTATCGCCTCGCGCAGCTCTTGAACCAATGCGCTTACATTGGCAATCACGTTTTGTTCGGTTGAGTCTTCGATTTGTTGCACGATACGGCTGCCTACCACCACACCGTCACACAGCTTCGCCACCGCTTTTGCAGTTGCCGCATCGCGAATACCGAAACCTACTCCGATCGGCAGCTTGATGTATTGACGCAACTGCGGCAATTTTTGTTCAATGGCGGACAGATCGATACTTCCGGCACCGGTCACGCCTTTTAAAGACACATAATACACATAGCCACGTGCAAGTCTGGCAACTTGTGCAATCCGCGCTTCTACCGTTGTCGGTGCAAGCAAAAAAATCGGATCAATGCCGTGGCGTTGCAGGTGCTCGAATGCCTCAGAACTTTCTTCCGGCGGAAAATCAACCGTCAGCACACCATCAACACCGACTTGAGCGCAACGTGCAGCGAACGTCTCCCAGCCCATCGCTTCGATCGGATTGCCGTAACCCATCAGCACGACGGGTGTAATATCATCCTGGCGGCGAAACTCGGCCACCATATCCAGCACAGTGCGCAAAGACACGCCTTTTTTCAGCGCACGCTCTGATGCGCGCTGAATGGTCGGTCCATCCGCCATCGGGTCGGAAAACGGCACGCCCAGTTCAATCACATCTGACCCCGAGGCCACCAGTGCATGCATCAGGGGCACCGTCAGTGCAGGACTCGGATCCCCCGCGGTAAAAAAAGGAATCAGCGCGCGGCGCTGCTGTTGTTTGAGTTTTTCAAATGCGGCCTGTATGCGACTCATAGCCTAATGCCTTTCAATTGCGCCACCGTATTCATATCCTTGTCGCCCCGCCCGGAAAGATTGACCAGCAGCACCTTATCCGCACTCATGGAAGGTGCAATCTTGATCGCATGCGCCAGTGCGTGGCTGGACTCCAGCGCGGGAATGATCCCTTCAAAACGGCACAGCGCATCGAATGCCGCTATCGCCTCGTCGTCATTGATCGCCACATATTGCGCGCGCCCGATCTCCTTGAGCAGACAATGTTCAGGACCCACACCCGGATAATCGAGCCCGGCTGATATGGAATGCGTTTCGGTAATCTGACCATTTTCATCCTGCATCAAATTGACCTTGTTGCCGTGCAGCACGCCAACCCTGGCATTCGCCGTCAGGGGGGCGGCATGCTTGCCGGATGCGATCCCGTACCCGCCCGCTTCGACCCCGATGATCTGCACATCTGGCACGTCGATGTAAGGATGGAACAGGCCGATCGCATTCGATCCGCCACCCACACAGGCAATCACCGCATCGGGCTGACGGCCGATCATTTCCGGCATCTGAATCTTCGCTTCATTGCCGATCACACATTGAAAATCGCGCACCATCATCGGATACGGATGCGGTCCTGCTGCCGTGCCAAAGATATAAAAGGTGCTTTCGACATTGGTGACCCAGTCGCGTATCGCCTCGTTGCACGCGTCTTTCAGCGTTTTCGAACCGCTCTCGACCGGCACTACGGTCGCCCCCAGCAACTTCATGCGAAATACGTTAGGTGCCTGGCGCTGTATATCTTCCGCACCCATATAGACAACACATTCCATGCCAAAACGCGCGGCGACTGTCGCCGTTGCCACACCGTGCATACCCGCACCGGTCTCGGCGATCACGCGCTTCTTGCCCATGCGACGTGCCAGCAGTGCCTGCCCCATTGCACTGTTGATCTTGTGCGCGCCGGTGTGATTCAAATCTTCACGCTTCAGATAAATCTGCGCCCCGCCCAAATGCCCGGATAAGCGCTTGGCGTGATAGACAGGACTGGGTCGACCCACGTAGTGCTTCAGTTCATAAGCCAATTCGGCACAAAATTCAGGGTCATGCTGATAACGAAGATACTGAGCCGCCAGCTCTTCAACTGCCGGAATCAGTGTCTCGGCCATATAGGTGCCGCCAAACTGGCCGAAATGACCGCTATTATCTGGGTATGTATACATCGTTTAACCTTTTGTAATTCATTCGCTTCACTTCATGCATAAAACGCGCAATCTTCAGCGTATCTTTAATGCCGCCACTCAATTCGACCCCGCTGGAAACATCCACCGCATAGGGCCTGATCTGAGCAATGGCTAAACCCACATTGCTGTCATCAAGTCCGCCTGACAAAATAATCCGGGAGCGCAATACTTCCGGGATCAACGACCATTCGAATACCGCACCTGTCCCGCCCGGCACTCCCTCAACGTACGCATCAAGCAGCAAGCCTTGCGCCGTCTGGTATTCCGCCGCGCATTGTAACAAATCCACTCCGGCTTTGACGCGAATTGCTTTGAGATAAGGTTTATGAAATTGCTCACAATATTCTGGCGACTCATCCCCGTGAAACTGCAACACATCCAGCGACACCGAGCTCAGCACCTCGCGCACCGTATCAGCGCTGGCATTGACGAACAAACCGACCACGGTGACAAACGGCGGCAACGCGGCAACCAGTTTTGCAGCCTGCATGATACTGACATGCCGCGGACTTTTTTCATAAAATACCAGACCGATCGCATCCGCGCCGCTCATCGCCACGGCTAACGCATCCTGTTCACGGGTAATACCGCAAATTTTAACCCTGCATGATAGCGTAGCGATGGGCGGAGAATAAGACAAGTCCGCCCCTGACCCAATATTCAATCTGGTAATACCATCTGTCTTAGCCATACTCAATCCTCAATCCTGCCGTGCGCATCCTGAATTTGCGGCAATCCCCATTTAGCGTCATATTGAATGCGGCGCAAGTATAGACCATCAGGAGAAAAAGTCGGTGCAGCGCGACTGCGTTCACGACCTTCCAGAATTTCCGCCATCCACTGCGGCGGGTACTTCCCCTTGCCGATATACACCAGGCAACCCACCAGATTTCGTACCATATGGTGTAAAAATGCATTCGCTTCCAGATCGAATACCAGCATTTCACCATCCTGATAAATATCGATACGATACATATGTTTAACGGGGGATTTGGCCTGACATTCTGCAGCCCGGAATGCGCTGAAATCATGCTCGCCAAGCAGACATAGCGCAGCTTCCTGCATGGCCGATATATCCAGCGGCTTATGGAACCAGCCAGCCTTTCCTGCATGTACCGCTGAACGAACGGAACGATTCAAAAGCAGGTAGCGGTAACTGCGCCCTTGCGCCGAGAAACGCGCGTGAAACTCATCGGTCACCGGATGCGCCCAGCGTACCACGACGCTAGGCGGCAATTGTGCGTTCACGCCGCGTACCCAGGCCGTCAATGGACGGACAGCCTCGGTATCGAAGTGCACAACCTGTTCCAGCGCATGCACCCCTGTATCAGTGCGCCCTGCCGCCAGCACAGAAACTGGCGCATCTGCAATCTGACTCACTGCCGCTTGCAGCGTATCCTGTACCGTAAATCCCTCCGGCTGACTTTGCCAGCCGCAAAAAGATCCACCGTCATATTCGACACCCAGCGCTATTCTCATCATATTGCCAACCATAGCAGCAAACTTGAACCCGTCAGCAGCAATGCATCACGGGACGTAAAAAGATATACAGGTAATTCAAGCGACGTACTCGTTTCTGCCTGATTCTCATCCAGGCTATGTAAAACGGCTTGCCATGACCGGCTCTCCCGCAGCAATGCCACTTCAGCATAATGCAATGTCAGCGCCAACCGTACTGCCATGCGCTCACGTGACAAGCCTGCCCAGCTTAGCGGGCGAAACAGGCTATATAACCCTGCCATCAGCTGCACACGATGCAAACGATCAAGCAAAATAGCCAATCCGGCCAGGGCAACCAGCAGCCGTATCAGTTGCAACCCACCCTCCTGCAAGCCTTCCCGAGTAGGACTTAACGACCCGAGTGACTCGCTCAGTGGAAGGCCCGGTGTAGTCAACGCGTAAATCAGCCACAATGAGAACATAATCCACCGCGTCCGGCGTACCAACTGAATAAATTTGTGTCTTGAGAGCACAAATGCGAACAAGAGGGAGGTAACGCCTGCTATCACTAACCGGCAGGGGGGCAAAAATTGCATCGCAGCGACCAGCAGACACCAGATCAGAATTTGCGAGGCTGGATGTATTTTCATGATGCACTCCACAACATCTGCGGGATAAAAAAACGGCAGCTCAGTCTAGAGCTGCCGTCACGTTCACAGGGCGCAATCAGGCAAGCTGCTTGATCAATGCCTCTGCTTCCTGCCTCTGCATCTCATCACCCTCTGACATGACCTCATCAAGAATTTCCTTTGAGCCTACGTCATCTCCCATTTCCTGATAAGCCCTGGCCAGATCCAGCTTAGTCGCGACCTCATGCCAATGCTCGCTCTTTTCACCTTCTGCAACCGTTGCGGCAGGGGTACTGACATCATCCATGTCCAGACTGATATCAGCCAAATTGATCGATGCGGCATTAGTCGGGCTCTTTTCATCAATATCATCAAGCGGGAAATCCAGCGTAAACTCCATCCCGTTATCATCTTCAACCCCCTCTGGCGACCCGCCTGTCGGCTCATCGGCAGTTTCATGTCCGGACATGACATCAAAGATCAAATCATCCAGATTAGGCAATGCCTCTTCCTGCTCATCTTGCTCGACAGCTTCCGGTGCTTTTGCCTCGATATCAAAATCCAGCACATCAGGCGTATGAAGCATGCTTGAGGTCACATCGAAATCGACTGTTTCCGCCTGACTAGGCAAGGTCGAGGTCACATCAAAATCAATCATCTCGGCAGCGATATCTTCATTGACCTCGTCAGCTTCAGCTACGGGTATAACGATATCATGATCATGGCTCTCCTCTGCAGGCGTAGCGGACTCGTCAACAAATGCTGCCGTTAACTGCGTCGCACTGCCCGCATCTTCAATACTCGCAGCGGATGAGTGCATTTTTTGAATCAGCGCTTCCACCTGTTGCCGGGTATCCTCATCACCTGTTGCCTCCAGCATCCTGGCCACATTGGCAAAAGCGTCCGTGTCCTGACGTTTAGCATAAAGACCCAGCAGTTTCAAATGGAGCTGATGATTATCAGGTGATCGTATAATTGCTTCTTTCAATACTTCTTCAGCCTGCTCATCACGGCCAAAATTCATGAACAGCTCAGCTTCGCTGATTGGATCAACATCATCAGGATGAGGCGCCTCAGCTGGCGTTGCAACCATAGTAAAGTCGCCCGTATCCGGCGACGGTACAACGGGGACGGTCAACTGACCTGTTGCCAGCCCGACATCGGCTTGCGCAGGCGGCATTATTTTGACCGGCTTTTTCCTGCGCCCTAACGCAATGCCTAAACCACCTAAAGCCAGCAAGGCTGCGGCACCCAGTCCCAGCATCAAGGGGGAACCTAGCAGCGTATCTACCAGCGACATCTCTTCTGCGGGTGACACAGCACTCGCCGCAGCAACCTGACTTGCTCCGGCTGCAGCCACATCGCTGGCTGCAGCTACATCGCTGGCTGCAGCAACATCGCTGGCTGCTGCAACATCGCTGGCTGCAGCAACATCGCTGGCTGCTGCAACATCGCTGGCTGCAGCAACATCGCTGGCTGCTGCAACACTACTGACTGCGGCACTTGCAGCAACACTTTCCACAGGCACTTTGGAGGAGGCCGCGATCAACGCGGCAGCCTCAGACTTAAGCTGTGCCAAATGTTCCATATCCTGGCGGTTTTTTTCCAGCAATGCAGCGCGTGTTTTCGCTTCGTCGAGCGCCTTTACTTTTGCAATCTCATCTTCAGCTGCGGCATTGCGTTTGTCCTGCGCTGAACGTCCGGCCGCACCGGCTTTATCTCCCGGCGCCTCTCCCTTAGACAAACGCAGGACTTCTTTAGCCGACTCACTCGCAACAGGCGTTTTATCTGCGGCAGGCGCAGATATTTTTCCTGTCGCAACTTGCCGGGTCTCATCAGAGCGGCGGCTGGTCGTCGCTGCGCTGGCTAATTTCTGACGATACGCATTCCAGTCAGTCGCTTGCGCATGAACTTCTCCAATCGCTTCGGACTGTGTCACATTCATGATTTCATCACGATCCGGCATGCGCAGCACTTTACCCGACTGAATTCGATTCATGTTTTTGCCATCAAACTGATCGGCATTTGCACGATATAAAGCGACCAGCATGCGCTCAAGACTAATGTCATCGGGTTTATTTTGCGCTGCAATTTTGCCCAGTGTATCGCCGTGCATCACTGCAACTGAGCTGGCTGTATCATGCTTAACCGGTTCAACCTTAACCGGCTCAACGCGTTTTTCAGTTTTCCGTTCAACCGGCTTGAAAACCGGCTCTGCCGGCTTGGCTGCGGATTTGACGGCAGCATCAACCGGTTTTTCAGCTGCCACCTCATGTTTTTCAGTCACGGCTTCATGCTTGTCTTCAATAACACTCAACGGCGCAGACATCACCACTTCAGGCGCAACTATTGCGACGGCAACCGGTTTTGGCTGTACGGCGACGTATCCCGGCGGATCAAGTAAAAAAGTATATTCACGCATCAACTTTCCGGATGCCCATGACAGTTCAACCAGCAAACTGACAAAGGGATCGTTGATATCGCTGTTACTGCTCAACTTAAGATAGGGCTCACCATTGGCACGACTGCCTATTTCAAAGCTGTATTTAATATTGTAAGGATACTCGAGCCCCGCACCTTTATAGGCATCCGGAGACGCAAGCCGCGCAACCAGCCCCGGTTTGTCCGCTTTACTAACGGCCACCAGTTCAATTTCGGCTTTTAATGGCTGACCCAGCGCGGACACGACATTGATACCGCCCATGCCCACCGCATGCCCCCATGCACTCAAGGTCAGACCGGCAGTGACACCCAGCAATTGCAGCATCAATTTACGCGAAAATGGTTTCTTCATAAGCTTACCCTCTGAACTCGCAACTGTGGCAATTGATAAATGTTGCAGCGTCAGCTGAGACATCGCAGGCGTAGTGTGCCGGCTGAATGGATTGGCTAATTTTCTCACCAGTGGTTTTCGCACGGCATGGCCTCGCTTTATTTATTGAGCAAAATGTAACATGCAGGGGGTAATCATACCAAATCGTCACCCCCCGATAAAATTAATTCCAGATATTCGGCTACTAATTCAGATAATCGGCAATAAGAATTTCAGCAATTTGCACACTGTTCAGTGCCGCACCTTTACGCACATTATCACTGACCACCCACATATCCAAGCCAAATGGATGCGACAGATCCTCACGAATCCGTCCGACATAAGTGGCATCCTTGCCTGCCGCGTCTACCGCAGTCGGCCAGCCGCCGGGAACATGTTCATCCATCACGATCACACCCGGCGCTTTTTCAAGCAAGGCGCGCGCCTCAGCTGCCGTAATTTTCTTTTTGGTTTCAATGTGCAACGCTTCAGAGTGGCCATAGAAAACAGGCACACGGACCGCCGTCGGATTGACCAGAATGGAATCATCTTCCATGATCTTCTGCGTTTCCCAGACCATTTTCATCTCTTCTTTGGTGTAGCCATTTTCCATGAACACGTCAATCTGCGGCAACACGTTAAAGGCGATGCGTTTAGGATAGACGTCAACCTCCACGTCCTGCGAACTGAACAGCGCGCGTGTTTGCGCGGCCAATTCATCGATCGCCTCTTTGCCCGTACCGGACACGGCCTGATACGTCGCCACATTGATACGTGCAAGTCCCACTGCATCTTTGATGGGTTTCAATGCCACCAGCATCTGGATGGTTGAGCAATTCGGGTTTGCAATAATGCCACGGTTGGTATATTGCGCGATGGCATGCGGATTGACTTCCGGCACAACCAGCGGAATGTCGCGGTCGTAGCGGAAATGTGCGGTATTGTCGATCACGACACAACCTGCTGCCGCAGCAATCGGTGCATATTTTTCGGAGACACTGCCACCTGCCGAAAACAGGCCGATTTGCGCCCTGGAAAAATCAAACCCTTCTACATCAAGCACAGTGAGCTCTTCACCACGGAACATGATTTCAGTCCCTGCAGACCGGCTGGACGCCAGCAAATACAGATTGCGAACCGGGAACTTGCGCTCTTCCAGTATCGCCAACATCGCTTCGCCCACCGCACCGGTCGCGCCCAGAATACATACGTCGTATTGTTTACTCATTAATTTCTCTCCAAAACCTGTTTACGGGGCGCTATTCTGCGCACCCCACGTCAAAATCAGCCCGACCTGAGTGTTACAGCGCCGCAACCACCGCGTCGCCCATGGCTGCACAACCTACTTTTTGCATACCCGCTTCGAAAATATCACCGGTGCGCAATCCTTGCTGCAGAACCCGCCGTACCGCGCCTTCGATGCGTTGCGCGACCTCTTCCTTGCCAAACGTGTAACGCATCATCATGGCCACAGACAAAATCGTCGCTAGCGGATTCGCAATATCCTGCCCTGCGATATCGGGTGCCGATCCATGACAAGGCTCATACAACCCTTTGTTGTTTTCATCCAGCGAAGCTGAAGGCAACATGCCGATAGATCCTGTCAGCATCGAAGCCTCATCGGACAAAATATCACCGAATATATTTCCTGTCAGGATAACGTCGAACTGCTTGGGTGCACGCACCAGCTGCATCGCTGCGTTATCTACATACATGTGCGACAGCACAACTTCAGGATATTCGCGCGCCACATCGGTGACAATTTCCCGCCAGAACATGCTGGTATCGAGCACATTTGCTTTATCAACCGAGCACAGCTTATAGCTTCGCTTCATTGCACTCTTGAATCCGACATGCGCCACACGGCGGATTTCAGACTCGCTGTAATGCATGGTGTCAAAACCCTGACGCTCACCATTATCCAGCGTACGAATGCCGCGCGGCTGACCAAAATAGATATCACCGGTCAATTCGCGCAAAATCAGGATATCCAGATCAGACACCAGCTCCGGCTTCAGGCTGGACGCATTAACCAGTTCAGGATAAACCAGCGCAGGTCTAAGATTTGCGAATAAGTTCAATGCCTTACGTATGCGCAATAAACCCTGCTCAGGACGCATCGCACGTGGCAATGCATCATATTGATAACCGCCGACGGCACCGAGTAAAACCGCATCAGATGACTTGACCAGCGCTTCAGTAGCAGGAGGAAACGGATCACCTGCAGCATCATAACCTGCACCACCGATATGCCCGTATTCCGTTTCTATGTGCAAACCGTCGTTGTGCAATACATCCAGCACTTTCGCAGCTTGTGCCACGATCTCAGGTCCTATGCCGTCACCCGGCAAAACTGCTATTTTCATTTTCATATCCTAGTAAATTCTTAAAACTCAGTGAGTAATCAGGGGGAGTAGCCAGTGAAAACCACTGACCACGTTCACTGCCTGCTTACTATCTTACAGCCAGGGTTGCGCCGCCCTGTGCTTAGCTTCAAATGCTGCGATCTCATCCATATGCTGCAACGTCAGCCCGATATCATCCAGACCATTCAATAAGCAATGTTTGCGGAATGCATCCACTTCAAACGGATAAACTGTCCCATCAGGCAGGGTAATCGTTTGCGCATCAAGATCGATGTCCAGCTTAAAATCAGCTGTAGCCGCTTCCACTTTAAATAGCGCATCGACCGTATCAGCATCAAGTTTAATCGGCAATATGCCGTTCTTGAAGCAGTTGTTAAAGAAAATATCGGCAAAACTGGGCGCAATAATGACTCGAAAGCCGTAATCTTCCAGCGCCCAGGGTGCATGTTCCCGTGAGGAACCACAACCGAAATTCTCGCGCGTGAGCAGAATCTGCGCACCCTGATAGCGTGGCTGATTCATCACAAAATCAGGATTGATCGGGCGCGTTGAATTATCCATGCCCGGCTCACCGTGATCCAGATAACGCCATTCATCGAAGGCATTCGGACCGAAACCGGATCGCTTGATGGATTTCAAAAACTGTTTAGGAATAATCGCGTCTGTATCTACGTTGGCACGATCAAGTGGCACAACCAGACCATTAAACTGTGTGAACTTATCCATTTATTGGGCTGCCTTTTCCAGTTTTGCACCACCCTTTTGGATGTCTTGTCCCAAACCATGCATGGTATTACAACCCGCAAGCACCATCACTGCCAATATCAAAGAAATCAGTTTCATCACTATCCCCTAAAGCTTGCTTACATCGACAAAATGACCGGCGATCGCAGCTGCCGCTGCCATTTCCGGACTGACCAGATGCGTGCGACCACCCTGTCCCTGACGTCCCTCAAAGTTACGATTTGAAGTTGACGCACAACGTTCACCTGCGGCCAATTTGTCATCATTCATCGCCAGACACATTGAACAACCCGGATCGCGCCACTCAAACCCAGCTTCGATAAATATTTTGTCCAGACCTTCCTGTTCAGCCTGCAGTTTAACCAGACCTGAACCGGGTACGACCATCGCCAGCATCACGCTGGATGCAACTTTTTTACCCCTGGCCACCGCTGCCGCTGCACGCATATCTTCAATACGCCCGTTGGTACATGAGCCGATAAATACCTTATCGATTGCAATCTCGGTGATCGGCGTATTCGCCTTCAGCCCCATATAAACCAGCGCGCGTTCCGCGCCTTCGCGCTTATCGCCGCTCATGGTTGCCGGATCGGGTACACAGCCATCGATGGATACAACCATTTCAGGCGATGTGCCCCAGGTTACCTGAGGACGAATCGCGGCCGCATCCAGCACCAGCGTCGCGTCATATACAGCCCCCGCATCGCTGTGCAGATTGCGCCACTGCGCAACCGCCTGATCCCATTGTTCGCCTTGGGGTGCGAATGGACGCCCCTTGAGATAGGCAAAAGTGATGTCATCTGCCGCGATCATGCCGGCGCGTGCACCCGCTTCAATCGCCATGTTGCACAAGGTCATACGACCTTCCATGCTCAAGGCTCGCACGGCACTGCCGGTAAATTCAATCGCGTATCCTGTACCGCCTGCCGTACCGATCTGACCGATCACTGCCAGCGCGATATCCTTTGCAGTGATGCCTGTACCCAGTTCGCCATCAACACGCACTTCCATGGCTTTTGATTTTTTGGCAACCAAACATTGCGTTGCCATGACATGCTCAACTTCTGATGTACCAATGCCATGCGCTAAGGCCGCGCATGCACCGTGTGTGCTGGTGTGTGAATCGCCGCAGACAACTGTCATGCCAGGCAGGGTCGCGCCCTGCTCCGGGCCCATCACATGCACGACACCCTGGCGAATATCGCCCATCTTGAATTCGGTGATACCAAATTCAGCGCAATTCGCATCCAGCGTTTCGACCTGAATACGGGAAACGGGGTCAGAAATTCCTGCCGAACGGTTCGTGGTGGGTACATTGTGATCAGGCACAGCCAGCAATGAAGCGATACGCCAGGGGCGGCGTTTAGCCATCCGTAATCCCTCAAAGGCTTGCGGACTGGTTACTTCATGAACCAGTTGACGGTCGATATAAATCAACGCAGTGCCGTCAGCATCCTGACGCACTACATGAGAATTCCAAAGTTTATCGTAAAGAGTTTGTGCGCCCATTTTATTTTGCCTGACTGATACACGTATTTTGAACGCGCGATTATGACACAAGAGCAGCTTTCTGGCTGCATTTGCCCTATTTTGACGCTTTTTTCAATGCAAAAATGTTCTTCTGCCCCGAACGCAAATTTCAATGCCACCTCAAAATTCATCCATTCGCACGATTTTTAACAAATGCAACCGGCAACACATGTTTATCAGAGGGGATCGACAGGCTGATTAAATTCCGTGTAATCCTCCCACGAATCCCCTCCGCGATTAAGGTGATACAAATGATTGTATTCAAGCACCGTTGTTCTTTCGCTTTGAGCGACAAAGGGCGTCACCGGTAAATCACGCGCATACTCTGCGGGTTTATAGATGCCCTCATCATAAGGGGATTTTTTCAGCATACGCTCAATGATCGTCGAGATGGCCAGAAAACTGCTCGTCTGACTGACCAGCACCGTATCGCCCGTGCGCGGCACACCGATAACCCGAATGCCCACCGGCACGATCGTAATCGCAGGGGTCGGAATGTCACGCAAACCCGCGATCTGCCTTTTATCGCCGCGAAGTGCAGCACCGTGCTCAGGCACCATCACCACAACTGCGCGCCTTCCCGATGACTCAAGTTTATCCATAAAACTTGCCGTGTCATCCAGAAATTGAGCCAGGCGATCCCTGTACGTATCCAGTGTATTCGGTCGCGACACAGCTCCTGGCGGATGATTTCCATCGTGCAAACTGATCGTATTGTAGTACAGCGCAACGCGCTCTTTGCCCGATGCCTGCCGAATAGCCAGCCAGCGATTTAATACTGAAAAATCATCATAGACAGGGGATTTATCGAACGCATATTGAGCGATATGAACATCACCTAGCGACATAGGAGGAACCGTCACACGACCATATTGTGTAACCTGCCCCAGAAAATTATCAAATTTTCCGTCGTGGTTTAAAACCAGATCAGGCGCAAAGCCCGCTTTTTCTAACGCCCCCATCAAATAACAATGATCTGCGGTTGCGCCATACATTTTTCCATGCTTCTGTTGCCCGCATGGCGCACGCAATAAATGAATCGCAGCGGAGCCGCTGTATGACGTCGCAGAATTAAACTGACTAAACAGCATATCAAAGCGCTTCCATAACGGATGATCAGCCAGACCGACGGCCTGTACATCGTCCCAGGACAGTGAACACACATGAATAAAGATCACATCGAATGGATGCGCATCAGCAGGCGGCGGGGTAAATAAGACGGCGCGCTGCGCTTCCCGGTCAAAAAATGACTGCAACACCTGATCCAGATCCGGCCGTACCTTTTGTGCCACACCCGCTAAACCGTTACCTGCATCGTCATGCAAGACATTCCGCCACAACGGGCCCTGCACAACGAACAGCAGCAATATTCCCAGCGCCACAAACACACCAACACGATATTTTCGCCAAACCATCCAGTACGCGGCGCTGGCAAGTATCAAGCTGCCCACGACATACCCGTTAATAAAACGGCCCATCAGCTCAAACAGATAATCCATCCCGAAATCAGACAATGAGGACATGCCGGATAGCAATCGGCTTACGGGCGGCAACCATGAATCATAATATAACAGCGACACAGCAAGCACGATCGCTATAAGTGTTTTTGCAACACGCAAAATACGCGAACGGACAGGCAGTAAAATAAATACAGCAAACCCTAAATTTTCAAGCGGATGAAAATCAATCAGGCCATGCCAATACATCCCTATTTTCGCAGCCAGAAAATACCCCCAGCGCCCCAAGGACAGTTCAGGGTAATAACCATTGCCAATAAATTTTGCATCATCAGTGTAAAGCACACGGCCTATCAGCGATCGCCAGATCGTCCCCATCCGGCCCAACAATCGGAAGCGCGTCGGAGCAGGTTTCGACCGCCGATCTCCGATAGGATGGCTGTCGTGCACACGCGAGTCAGCTACGGTCTCGCCCGCCGCGATCTGGGCGAGACGAGTATGCCCACCCTCAACCGGTCTCTCAATAACGGGATCAGGAATCGTTGTACGTGATGGGGCTGACTCTTCACTCAATTTTTGCAAATACACCGCAAACGAGGGGATCTCTTTGCTGAGCAACGGATGGCGCACAGTCCGCGGGCGAACGTGCCCGGACATATACGGATTTTGCCTCTCTCCAGCCGGATGGCTGTTGTGCTCGCGAGTGTCGGATGTTTTGAATGCCCGAAGAGGTAAATCGTCCGCCGCAGCATGCGCCTTGGCGTGGCTGACATCGTCAATACCCACCTGCAGCGGGGTCACTGACTCAACCAGTTTTTTGGCGTCGTCAACGTATGAGCAATACTGCCCTGATCGCTCAGTCAACGCCCCAAGATAAGCTGAAAGTCCGGGCATGGGATGCGCAACGCGACGCTCGGACGGCGTTTCTCCGGGCCGTTTATTACTCATGGGGGACCACTGCTATCATTCGGTATCACAATTCTGAACGTTTGAAGAAGTCAGGCCGTTTCAGGGCATAAACTTAAAAATTGATTAGCCTTGAGCATTATAAAACAATCAGAAAATACTTACACAATACTGACTGATACTCAGGTGTGTCCTGACAATTCGCTGCTTAATACAGGTTACTTCCCGGGATGTTTGCCGGCCATGTCCGGCTTGTGCAACTTATTTATCCTCTGCTGAGGAATTAAACTCCATGTAATCTTCCCATTTAGTGACACCCCGGCTGAGATAATATCGACCTCCCGATTTGGCCACCGTCGTCGTTTCATTCTGGGCAACAAAGGGCGTAAGCGGCAAATCAACCACATAATCTGCCGGATTAAAGTGGATAAAGGGTGACTGTTCGAGCATGCGTTCAACAATATGTGAAATAGCCAGATAGCTGGTCTGCTCTGTAATCAGCAGTTCTGCGCCTTCACGTGTTCCTCCGACAACCTTGATACCGACAGGCACAAGCGTAATGGCAGGCGTCGGAATGTCACGCAACCCTGCAATTTGCCGCTTGTCGCCCCTCACTGCAGCGCCGTGTTCAGGTACCATAATCACAACAGCATGCCGTCCGGATGTCTCCAGTTTTTGCATAAAGACTTCTGTTTCATCCAGAAATTTTTGAAGCCTGGCCTTATATGTCTCAAGCGTATTGGGCTCAGAAGACACCCCGGGGAAATGATTTCCGTCGTGCATGCTAATCGTGTTGTAATACAACGCAACGCGCTGGTTTCCTGACGCTTGCCTAAGCTGCAGCCAGTGGTCCAGCACAGCCAGATCATCATAAACCGGCGACTTGTCAAACGCATATTGTGCGATATCTATCCCATCCAGCGGCATAGGGGGCGCGCTCAGTCGTCCGTGTGTTTTCAACTGCCCGAGAAAATTATCAAATTTTCCATCGTGATTCAAAACCACCTCAGGCTCAAATCCACTGCGCTGCAAACTACTCATCAAATAACATTTATCTGATGCGGGATTATACATTTCCCCATGTTGCGGCTGACCACATTTCGCCCTCATTAAATGAAGGGCAGCAGGCCCGCTGTAGGAAGCAGCCGAATTAAAATTCATCATCAGAATATCAAAACGCTTCCACAACGGATGCTCCTCCAATCCCACCGCGCGCACATCATCCCAGGAAAGCGAACACACATGCAGAAAAATCACATCGAACGGAACCGCATCCGCCTGAGGTGTGACGAACAGAACAGACCGCGGCGCCTCTGTTGCAAAAAAATCGTGCAGTACCTGATCCATATTCAGCTTCGCCATCGCTGTTGTTGTAGTAGCAGGAATGCTCTGAATGACCGTCAGTGCCAGCATACTGATGATAACCAGCAAGCCCACACGGATAAAACGATATAAAACGTAGTAAACGCCTGCCGACACCAGAAGGGCAGCAATGACCGGCCAGCTCATAAACCGGCCTGACAATTCTAAAAAATAAGCGAAGCTGAAATCACTAAGCAAGGATGCCTGCGACATCAGACGACTAATGGGCGGCAACCATGAGTCATAATAAAGCAGACTGATCGCCAGCACCGTTGCGACGATACGCTTGGCACGGTGCAACAGTCGGGATGAAGCGGGCAATAGAATAAACGCAGCAAAAACCAGATTCACAAAAGCATGAAACTGTATTAATTCCATCCCATACAAAGCCAATTTCGAGAAAAAATAAAAGCCCCAGAATCCCAGCGTCCCCTTGAACAGGGCGGCATGTTGCCCCAATACACCCATGCCTTGTAATTTCCCGACCACCCGCCCCAGCAGTCGGGGCAAAAACCATTTAGCTGGATTTTTCCTGGTGTCGGCCACTTGCTCCGCCGGACTGCGGCGCTGCCGGGTTCGCCGGTCACCGATTGGACGCCTGATCCCGTAACGCGCACCGGGCTTAGCCGTGTCAAGCCGGCCAGAGGGGCTCGATTTTGCCGTATGTTTTAACTTCGCCAGATAGGCATAAAAAAAAGGGAGTCCTTGTTTAGCTTCTTTTGTAACCGTTGCCGCAGGCATCCGGCTGGCAACATCCCCCGTCAGAAGCGCGCGACGCTGCCCGACACTCATTCGTCTGTCGCCACTGGCATGTCGTGTCTGGCGCCCCCGTGCCATGCCGGAGCCCGAAACAGAAGACCGGCGCTCAACCTGAACGCCCGGCTCACCGCTCCAGATCGTCATGTTCGCCGTTTTCTTAACTTGCGTGCCAAGCTTTACGACATAGGCGAACAAATACGGCATCTCCTGCCCTGCTGGCGCCCCTCGTTTTGAAGATTCCTGTTTACTCATCACTAAAGGCACCCCGGTGCAGCGCAAATTGAGTCGTAATACGCCTGCAATCTTGAGCGCATTTGCAAAGCATACATCAAACATAAACAGCATTCATCTTCTTGCACCAAGTCGCATTCACGTGCCTTCGGCACATGACAGTGACGAACGCCATCCGCATCAAAAAACGATCATGTCGGAACACGGCATAAAACGAATCATGATTCAAATATTTGCCTCGTGACTTGCTCTATTCATACATACGCGACCGCCATTGCATCAGCAACAATCCGAACAACGCCATGCACGCACTGCAGGAATACAAGATGCTCGCACCGTAGTGTTGCCATATTGGCCCGCTGACCAGACCGCCCAGCATACCTCCGGCGCCATAAGTCAGGCTGCCGAAAATAGCCTGACCTTTGGATTGATGCCGTCCCTGAAATAGCTCATGAACCAATCCGACCGACGCGGCATGATAGGCACCGAAGGTCGCCGCATGTAGTATCTGAGCCGCCAGCAATAAGATCAGGAAATCGACCCCCCAGCCTATCAGCATAAAACGCACCACCGCCAGACTAAAACCGGCCATCAGGATGCCGGTAAAACCAAATCGAAGCGCAAGCCTTGGCATCAGGAAAAATACAGCGATCTCGCAGATTACACCGAGTGCCCATAATCCGCCCACAGCACTTTTGGCGTAGCCATGCTCAACCAGATAAATCGAGAAAAACGTGTAATAAGGACCATGTGCTGCGGACATCAAAAAGCAGGCACCAAACAGTAATAACACAGAGGGTTTCAAAAGAATTTGTCTGATGGACTGATGGTCAGTGTGATGCGGCAATACCTGCGTTGCCGGCAACTGGCGCGAAAAAACAAGAATACCCAGCTCACAAATCAATCCGGCCCACAACAACCAGGCGATCGCAATATAGTCGAAGGCATAGCCTAAACCCACAACAGAGACAATAAACCCAACCGAACCCCAGGAGCGCAGGCGGCCGTAGCGGGAGGAATTTTTTCCCAGATAACTTAAGGTTGTCGCTTCAACCAGCGGCATGGATGCGCTCCAGAAAAAGCTCATCAACCCCAGAACCAGCAACATCCCCCAGAAACTGGTTGTCGCAAACACACCCAGATAAAATACTGCACTCAAGGTCGCCGCGATCTGAATCACCCGCAATCGTTTACCGCTGTGATCAGCCAGCCAGCCCCACAAATTCGGCGCCAGCATGCGCATCACCGGCTGCACTGACATCAAAATACCTATTTCAACGGGGTCAAAATGGATAGATCGAAGATAAAGACTCCAATACGGGGCGAACATCCCGATGAAAGCATAGTAAAAAAAATAAAAACCGGCGATACGCCAGTAATAGTTTGCAGGTTTGGGCACGTGAGCATGTAGCGATATAAATCGGATGCACATTCTATCTTGGATACGAATGAACATCTTGATCATGGCATCAATACCCATTGATGCTTGCATCGATGCAAACGATATTGAAATTAATCGGGAAACCGATCAAAACAAAAGTTACTACTTTGGCCTGCCTTCTTTAACGCCTCTGGACATAACGGCAGATTTGGGTTAGTTTTATCCTCTATCTATTACAATTGAGTATAGCCCCCCATTTAAATTCTGGAGTTTTCATGAGAATGAAGCTGGTCGGACTTACCCTGTTAGCACTTTGCACAAACGCAGTTGCGGACAATGCGATGCCGCTTCAAGGAGCGACGGTATTGCTGCTCGGCGAAAGCCATATGGTATCCATGGGTCAGAACGGGCAATTGATCGAGGCACTACCGGACGACCTGATTAAACAGGGGGCGAAGGTATTTGCCTATGGCGCCTGCGGCAGTAATGCCGGAGACTGGATCACCCCGAAATCGGTGCAATGCGGCGCATTTCGGGTCAATTCCGGGCCAATCCGGTTCCGGCCTGCTGACATAGCCAGCACACAACCCATAGCAACGCTGATTGAGAAACATCATCCCAATCTGGTTATCCTGGTCATTGGCGATACCATGGCAAGTTACGATACCAAGGAAATACCCAAGCAGTGGGTCTGGCAAAATGTATCCGCATTAACCCGGGAAATCAAAGCACAAGGTATTCGCTGCGCCTGGGTAGGACCTGCCTGGGGAGAAAATGGCGGTCCGGATGAATATAAAAAACGCAATCCGCGTGCCCGTGAATTTTCTGATTACCTGTCCACGATAGTCGCGCCCTGCACCTATATAGACTCGCTGGCTTTTTCAAAAATAGGCGAATGGAAAACGATAGACGGACAGCATTTTGATCAGGATGGCTACCAAAGCTGGGCCAAAAATATTACTAAAGCCATCATTTCGCGGGGAATCCTGCCTGATTCAAAACCATAATCACCAGTCCGCCGCGTTACTTAGCGCCGGAATCATTCAAACGAATATAAATAACACGTAGTCTGCCTGACACAGATCAATGACGATGGATGCCTGCGCGTTGCAAAGTGCGCCCGCGTTGCGTACTATCCATGCTTGGTAAGATCAGTCAGATGCACCCGGCTTTAAATATTTCAGATTCTACTCAAGGCACACATCGAATGCGAATTCGTTCAAAATTGCTACACAGCGCAGTGCAATATATCGCTTTTACGCTGATATGCACGCTGTGTTCATTTGCTCAGGCAGCGACCTGTGAAAAGTCCTGGCCCGCATGGGATAGCTTCAAAAAAGCATTGATCAATGAAGAAGGTCGCGTGACTGATGGCAGCACAGAGCACACCACGTCCGAGGGGCAGGCTTATGCGATGTTTTTTGCACTCGTCGCCAATGACCGCGTAACCTTTGACAAATTGCTCAACTGGACTTCACTCAACCAGTCACAAGATGACCTGACCAGCCACCTGCCTTCATGGGACTACGGAAAATCAGATGAGGAAAGGTCTGTTGTGCTGGATGAAAATTCAGCCTCTGATGCAGATCTCTGGATGGCGTACGCGCTCGGTGAAGCGGGCAGGTTGTGGACAAATCGCCGCTATATTGCCCTCTCGTCGGTGATTGCCGATCGCATACTGGCTAAAGAGACGCTGAACGTTCCAGGCCTGGGCCTGGTCTTGCTGCCGGGCGCGGCAGGATTTACCCCGACCCCAACGAGCGTGCGCCTCAATCCCAGCTACGTCCCCCTGCAGTTGATGCACTGGTTTGCAGCTCACAGCAAAGATACACGCTGGGCAGCATTACTCAATTCATCCCGGCAGCTTATCTTGCAGTCCTCACCCAATGGTTACGCACCTGACTGGACTGTTTTCGACTACGAGCGTGGCTTTTTGCCCGACACCAATGCAATCGGCTCCTATGATGCGATTCGCGTCTATCTGTGGGCAGGCATGCTGAGCCGCGATGACGCCGATCAACGGCTTTTGCTCGATGCGTTCAGGCCGATGGCACGATTCGTTGATAATCACGGATACCCTCCCGAATCCATCGATACCCTGACAGGGAAAGCCAACAATGAGGGGCCTATTGGGTTTTCGGCCGCGATGTTGCCTCTGTTGCAAGCACTGGGCCTGAACAAGGCAGCACAGGCGCAGATGCAGCGCATGAGTGATCAGCCCATATCAGAAGATCATTACTACAATCAGGTACTGAGTTTATATGCTCTGGGGTGGCATGAAAACTTATACCGTTTTGATCCCAAAGGAAACCTAACCCCCCGCTGGATGTCCTCATGCCCATAAATTTGCGCACTATGTCTGCTGCTCTCGCTCTCGCGGGAGTCATCTCATTTCCGGCACTCGCTGCCGCACCGGATAAATCTTCTGAGCTATTGTTACGCGGTGCACAAAACTGGGTCGACAGAGACCGTGCTGATTTGGCAAAGGGTTTGCTCAATAAATTGCTGCTGATCCATCCGACCTCGCCGGAAGGACTGGCGATGCTGGGCAAAATCGAGTTAAAAAATGGCAAGCACGCTGAAGCGCAGCAGTATTTACGCACGTTGCAAAAAACAGCACCCGATAATCCGCTCACCGCCGACTTGAACAAAGCCTATCTGCTGGCAACCGGCACATCAGCGGGCGACACACCGCCGCCTCTGAGCAAGCCGTCATCCGTCACTCATCCCGAGGCAGGGCTGAACATCGTGGCGCCGCAAAAAACAGTGCAAACGAAAGCATTCGTTACTGAAAAGGTTGTTGCCGTCAAACCCGGAAAAAAATCCGGCAAAAAAACAGCGAAAGTTGCGCACCCAAAAAAAATCGCCGTTGCAAGCACTGCGCCCGCCACACCGGTAGTCACACCGGAAGCTGAAAGCAGCCCGGAAATAGATGCAGATATCATGGCGCGCACCGATGCGCTGGATGCGTTACAGGACGGCAATCTCGACGTCGCAGAGACTGCACTGATGGATATCTATACTCGCAGACCGCAAGACCCTGAAGTGTTAGGCGGACTAGGCTTAATCAAGCAGCGTCAGGGGAAGTTTGCCGATGCACAAAACTGGTTTCAACTGGCTGTTGATGCATCAAAAGGCGACAATCCGAAATGGGTCAGCCTGGTTTCTTTAGCCGAATTCTGGAAAAATCTTCGCATTGCCAGCAATTTACTGGAAGAAAAAAATCTGGTTGACGCCGAAATAACAATCCAAAAAGCGTTGTCCCTGAAGCCTGAAGAGCCTAACGCACTCACTTTGCTGGCTGAAATCAAATCGGCCAATAATGATTTGAGCGGCGCTGAAAGCATTTATCGGGATGTATTGAGCAGACAGGGATATAACGTCTCAGCGATACGCGGACTGAGCGCCCTGTTATCACGCACGCAACGCAGTCCTGAAGCATTGGCGCTGATAGAGCAGGCGCTGCACAATTATCAGAGTGAACTTGACCAGGATCCCGCAGGCAAAGCCGCCTTATTGCGTGAAGCCTCGAACCTGTATATTGCCGAACACCGCACCAGCCATGCGATGCAGGCGCTGGAAACATCGGTTCAACTCGACCCTAAAAATGCATGGTCACGATTCTCACTGGCCAAATTGTATATCAGCCTGAATCTGGCTCCACTGGGTCGTCAGGTCGTGCAGGAAGGCGCAGACATTTCGCCTAAAGATCCTGAAATGCACTATGTGCGTGCACTGGTGCTGCTGAGTATGGATGACTATGTTGGCGCACTCGATAGCCTTGCACATATTCCAGATGCGGATTTGAGCAATTCAATGCTGGAAACACGCAACCGCGCGCTGATGCAGTATTACTTTCAACTGGCCGAAGGCAAACTCGCTAAAGGCGATCGCAAAGAAGCGATCCGCATTATGTCCGTTGCCGAAACCGCTGCGCGCGGCAATTATTCAGCAACCGAACAGGTTGCCGAAGGCTGGTTTAAACTGGGTTTGCAGAAGCAGGGGCTCGATGCCATGCGCAAGCTCCCCCAACCTGTCCCGCTTGGCACGCAAATCTACTGGGCTTCCCTGTTAAATCGCGCAAAGATGGATCAGGAACTGACCGAATACTTACCCTCACTGCACATTCCTGAGGGCGCAGATGAAACGAACACAAAATATCGTGCCCGTATTCAGGAAATTGAATTTGCCATGGCAGGTCGCCAATACGACAAGCTCATGAAGACGGGAAAAACAGAACAAGCGCAACAGTTTGCAGATGCGATACTCGATGCCGCCAAACTTAACACCGCGGACTATTTCAGAATACACCGGAGTTATTTTTCCAGAGCGCAATTACCAGACAATGCGATTGAACTGCTTAATCAGAACAAGGAGCAATTTCCGAATGACCTGAGCCTGCGTTATGACCTCGCGTACGCGTATTATCAGGACAAACAGAACAGCAACGCGCAACGGGAAATTCAGGAACTGCTCGCCATCACCCCGCCTGATGATATCGACATGCGTCTGCGCATTGCAAGCTTGCAGCAAAGTACAGGCGACAATAGCGGTGCGAGACAAACCGTTGATGATCTGACCACCCGCTACCCCAACAACACCGAAGCCTTGTTTCAGGCAGGTAACTTTGCGCGATCTAACGGAAATTACGATCAGGCAATGCGTTATTACCAGAAAACCAAGGAACAACTGGTGCAACCTGCTGCAGCTGACCTCCCGGCTGCCGTTGCCGGCCAGCCGGCTGACATTACGCTGAAGCTGCTGCCTGAGAAGCATGCCGATACATCAGCCAAAACCCATCTCGCCTTGGTCAGCAACAATGAGAGCGACAGCATTTACCGTTCAGCCCTGGCATCTGACAAAGGCAAAGAAAAACCTGCTGCAAGCGGCATGACCGCATCAGTTGATCAGGCCATGGAGAGCATTTCTTCGCAGCGATCCGCAAAGATTGAAGCAGGTATCGATATCCAGTCCAAAACGTCCAGCAGCGGAACATCAACCTACAATGCAATTGAAATACCGGTACTGGCACGCTTTCCGATCGGTTATGAGGCACACGGCACGTTGCAGATCGACAAGGTCAATGTGGACGCCGGCGCACTACCGGCCACCTTTAACGAGGCAGCACTATTTGGCAAGGTTCAGGCATTCCAGGCTCCTCCTGCCCTGCCAGTGGCGCAAAGTGCATCCGGGACGTCAGTTGCACTAGGTTACGAGCAGGACGCCGTCAAAGCAGACATTGGTGTCGTTGGACAAGGCTTTCCTGTCAGCAATGTCGTCGGCGGGATTCGTACCGGCGGGGATTTTGGAAAACTGAGCTACTCACTCACCTTATCGCGCAGACCTTACACCGGCTCCGTACTCTCTTATGCGGGTGCCAAGGATACAGTGACAGGCGAGATATGGGGAGGGGTGACGAATACGGGTATGTCACTCTATCTGTCGTCCACTGTGGGTGAATTCAACCTGTCAGGGTTGGCTAACTATGGTCTGCTGCGCGGTAAAAATGTTCTGAACAACGACAAGCTTTATTTGCGGGCCGCTATAGATCGCGACGTTTATGCCGATGAAGACACGGCGTTAAATATCGGGCTGGGTGTCAACTATACGAGTTTTTCAAAAAATGAAGCCTTTTACACCTTTGGACATGGCGGTTACTACAGTCCGCAAAGCAGCCTGAGTTTCAGTCTGCCGATTGAATTGAGCGGACGCGCTGACCAGTTGTCTTATCAGGTCAGAGCGAGCGTATCCTACGCACGATCAAAAGAAGATGCCGCGGCTTTTTACCCAACCAATGCCGCTTTGCAGGCACAAGCCGCTGCAGGCCCCTTCTTCCCGTCAGGCAATACAGGCGCCATCTATACAGGCGGGAGCGGAGGCGGATTTGGATATGGTCTGCGCGCCGCAACAGAATACCGGGTGACACCCAATATTGCGCTGGGCGGACGCTTCAGCATGGATCGTTCAGCTTACTATGCACCGAACTCGCTGCTCATGTACATGAGATACATGTTCAAGCCGGAGACAGGCCCGGTTAAACTCAAGCCCGATTCGATCACACCCTATTCACAGTACTAAATAACACGTGTTAACTGAGCGAACTGAATATTAATTCAGTTCGCTGCAGAACAGTAAGAAGGCGTTATTTTTTTATTTTTTGCAGAATATCCGAAGAGACGATTTGACTGGTAATCGCAGTGCCCCACGCACGGTAGCCTTCATTGGCAAAATGCTGCCCGTCGAATGTGCCGTCGCCGTGCTGGATTGGCGGCCATTCCCCGGGTTTGGACATGGTTAAAGAGTTGATATAAATGCAGGGCGCGACATTATCGGCCAGAAAATCTGACAATTCTTTGACCCGCGGATAATTTTTCCCGTTATCACCACCTTCATTTCCCCAGGCTGGACCTACCCAGACGCACCTCACCCCGCTGGATTTTATTCCATCCGTTAGCGTTTTAACCTGCTCACGCACCCATGCTTTCGGCAATTCCGGTTTTTGATAACTTGCCATCGTGTCGCCATTGACGACCACCAGCAAGTCAGGATGATGCAGTGACATTAAATCAGGCAGCGGCTTCATGATTGCGGCTTCCGAGCGACGCTCCCTGACAGGGCCATTTTCCAGCCTGTAAGCCGTCCCACATTCCGCATGGGTCGTTTTCATCCATGAACCGGAGGGCGTGCCGCATGAACCATAGGAAAAAACCTTGGCACCTTGTTGCATCAAATCATCGTGCAGCGTTGTAATCAGATAGTCTTTAGTCGTCAAATGACTATCGCCGATCATCAGAACGGTAAGACCCGCAAGAAGCAAACTCATGATTTAATCCTTTAAAATTATTCCAAACAGGCTTAAGTTTAAGTGCATGTGTAATGCTTGTCCAGAAATAAGCTAATCTGCCTGCCTAAATAGGCCATTGCATACCGGGCATGTCACCGGGTGTGTAATTTCAGCATCGCGGCCTCAGCTTTGCCGTCAAGGATTAAAGGCACAACGTGCAGTGATTGCTGCATCGCCTCAAGGATTAATTCACGTTCTTCACGACGAGGCTCGTTCAACACATAGTTGACCACTTCAGCCCGGTCCCCCGGATGACCGATCCCAAGCCGGAGCCGCCAGAAATCTTTCGTGCCAAGCTGCGCGATGATGTCTTTGAGTCCATTGTGTCCGCCATGGCTGCCCCCCATTTTCAGGCGAGCTACGCCGGGTTGTAAATCCAGCTCATCATGAACCACAAGAATTTCAGCCGGCAGGATTTTATAGAACTGCGACATCGCCCCCACCGCACGCCCAGACAGGTTCATAAAAGTCTGCGGCTTGAGCAGCGCCAACTCCATGCCGTTCAACTGTCCGCGTGCCGCCTGACCATGAAATTTAACCTCATTTCGGAAACTGATATTTTCACGACCCGCAAATTCATCCAGCCACCAGAATCCGACATTGTGGCGGGTGTGTTCATATTCACGCCCCGGATTGCCTAAGCCAACGATCAAACGTATTGAATTCATCCTATTCACCTTTAAAGCCGCATCAATAAACGATGGACAATCTATTTTCAACGTTATCCATTGAATCAGGAATCGCGCACTTCCGGCTAGTCAATAAATAAGCTTACCGTGCTGAAATTATAAACAAAAAACCCGCTATGCCTGAGCATTAGCGGGTTTCAGATGTTGCAGTGATGCCTGCCGATAACTTAAGCAGCAGTTGCAGTCGCTTCAACGGCACCGCGAGGCACATGTACAGTAGCAACAACGGCTTCTGCAGCATGCTCGCCATGTGCGCAAAGTTCAACACCCTTTGGCAGTGTCACTTCGCCCAGATGAACCGAGTGACCCAGTTGCATACCACCCAGATCAACTTCGATGAAGGCTGGCAAATCTGCCGGCAAACAAGAGACTTCAGCTTCGATCATTACATGACTGATCTTGCCGCCGCCGGTTTTAACAGCCGGTGCGGTATCCTGATTGATGAAGTGGAAAGGCACCTTGATGTGGATCTTCTTGGACAGATCAACGCGCTGAAAATCCAGATGTTGAACTTGCTGACGGAAAGGATGGTTTACAAAAGCGCGCAGTTGTACCGCTTCTTCTTTACCGTCCAGCGTCATCGTCAATACAGATGCATGAAACTCTTCTGCACGCAACTTGTAGTACAGTTCGTTATGATTCAATTCGATCATAACCGCTTCGCCTGAACCGTATACTACGCCTGGAATGAAACCGGCTTTACGCAGACGGCGGCTCGCACCCGTACCTTGCGTTGTGCGTGTTGTTGCATTAAATGATTTTTTCATCTTTTACTTCTCCAAAATAGAATCGACCGCGACCAGCCGACTCAAACAAACAGCAACCAACATGGTCGCCGTTAAAATTTATTCAGTAAACAGGGAGCTTACCGATTCTTCATTGTTGATACGACGTATCGTTTCGGCCATCAACTCCGCGGTACTCAACTGGCGGATGCGAGAACAATTTTTCGCGGCCTCAGATAATGGAATAGTATCGGTGACAACCAGCTCATCAATTGCAGAATTCTCAATACGCTCAACCGCAGGACCTGACAGCACAGCATGAGTACAGTAAGCCAGAACGCGCACAGCACCTTTTTCCTTCAGCGCTTTTGCAGCTTCGCACAACGTGTTTGCGGTATCGACCAGATCATCCATGATCAGACAGGTGCGTCCTGAAACTTCACCGATGATGTTCATCACCTTAGCCACGTTGTGACGGGGACGACGCTTGTCGATAATCGCCAGATCGGCATCGAGCTGCTTGGCCAGCGCACGTGCACGCACCACGCCGCCCACATCCGGCGACACCACGATCAGGTTGGGGTAATTCTGGCGCCAGACATCCGCCAGCAGAATCGGACTTGCATAGATATTATCGACGGGAATATCGAAGAAACCCTGAATCTGATCGGAATGCAAATCCATGGTCAGCAAACGGTCGACGCCGGCGCTGGTTAACATATCTGCAACCAGCTTGGCGGTAATCGCAACACGTGCTGAACGCGGGCGTCGATCCTGACGCGCGTAGCCAAAATAAGGCATCGCTGCGGTAATCCGTCCGGCCGAAGCGCGTTTTAACGCATCAGCCATGACCATGACTTCCATCAAATTATCATTGGTCGGTGCGCAGGAGGATTGCAAGATGAATACATCTTTACCGCGCACGTTTTCAAGGAGCTCCACCATCACTTCTCCATCGGAGAAACGGGCGACCGTCGCACGTCCCAGCGTGATATCCAGATGCTGCGCCACGGCTTCAGCAAGCTTCGGATTGGCATTACCGGTGAACACCATCAAGCTATCGTAGGACACGTGAACCCCTTAAAAAATAAAAACAGAAAGGGCACCAAAGTGCCCTGTATTGGCTGAGGAGGTAGGGATCGAACCTACGAATGACGGGATCAAAACCCGTTGCCTTACCACTTGGCGACTCCCCAATTACCTAGTTAAGCACCCAATCTTGCAACGGATGCTTCATTAAACCTTTTACTGCTACGCCGCGCATTTTTACCGGCTTTTTTTTCAAGACTGCTAGCGCTTCAGACTGAGTTTCAAATTCGGCGAACACACACGCACCTGAACCTGTCATCATTGCTATTCCAAACTTGCCCAACTCGGCCAGATAATCTGCCACTTCCGGGTAGAGCCGACATACAACTGCTTGCAGGTCGTTTCGCCGTGTTTGCGATGTGAGGGCGCGCATTATTATCGAAACTGAGTCACGTGTCAATTCCGGATGTGAAAATATTTTTGCAGTCGGCACATGAACCGGCGGAAAAAGCACCACATACCAGGATTCCGGCAAGGGGTAAGCCTGTAATTTTTCCCCTACCCCTTCCGCAAATGCGTTATCGCCAAAGATAAACACGGGCACATCCGCACCCAGTTGCAAGCCCAATTCCATCAGCTTCTCACGCGTCAAACCCAATGACCATAAACGATTGAGCGCAATCAGCGTCGTGGCGGCATCAGAACTTCCACCGCCCAGACCACCGCCCATAGGAATGCGTTTCTCAATTTCAATATCCACCCCGAGTACGCACCCGGTTTCCACTTTCAATAAATGTGCGGCCCGAACACAAAGATCCTGCTCTTCAGGCACACCTTCGATTGCATTGGTACGATGAACGATGCCATCCTTGCGTAAACTAAAATGCAGGGTATCCTGCAAGTCTATAAACCGGAACAACGTTTGCAGCATGTGATAACCGTCGTCACGCCGCCCGGTAACATGCAAAAACAGATTCAGCTTGGCGGGTGCCGGACAAGAAAAACAGCTGAATTCACCCTGATCTGCCACCGCACGCTCAATCCTGTTTTCTGAAACGTTCATTTTGGATTCCATTCCCATTCGTCTATCAGTAACATTAACTGCACATTATCGCGGGACAATTGCATACGCGAGGGCAAACTGTCGGCCTTGTTATCTGCATAATTAAGATAGCGCACCTCCCAGCCATCCTGCCGCAACACCGAGATACGGCCCAGCTCATCCCGGTCAATCAGCGAATCCCGCGCATCAGGCATGCCCAGCACCCAATGATGCAGACTATCGAGCTGCAATCGCCAGCCTAGCACCTGCTCCATCAGCGACTCCACATCCTTATCGCGATAGTGCCTGTCGCCATCATCCAGAGTTGCGTGCTCGGCATCACGCCAGATGCGCGCGGCAGTTTGCCCAAGCGGAGTGAGCAACAGCACCTCATCGGTCTTTGCCTGATGCGTCCAGTGCAATCCAGCAGAATCACGCGCGCCGTTATGTTTAACCGAGATGCGGCCGTTCATCGCGAATGGAACGGTTTCTGATTGCTCAGGACGCAGCACATGCGATGCACAGCCGCCAAGCAACATAAACAAGACCAACCAGCGAATCAAGGCAGATACCGTTTCATCACAGCTTGCAACGGCACGTTGCCCGGATGAGCCTTCAGGCTGTCCTGCCAGATTTTTTCGGCTTCCGTCTTGTCGCCGCGTATCCAGAGCACCTCACCCAGATGCGCTGCGATTTCCGGATCCGGATTTCCTGCAAAAGCACGACGCAACATCGCCACGCTCTCGTCCAGGCGGCCACTGCGGTAATACCCCCAGCCTACGCTGTCCATGATCGCGTGATCATCAGGCGTCAATGCCAGCGCCCGCTCGACCAGCAAGACAGCCTCGGCCACACGCACATTGCGTTCGAGCAAGCTGTAACCCAGCGCATTATAGGCATGAGCATGAGTCGGCCGGATCAGTATCAGTTTGCGCAATAATTTTTCGGATTCCTCATAATTACCGATTTTGTCGGCCAGCATTGCCGCCTCATAGAGCAAATCAGGCTGATCGGGCATGTTCACCAGCCCCTGCGTCAGCAGCCGGTAAGCCTCCTGATATTGCGTAGCCTCGCTGAGCAGTTGCGATTCAATGACCAAGGCCTGCACGCGTTGAGCTGGCGTAATCGCTATCGCTTGCTGTATCGCTTGCCGGGCTTCACTCAACAGTCCTTTTTTGTTCAGCAGGTAAGCTAAACGCAATCTGGCCGAAAACTGATATTCCCCTGTACTCACCAGACGATAGTGAATCACCGCAGCCGCCTCATCTTCTTTGGCCTCATTGAGCTGCCCTAAAAAATATTCAACCGCATCCTGACCTTTCCCCCCGATACTCAGCGCCTGCTTAAGTTCAGCTTCAGCGCCCGTCAGATCGTTCAACTGCACAGAAATCAGTGCGACAGCAAACGCCAGCTCAATATTTCCCGGATTTTCCCGGGCCAGAATCAGAAATGCTTCGCGCGCAGGTTTATATTGCTTTTCTTCCAGCAATGCGCGTGCGTATTGCAAGCGGATATCATTCGATTTCGGATATTCGGACAAATAACGGCTCAACAGCGCCAGACTTTGTTGCGGATGCAGTTTATTTAACAACACAGCTTCCAGTGAAACGGGTGCGCTCCATTCCGGACGCAGACTTCGCGCCTGCCTGACTTCGCTCAGCGCCAGTTGCTCATCCCCTGCTGCACTTGCAAGCTGCGCGACGACCCAGCGAGCCTCGGCAGTTCCTGCATACGGGCTGGCCAAATCGCGCATCATGTGCAAAATTGCCAATTTATCCGGATAGCCTGCCACCATCGGGTAGAGCTGCATGAAAACAGGCCCGACAGCCGGCTCGTCCGATTTGAGCACTTTGACGAATTCAATACGCGCCTCATCCAGCCGCCCTCCGCGCAGCAACAACTGCGACAACACCCGCGCGGCCATCACAGCAGAAGGGTCGGTTTCCTGCCAGAACCTGAATGCATCAACGGCCCGATTCATATTGCCCGACTCCAGTGCCAGCTGTGCGGCACGCTTGGCCAGACGAGGATCATGTGTTTTTTTCGCCAGTTCATCGCTGCCTTCAACAGCGAGTGCCTTATGCCCTCGCTGACTGGCAAATTCAGTCAGCAGATACTCGTACAACAGATCTTCCGTCAACTCAATGTTCGGCAAGGCCACTGTCACTTCAGCATGTTCAGCAGGGTGCACCGGCTGAGTCGGCACAACAGGCGCGCGTGTTTGCGTACACCCTGCGAGCAGCAAACCTGCAATAATTAAATAATTAAAAGAGTTCATGTCAAAGACAGCTTTTGATACGGGTGTACATATTAGGTTATATTCAGGGCTATCTACAACTACACACACCACATACTTTGTCAAACGCACCATCCCAAATCACGCTCAGTGCGCAGAACCTTGCGCGCAGTTTCGGTAACAGGCAGATCATCCATGACCTGACCCTCGAGTTAAAGCGAGGCGAAGTACTGGGTTTGCTCGGCCCTAACGGTGCAGGAAAGAGCACCACGCTGCAAATGCTGACAGGCTGCCTGCTGCCTGACAAAACGCCTCAGGCAGGCTCGAAAATCGAAATCTGCGGTATCAACATGCTCAAACATCCCGCGCAGGCCAAGGCACAAATCGGTTATCTGCCTGAAACGCCGCCGTTATATCGTGAACTGAGCGTAAACGCCTACCTGACATTTGCGGCAAGACTGCGCGGCATGTCCCGGGCAGATACAAGCGGTGCACTGACACGGGTAAAACAACGCTGCGGACTTGAGCCTGTCAGCCAAAAAATCATCTCAACGCTCTCCAAAGGCTACCAGCAACGCGTAGGTATCGCTCAGGCGATCATCCACAACCCCGCCGTCATCGTACTGGACGAGCCGACCGTCGGCCTTGATCCGTCACAAATCCGCGACATTCGCAATCTGATCCGCGAACTGGGGGACACCAGCAGCGTAATTTTATCCACCCATTTGCTCAGTGAAGTCGAAAGCGTATGTGATCGCGTCGAGATCATGCAGCACGGCAAACTGATCTACAGCGACTCCAGCCAGCAAATGCAGCATTACGGACAAGCGTCCGGCTTTCTGATCAGCCTGCGTCACCCACCTGCATTGAGCGAACTTCAACGCATCCCGGGCGTCACGTCCATCGAACAGATTTCACCCACACAGTTCCGCATTTTGCACTTGCCAGATGACAATCCCGGCAGCCTTATGCTCAGTGCAGCCGCGCAAAACGGCTGGCAGCTTACCGAACTCACCCCGCTGCACACCACGCTGGAAGAGATTTTTGTCAAAATCACCGGTGAAAATACAGGAGTACCATCATGATCCGCCTGATCGCCATGCGCGAATTGCGCAGCCTGTTTTCCATGCCGTCGACCTGGTTCGTGCTGGCCGTATTGCAATTCATTTTCGCCTGGTTTTTTCTGGCGAGACTGGAAGCGTTTCTGGAAGTGCAGCCGCAACTTGCACAATTAGCCAATCCGCCCGGCGTGACCGCCACGGTTGCAGCCCCCCTGTTTTATACCGCAGCCCTGCTGCTGATGATGCTGGTACCGATGTTCACGATGCGACTGATCGCTGAAGAACGGCGCAATCAGACACTGGCATTGCTGCTCTCATCCCCTTTATCCGGTCGCCACATCGTTCTGGGGAAATTTGCAGGCTTAATGGCTTTTCTGCTGTTGATGACATGCAGCCTGCCGGTGATGATCTATACATTAATGCTGGGGACGCACCTCGATCATGGCCTGCTCATCAGCAACTGCATCGGACTGATGCTGCTCACAGCCAGTTTTGTCGCACTGGGTTTGTATGTCTCTGCGCTGACAACACAACCGATCATCGCCGCGATCGGTTCGTTAGCTGTATTAGTCGGCCTTTGGCTGGCCGATATCGGTGCGACAGAAGCGAACTCCCCCTGGCATCAGTTTTCTCCGCTGTATCACTTTCAGAATTTCAACGCCGGCCTGCTCGACAGTTCTGATACCGTTTTTTTCATTCTGTTCACCGCAGTCTTCCTGCTGCTGACGATGAAGCGTCTGCATAACAACCGGATATACGGATAAATCATGAGTCATTTGTTAAATTCGACATTCCTGCGCAACCTGATCTTTGTACTGATGCTGGCTGCGATCGCGCTCGGCACAGACTATGCGGCCTCCCGACATCCGCTACAACGCGATATCACCTTTACCGCCAGCAACAGACTGGAACAGGCCAGCATATCGGTTCTGCAACGGCTGACAGGCCCGGTCAACATCACGGTCTACGCCACTGAGCAGGACGCGCGTCTGGGAGACATACGCAAAATCATACGCGACATTTTGTCGCTGTATCAACACCAAAAATCCGATATCAACCTGACGTTCGTCGATCCTGAAACTGAACCTGAGAAATCGCGCGCGGCAAAAATCCAGCTCAATGGCGAAATGGTGATCGAATATGCCGGTCGCCACGAACACCTGACCCTGATCAACGAGCAGTCCATCACCAACACGTTGCTGCGACTGGCACACACAACGGAACAAACGGTGATGTATCTGGACGGTCACGGTGAACGCAAACTGGACGGGCCGGCAAACCATGATCTGGGATTGATATTCGGTGCAAAACTCAAACTAAACGGGTTTAAAATCAGCAGCCTGAATCTGGCCATCGCGCAGGATGTGCCAGACAATGTAAGCGCACTGGTCATCACACAGCCCCAGGCAGACCTGATGCCGGGGGAAGCGGACAAACTGCTGCGCTATCTCAAGCGCGGCGGCAACCTGCTCTGGCTGATCGATTCCGGCGCGCTGCATGGGCTTGAGCCGCTGGCCGAAAAACTGGATCTGCTGCTCGCACCCGGCATCGTGATTGATCCGGCCGCCAGCGAAATGAACGCACCCGCCGGCTGGTCGCTGGGCACAAGCTATGCCCCGCACGCCATCACCCGTGATTTCAACCTGATCACGGCGTTTCCCGGTGCACGTCCACTGGTCTGGAATGAAAATCCGGACTGGCATCATCACATACTGGTCGAATCCGGATCCCGCAGCTGGGTCAGCCAAACCCGCATCGATACGGCAAAACCCGTTTTTGACAAGCGGCAAGACATGCCGGGCCCGGCCATTATTGCGCTCGCGCTTAACCGTAACATCAACGATGTTGAGCAGCGCATCGTCATCGTCGGCAATGGCGCATTCCTGTCGAACACGTTCGCCGGCAACGGCGGAAATGTCGATTTTGGCGTCAACATGGTGAACTGGTTAGCCCAGAATGACAAACTGATCACGCTGCAACCGCGCACAGCCAAAGACAGCAACATTATGCTGTCCAGAACACAATTGTCCGTCATCAGCGCCAGCTTCCTGCTGGCACTGCCGCTCCTGCTATCACTGGCCGGCGGATATCTGTGGTGGAGTCGTCGCCGTGCCTGAACTGCCTGAAGTCGAGACAACAAGGCGCGGCCTCTCTCCCCATATTGTGGGCGCAACCGTCACAGGGGTCGTGATCCGCACTCCACGCCTGCGCTGGCCGATTCCCGACTATCTGTCTGAACTGCTCACCGGACAGTCAGTCGTATCATTGACGCGACGTGCAAAATATCTGTTGCTCGATTTTGGCAGCGGGACGCTGATACTGCATCTGGGCATGTCAGGCAGCCTGCGAATTTTGCCCGTTGGGACGCCTGCTGAAAAACACGACCACTTTGATCTGTTGCTTGGCAACGGACTTCTGATGCGATTGCGCGATCCGCGCAGATTCGGTGCGGTACTCTGGCATGCAGGAGACATACACAGCCACCCGCTGATCGCCAAACTAGGTCCCGAGCCGCTTGATGACAGCCAGGGTTGTTGCGGGTTTAATGCACCCTATCTGTATCGAATCACACGCAGCCGCAATGTTCCGGTCAAACAGTTCATCATGGACAACCAGATCGTGGTCGGTGTGGGAAATATTTATGCCAGCGAAGCACTGTTCAGCTCAGGCATACGTCCGCAAACTAAAGCACATGAACTCACACGGCCCCGCTGCATCAGGCTGGTCGATGAAATACGTGCCACGCTAAGCGAGGCGATTGCCGCCGGCGGCAGCACCTTGCGTGACTTTGTCAACGCCTCGGGAAACCCCGGCTATTTCCAGCAGCAACATTGGGTGTATGGCCGGGCAGGAGAGCCCTGCCGCACCTGCGCCACGCCCATCGTCCAGATCAAGCAGGGACAGCGATCCAGTTTTTATTGCCGTATGTGCCAGAAGTGATGCGAATACGAATCATCAATACTTTCCTTGATTGAAAATTTAGCGCTCAATCCCAAACTGTACTTACGCTCAGGAATTAAAGTCAAAAAAGGAGATTCAACATGAAAATAATATTCGCGTTCCTTGCCACAACCCTCTTCTCCACCTCTGCGCTTGCCGAAAATACAAGCGTCTCAGTCCGCATCGGCCAGCCCGGTTTTTATGGCCGCATTGACATCAGCAACGGCCCGACGCCCGAAGTGATCTATCACAAGCCAAGAGAAGTCCGCCGCGCGCCTGCCGGACGCCCCCCCATTTACCTGCGCGTACCGCCAGGACAGGCCAAGCACTGGAGTCGTCACTGCCGCGAATATAAAGCCTGTGGCGAGCGTGTCTACTTTGTACAGGATAACTGGTACCTCAATGAGTATGTTCCGCGTTACCAGGAACAGCATCGCAATGATCAAGACAACCAGCATCACAGCCGCAGGCATAAATCCGGGCGCAATTAAAACAAACCCGCATGATTTGCCCTGCTTGTTGCGCGTCAACATATTACGATTAGCCGAACTTACCCCCAATTACCTGTCCATTATGAAATCATCATTTGTGCTCTCATTGCTTTTCATGCCGTTGTTCGCCATGGCCGCGCCAGATCATGTCGTTGTCGTCATTGAAGAAAATCGCGGCTATTCACAGATCATGGACAAGGGTAACAACGACTCCTATATTCATCAGCTTGCACAACGCGGCATGCTCTTTACGCAGTCTTATGGCGTCACCCATCCCAGCCAGCCGAATTATCTGGCTCTGTTCTCAGGAACAACGCAAGGCGTAACCAGCAATACCTGCCCGCTCATGCTCACCGGTGACAACCTGGCGACGGCCCTGATCAATCATGGATTAAGCTTTGCAAGTTATGCCGAATCGCTCCCCTCAACGGGTGATACCGTCTGCATATCAGGCCCGTATCAGCGCAAACACAATCCGCTATCAAACTGGTTGCAACTGGCCCCGGGCAACCTGAGTTTTGACGATTTTCCGAAAGAGTACAGCACGCTGCCAACGGTGTCCTTCGTGATCCCCGATCAGAACAACGACATGCACGATGGCAGTTTTAGCGATGCGGATGAATGGCTGAAGCTGCATATTCAACCTTATGTTGAATGGGCGTTCAAACACAACAGCCTGTTGATTCTGACCTGGGATGAAGGTGATGCGGTAGAAAATAACCGCATTGTCACCCTGCTGATCGGACCGATGGTCAAGACAGGTACAAGCGCACAGCCAATCAACCACTACAATGTGTTGCGCACTCTGCTCGATTTGTATCGATTACCGGCGATGAACGCCAGCCTTAAAGATCGGAAGAGCGTCGTGTAGGGAAAGAGTGTAGATCTCGGTGGTCGCCGTATCATTAAAAAAA
>FZPY01000011.1_pt1 | contig 61738 bp, 55 predicted proteins | sample 1534801 | NCBI WGS metagenome assembly FZPY01 (sample SAMEA104161950, study PRJEB21768) | metagenome | isolation source: underground water | reverse complement strand
TCCTCACAACAAATTGGCACCACGCAGTCCACTCAAAGCCCTGCATCTACTGACACGCCATCACAGTCAATGCGGTCAAAAAAGCTGCATTATGCTCAATTTTGGGCAAATTACAACGATGCTGCGCGTTGTCGTCTCGCTTCAAACAAACAAATGCCCGCGCTCACCGACACATTCAAGCTTTCCACGCTGCCCAGCATGGGGATACGCACCAGTTCGTCACAAGTTTCGCGAGTCAGACGGCGCAATCCTTCGCCTTCCGCACCTAACACCCATGCCAAGCCGCCCGTATGTTTGAATTGATGTAAATCTTGCGTGGCTTCACCCGCCGTCCCCACCACCCAAATGTCATGCTCTTGCAATTCACGTAGGGTACGTGCCAAGTTGGTCACCGTAATGTAAGGCACGGTTTCCGCTGCGCCACACGCCACTTTTTCCACCGTGGCAGTGATGCCCACGGCGCGATCTTTCGGCGCAATCACCGCGTGTACCCCAAAGGCATCGGCACTGCGCAAACATGCGCCCAAGTTGTGCGGATCTTGCACGCCATCCAACACCAAAATCAACGGCGGCTCTGTCAAGGTTTCCAACACGTCGGACAAATGCTGCACGCGTCGTGCTGCATCCACCCGCGCCGCCACCCCCTGATGCCGCGCCCCGCCTGCCATGCCATCCAAGCGCGCCGCTTCGATTGGGATCATGCGCACATTGCTGTCGGCAGCCAGTTTAATAAGATCACGCATACGCGGGTCTTGCCGTTGCGACTGAAAATATACTTCCATCACCCCTTCTGGATTTTGACGGATGCGTGAGGTGACGGCATGAAAGCCATAAATTAAACGTAAATCAGCCATGTTTGCTGCCTTTCTAAAATGGGCTATTTGTTTTTAGTCGTTAGTCGTTAGTCGTTAGTTTTTAGTCGCTAGTTGTTAGCGGTTAGCAACTAACGACCAAGCACTACCCCAACCTAATCTGCAAGTTTAACTTAAACAGCAACTTATTGTTTTCTCGGTAAATTTGTCCAAAGCGATGGCGCGTGCTGGACGGGGTGTCAAAAAAAGCGTGTTGATAAAAATAATCTTTCAACGCTTGGTCGCGGTTGGTGTGGTAAAAAACCAGCTCGCCATCTTGCCGCACCACCACCGCACCATTCGCTGACAAATAGCCGTCCCATGATTGCGTGGGAAAAATCCCAAACATGGAGTACTGAATAAAATCGCGCAAGCGCACATGGGTGACGATTGCTTCGCAGTGTTCTAGACAAGTGTCAGGATATTCTGCCAAATAGCGCGTGATTTTCTTACGGAAAAACGCCAGCAGCGCGTCCGCAAGCATCGTCGGCATGGAGGTATCGACTTTGCGCAAATTGGATTCGTAAGTCTTGTTTTCACAACCGTAAAAATCAAATTTCCCACCCGCGTTCAAAATGGCGAGGATGCGATCTTTGATTTTTGAATGGGTTTCTATATGGTTAATGTCATCGACTATATCTGGATTTAACCCACTGATTTCGTAAATAAAATTAGTGGCTTGCGAAGCGTTAATCAAGGTTGGATTCGCGCCTAAAAAGGACTTAATACCAATCCCTTGATCGGCAAACAACAGGTTTCCCTCTTCAAAATCCAGATGAAAATCTGCTTTGTCGTTGGACGTGCCTTTAGTTTTGCTCAGTTGCAATAACTCAGTCGCTTGGGTAATTTTTTCATTGGAAAAAGTCGCGTGCCCCACTTTAATTTCTTGCGCCAATGCGTTGATTTCTTCGCTCGAAAACAAGGTACTCAGGTCAATTTTAGTGACGGCATCCCCGTGGATAATTTCAATATCCAGCGCGTTTAAATTCAATGCTGTGTTGCCATTTTTAATCCGAATTACCCGCACGGCATCGTGCGTGGGGTTGCCTTGTGCATCGCCATAATGCAGCAAGCGTTGCTGAATGAGCTTAATCACGGCGTACAATTCGCTCAATTCGCCCTTGTTGCGGGTAATAAGCATGTCGTCCCCTAAAGAGTTTTGCTGCATATAGTGCAAGGTGCTTTTCGCCACGGCGGACACCACATCCACGCACACGCTATTGCCCAGCTGTTTCATCGCCTGCGTTTTAGAAACAGGAAATTGATAATCAGCAGGAAAGCCCATCATTTCGGTGGCTTCTTTTAAACCAATACGGCGCACTTCGTCGTTGACCCGATAAAACTCCCAGTTGCGCCTATCGTCAATAACCGAACCTTTGCCGCCGACCCGCAACGTAAAGCCGACTTTTTTCTCACAAGGCGCGTTAAAAATATCTGACATAGTTTTGGTCAGCGGCAACGACGTAGGGAAGACGAAAGGGCGGCGGGTATCTACGCTACAGCGATCAAATCCCACGATAAAAACACGGGCGCGATGTTGCGGCACATTAAAATCCGAAGCTTTAATCACCTTAAAACTGACTTGATAATCGGCTTTGTCCAGATATTCCAAAATCGTCGCGAAGGTATTGCCATCATCGTGATTCACTAAATGACGCACGTTTTCCAGAATAAATGCCCTGGGACGCTTGTGTTCCAACACATCCAAAATGTTAAAAAACAAATTACCACGCTCGGATTTTTCACCGTCTTTAAAGCCTTTTTTCTTACCCGCTTGGGAAAAAGGCTGGCACGGAAAACCCGCGCACAGCAAGTCGTGATCGGCGATTTTATCCGTCGAAATCGCCCGAATATCGTCATTAAACAAGGCGGTATCTATGCTGTGATTGGCTTGGTAAGTTTGCCGTGCGTGCTTGTCAATTTCAGACGCAAACACGCATTTGCCTCCCAAGGCTTTCAACGCAATATGAAAGCCGCCAATTCCAGCGAATAAATCAATGAAGGTGAAGGGCTCAGTAGCTTGATGGGAGGGAACGGGATCAGCAAACAAACCCAATTGTGGCGCGGCGTGATGCCCAGATACTTCGTCCCACATCAAACCATCATCCCCAGTGCCACGCGCATCATGCGACCACCCACCCATCAAGCATTTTTCTTTCCTTTGGTCGCTTTTTTGGCAGGTTTTGACACGGCAGGGCTGGCTTCGGGTGTCGCCTCTTCTGCCACTAACGCCCCACGGTCTTCTTGTAATACAAAGTCGATTTTGGTGTTTTCCATATCGACTTTCACCACGCGCACGCTGACGCGGTCGCCTAGGCGGTAGCGTTGACCCGTGCGTTCGCCCAGCAACTGGTGTTTGGCATGATCGAAACGGAAGTAATCCTTGCCCAGCTCGGAAATATGCACCAAGCCTTCGACGTACAAATCATCCAAGGCGACGAACATACCGAAGCTGGTTACCGCCGACACGGTACCGACAAACACGCTACCCAAATGGTCACGCATGTAGAAGCACTTGAGCCAAGCCTCGACATCACGCGTTGCGTCATCGGCGCGGCGTTCGGTCATGGAACAATGTATGCCCAGCTCCGCCCATTTTTGCGCGGGTTGGTATTGTTTCTTATGCAACACGGCTTTGATGGCACGGTGTACCAACAAATCAGGGTAGCGACGAATCGGTGAAGTGAAGTGGGTATAAGCCTCATAGCCCAAGCCAAAATGCCCGACGTTTTCCAATTCGTATTTCGCTTGGCGCAATGAACGCAACATCACGGTTTGCAATAACGCGGCATCGGGACGACCTTTGATGCTCTTCAATAGTTTTGAATAATCAGCAGCTTGTGGCTCATCTTCGCCGCCCAGCTCCATGCCAAATTCTTTGAGGAATTCGCGCAAGGCTTCCAATTTTTCAGGGGTAGGACCTTCGTGGATACGGTACAGCACAGGGTGCTTGCTCTTTTCCAAAAAGCCCGCTGCGCACACATTCGCCGCCAACATACATTCTTCGATCAGTTTATGCGCGTCGTTGCGTACCACAGGCACGATGCGTTCGATTTTGCCCGCGTCGTTAAACATCATTTGCGTTTCCACGGTTTCAAAATCAATCGCGCCGCGTTTTTCACGCGCTTTGAGTAATTTTTGGAACAAGGCGTACAGGTTTTGCAAATGTGGCAATACGCTGGCATATTCTTGCGCCAATTCACCATCGGGTTCAGCCAACATTGCCGCCACTTGGGTGTAAGTCAGGCGCGCTTGCGAGAACATCACTGATGGATAGAAGCGATATTTGCCAATTTTGCCTGTGCTGCTGATCTGCATATCGCACACCATGCACAAACGATCGACTTTAGGGTTCAGCGAGCACAAGCCATTCGACAATTCTTCTGGCAACATCGGAATCACGCGGCGTGGGAAATACACCGAATTACCACGCAAAATCGCTTCACGATCCAACGCGTCGTTGCTTTGCACATAATGGCTCACGTCGGCAATCGCCACCACCAAGCGGAAACCGCTCTTCACAGGTTCGCAATACACCGCATCATCAAAATCGCGGGCGGTTTCGCCGTCAATGGTCACCAATGGCAAGTGGCGAATGTCTTCGCGCCCCGCCCAATCTTCAGCGGCGACGGTGGGCGAAATGGCTTTGGCTTGTTGTTCCACGGCAGGTGGGAATTCATGCGGCAAATCATGTTTGCGCAAGGCAATTTCGATTTCCATGCCAGGGTCGGCGTAATTGCCCAACACCTGCACAATGCGCCCAATCGGTTGGGCATGTTTGTTGGGATGCTGCATAATTTCCAACATCACCACTTGCCCCGCTTCTGCACCGCCCGATTCCCCCGCCGCCACCAAAATATCTTGGGTAATGCGACGGTTTTCCGCCACCACAAACAACACGCCATGCTCGGCAAACAGCCGTCCCACGATGCGATTATTGGCACGCTCTAACACTTCGACAATTTTGCCTTCAGGGCGACCACGTCTATCCACGCCGCTTTGGCGCACCAAGACCACATCGTTATGCAGCACTTGGTGCATTTCTTTTTCGCTTAAAAACAAATCCGCACTGCCATCTTCGGGAATGACAAAACCAAAGCCATCAGGATGCCCCGACACTTTGCCCTTAATCAAATCCAGCTTATCCATCACACAAATGGCACGTTTGCGATTGCGCATGATTTGCCCATCGCGCTCCATTGCGCGCAAACGGCGGGAAAACAGCTCTTCTTCTTCACCGCGTTCTATCAGCAGCAAATCCATCAATTCTTCTTCGTGCATGGGCGCGCCATGATCCGTCAAAATTTGCAGTACAAACTCACGGCTAGGCAAGGGATGTTCATATTGTTCGCGTTCCCGTTCCAAAAATGGGTCTTGCAAACGTAAGTTATTTTTATTTTTCATTGACATTAAGTCCTTTAACGATTAAATTGCGCGCCGTTGTTAGCGTAAGCCCAGATGGCGGAATTGGTAGACGCGCACGGTTCAGGTCCGTGTGCCGTAAGGTGTGGAGGTTCGAGTCCTCTTCTGGGCACCAGAAACAAGAAACAGCCCGCGCAAGCGGGCTTTTTCTTTATGCGCAAAACAAAACAACAACACACAAAACGCCACGATTACCGATAATAAAAAAACGTGGCGCACCACGTTTTTTCCAAAACTATCAAACATCTCAGTCAAATACTGGACGGCGGTAAAGCCAACTGACGACACGCCAACCGTACAGGCCAGCTCACCTGCAAGAAGGCTGAACGTTTGCCCTGTCGTCAATTCCGCCATTAGCGCGACTTTATTCAAATGGATGCCGCAATACGATGGTCTCATCCCGATCAGGACCGGTTGACACCATATCCACAGGTACACCGCAAACTTGTGCAATGCGCTCAAGATAATTACGGGCAGCCAGCGGCAATTGATCATAGCGCTGTACACCGAGCGTACTCTCAGCCCAGCCGGGCATCTCTTCATACACCACCTGACAGTCCAGCAGCGCATCCGCACCTACCGGCAGTATATCGCTGTCCACACCATTGATACGATAAGCCACACCGATCTGCACGGTCTCCATGCCGTCCATCACATCCAGCTTGGTCACGCAAAGGCCGGAGACCCCGTTAATTTGTATTGAGCGCTTCAATGCTGCGGCATCAAACCAGCCGCAACGACGCGCGCGCCCCGTGGTCGAGCCGAACTCATGGCCTCGACGTGCGAGCCCCTCTCCAACAGGATCACATTTATCCACTGCGTCATACAATTCGGTTGGGAACGGGCCTGAACCGACTCGCGTGGTGTAGGCCTTGGTAATGCCCAGCACGTAGTTAAGCATCTGAGGCCCGACACCGGCACCGGCACACGCCGCGCCCGCAATACAGTTACTGGAGGTGACGAACGGATAGGTACCGTGATCGATATCCAGCAGCGCACCTTGCGCGCCTTCAAATAACAACCCCTGCCCCGCCTTATTCGCTTCGTACAAGGCACGCGGCACATCCATCACAAGCGGCTTGATGCGTTCGGCAAGCGCCAGCGTATCGTCCAGTGTTTTCTGGAAATCGACCGTCGGTGCATTGAAATAATTCTTCAATACAAAATTGTGATAATCGAGTACTTCGCCCAGTTTGGATGCAAAACGTTCGCGATAAAATATATCCTGCAGGCGTATGGCGCGGCGGGCGACTTTATCTTCGTATGCAGGTCCGATACCGCGCCCTGTTGTGCCAATTTTCGCATCGCCTTTTGCCAGTTCGCGCGCCTTATCGATCGCTTCGTGATAGGGCAGGATCAACGGACACGCTTCGGATACTTTAAGACGTCCGTAGACATCAATACCCGCTGCCTGCAATTCATCCATTTCTTTGAGCAAAGCTTGCGGTGACAACACCACACCGTTACCGATATAGCACATTACATGGTCACGCAATATTCCGGAAGGAATCAGGTGCAACACCGTCTTTTTGCCATTGATGACCAGTGTGTGGCCCGCATTATGGCCGCCCTGAAAACGCACGACGCCCTGAGCGTGATCCGTCAACCAGTCAACGATTTTACCCTTGCCTTCATCACCCCACTGGGTACCGATTACTACGACGTTATTAGCCATTACGAAGCTTTCTAAGAAAAGAATTCAGAATTGATAATCATTAATTGCCTGTTAAACTGCGACGACTTGCCATAACCCGTCCCGCGAAACCAGCTGCCGGTCGCATTGCAGCTCGCCTAGGATGTCCGCACTACCGGGCAAACTCACCACGACGATATCACCCGCTGCGCGCAACTTTTCAATCGCCACGTTCAGTGCGACATCATCCAGATGCGGTGCACGGATACCCAATTTTTCAGCAACGGCCGGCAGCAGACGATACAACTGGCGTAAATCCATACTAAAACCGGTTGCCGGGCGCGAACGACCAAAGCTCTTGCCCAGATCATCATAACGGCCACCGAGCGCAATCGCATCGTGACTACCGGCATGATAGGCAGCAAACACCATCCCGCTGTGGTAGTGATAACCGCGCAAATCAGCCAGATCAATCCCGATACTGGAAACTGACCCTTGCAACTTGCAAGATACGGCCTGTAAATCGTTGATTGCGGCCAGAGCGTCCGGGAAACCAGACAACAAACTGCGGGCACGTTCGATCACGTCACCACAGCTGCCATAAAGGCCAGGCAATACCAGCAAGGCACGGCGGACATTGTCCTCCAGACCTGCAACCAGTTCCTGCATACTCGTCCTGTCCTTGCTTTGCAAGGCGGCGAAAAGCGCATTTTCAAGCGAATGATCAAGACCTGCATGTTGAACCAGCGCGCGGAACACCCCGACATGCCCCAGATCCAGATGCACATTTTGCACACCCGCCAGCGCCAGCGCCTGCAACATCAGCTGCTGAATTTCCAGATCACTTTCAATTCCTGCGTGGCCATACAACTCAGCCCCTATTTGCAGCAGCTCACGGGTGCGATTCAACCCCGCCGGTTGCGTATGCAGCACACTGCCGGCATAACAGAGCCGGGCGATGCCCTGGCGATTGAGCAGATGCGCATCGATACGTGCCACTTGCGGCGTGATATCAGCGCGCAAAGCCAGGGTTCGTCCACTTAACTGATCAACCAGTTTAAAAGTGCGCAGATCCATATCAGCACTGCCGGCAATCAGCAAGGATTCAGCATATTCCAGCAAGGGTGGCGCCACCAGCTGGTAACCGGACTTACGAAGTAAATCCAGAATCTGCGCACGCAGTTGTTCTACGCGCCACGCCTCGTCCGGCAGCATGTCTTGTATATATTCGGGTAGTAACCAGTTTTGCATTATTTAATCCAGTACAACATCATCAGACCCGACAGCATCGCGGTCAGGCCAATAAAACGAATTTGCCCGTTTCCCAGCGCAAGCAACCTGCGAAAGGCCTCGCGCCAGGCATCGGGAAACAGAAACGGCATCAATCCTTCAACCACCAGCATCATCGCAATACCGAGCAGCCAGTAACTGAGCACTACTTGCCAGTCTTACCGGGGTTCTTCATGTATTTGAAAAACGCCGAACTCGGATCCATCACCATCACGTCACTCTTATTCTTGAAACTTTGCTTATACGCTTCAAGACTGCGATAGAACGAATAAAACTCTGAATTTTTGCCAAACGCTGCAGCGTAAATAGCCGATGCCTGGGCATCGCCTTCACCCTTGGTTTTTTGCGCATCACGATAGGCTTCAGCCAGAATCACTTCGCGCTGCTTATCCGCATCCGCCTTGATTTTTTCACCATCGGCAGCACCGGATGCACGCAGTTCATTGGCAACACGTTTGCGTTCGGCATCCATGCGGCGATACACGGAATCGCTGATTTCAGATGGGAAATCGACGCGTTTCAGACGTACATCGAGCACCTGAACACCAATTTTTCGCGCATCCGCATCGGTCTTTTCACGCAACACATTCATGATCTGCTCGCGTTCACCCGACACCACTTCGTGAATGGTGCGCTTACCAAATTCTTCACGCATGCTCGAATTGACTGTCTGTCTCAGGCGCGTATTGGCTCTGACTTCATCGCCACCTACACTGATGTAATACTGTTTCACATCGACGATGCGCCATTTGACAAACGAATCGACCATCACGTTTTTCTTCTCAGCCGTGATAAAACGTTCGGGCTCTCCGGTATCCAGCGTCAGGATGCGCGAATCAAAGAAGCGCACATTCTGCATCAACGGCACCTTGAAATACAGACCTGGTGACGTTTTCACACTGACGACTTCACCCAACTGAAACACGATCGCATTTTGACGCTGATCCACAACAAACAGGCTCAAACTCAAAATAATCAGCGCAAGCACCGCACCGACAAGTATATTAGATACATTGTTTTTCATTAACGAGCCCCTCGATCACGGCTTAACAAAGAGTCGCGCGCACGCTGTGCCGCACTATTGTCATTATTTTCTGATGTCACAGGCGCGGCATCAGCCTTCGCTGCAACAAGTGCATCAGGTGCACGACTGGTTTCGATCAGTTTATCCAATGGCAGATACAGCAGACTGTTACCGTTCTTTTGATCGACCATCACTTTACTGACGTTACCCATGACCTGCGACATCATATCCAGATACATCCGCTCGCGCGTCACAGCAGGAGCCTTCTCATATTCGACCAGAACCTGTTTGAAACGACTCGCATCACCTTCTGCATTGGCAATCACACTGAGCTTATACCCTTCCGATTCCTGTATCAGACGAGCGGCCGTACCGCTTGCACGTGGAATCACATCGTTAGCATAAGACTGGCCTTCATTTTTCTGACGCTCGCGATCTTGCCCTGCTTTAACCGCATCATCAAAAGCCGCTTGCACCTGCTCAGGCGGCTGTGCATTTTGCATGGTCAGCTTGCTGATCAGAATACCTGATTTATAGCGATCTAAAATTTCCTGGATCAGTTTAGTCGCAGCTGCGGCAACCTGTTCACGCCCTTCATACAGCACGAAATCCATCTTATTTTTACCGACCACCTCGCGAATGGCCGTTTCCGCAGCCTGACGTACGTTTTCATCAGGATTGCGGTTATTGAACAAATACGCACCCGGATCACTCAGGAAATATTGTACGGCGAACTGAATATCGATGATATTTTCATCATCTGTCAACATCAGGGATTCTTTGAGCATCTTGTTTTTGACGTTATCCCGGTAGCCGACTTCAACCGTACGCACCTGACTCAGGTTAACGATTTCGACTGTTTCGATTGGATACGGAAAATGCCATCTGGGACCCGATTCGGTAGTCTCGACCTGTTTACCGAAACGCAGCACGACACCGCGCTGACTTGCATCGACAATATAAAATCCACTGGCAGCCCAGATCAGCACGGCAATGACAGCAAGCAAACCGATTCCGCCGTTGCTCAACTTGGGCATCCCGCTATTACCCGAGCCGCCGGATCCTCCGTTATTACCTGCCCCACCCTTATTTCCAAGCAAAATGGCAAGTTGCTGTTTCAGCTTGCGCAACAGCTCTTCAAGATCCGGCGGGCCACCGTTGTTGTTATTTTTATTGTTACCCCATTGCGGGTCATTCATTCCCATGGCAAATTTCTCGCTTGTTTAATTTGATTTTCATTTTGTTCCAGAACCAGCTTTGCATCCTTCGCTTCATACAGCGCAGCACGCAACGCATCCAGTCCGGCACCCGACACTGCGCTCAGAAAAATCCGGCTGATTTTATCACAGTCATCCAGCACTACACCTGCAGGAATATCTGTCAGATCAACTTTGTTATACACCATCAACTGCGGGATATCCCCCGCATCGATTTCCTTCAGAACCTTGTTCACTTCGTTAATCTGGTCATCGCGATTAGGGTTGCTGGCATCCACTACATGCAGCAACAGATCAGCCTGTATGGTTTCCTCCAGCGTACTGCGAAAGGCTGCGACCAGACCATGCGGTAAATGCCGGATAAAACCCACTGTATCCGACATCACAATTTCACCCGCCCCTTCTGAATACATGCGGCGGGAAGTGGTATCGAGGGTCGCAAACAGCTGATTGGCCACATATACCTGAGCCTTGGTCAGCCGGTTGAACAGCGTCGATTTGCCGGCATTCGTGTATCCGACAATAGAGACCGAAAACACGCCGGAACGATTGCGCGAACGCCGCATCACATCGCGCTGGGCTTTGAGTTTTTCCAAACGCTCTTTCAACAGATGCACGCGTTTATCCAGTTTTCGACGATCCAGTTCCAGTTGTGTTTCGCCCGGACCGCGCGCGCCCACTGCAAACTTCTGCTGCCCCATATCGGTATTAAGCCCGACCAGACGTGTGGCCATATATTTTAGCTGCGCCAGTTCCACCTGCACTTTGCCTTCATGGCTTTGTGCACGCTGAGCAAAAATATCCAGAATCAGCATGGTTCGATCGATCACCCGCGTATTCAACCTTGCGGTCAAATTACGCATTTGCGCCGGCGACAGATCATGATTGAATATGACCAGAGGCACTTCCTTGAGCTCGACCATCTCGGCTATTTCGGCTATTTTTCCACTACCGGCAAACAGGGCTGCATCGGGACGAATACGACGGGCTTCAAACGTGGCCAGTGTGCGCACACCAGCCGTCTCGGCCAGCAGACGCAACTCTTCAAGACTTTCGTGATAATCGGCTCCGCCCAAATCGATACTGACCAGAATAGCCGATGGGGTACCTTCAGAGGTTGCCTTCATTACTCAGCGTCAGTATCGTCATAGGCGATATTCACGGCGCGTGCCGGAACGATGGTGGAAATGGCGTGTTTGTAAACCATTTGAATGACCGAATTATTTTTCAGCAGCACAACGTACTGATCAAAGGATTCAACCTGACCTTGCAGCTTGATACCATTCACCAGATAAATGGCAACCTGAACGTGTTCTTTACGCAGGGTATTGAGAAAGGGGTCCTGCAGTTGCTGGCCTTTTGCACTCATGTTATTGCTCTTTTTCTATGTAAGGGAGTCACACTTTACTGGATTCGGACCCGAATGACCAGAGACAACGCAGCAATACTAGCTTCAATTCGAATCCGGAAGACTGATTCTTACTGGTCTGACAGCGCCTGAATCAAGCGGTTACATTTCTTCTGAAAATTGAGCGCATGGTCCAATGCCAGTAAGCCTGCGTGCTGCCTGAGCAATGAGGCTGACGGCGGAAACGCGCCATTTTTAACTGCCAGCACGATTTTATTAACGCTATCCTCTGAATCGACCACCACCACACGCCCGGCGAAACTATTGTTAATTCGGGCCAGATAGTCATCGTAATACGGGTACCCGCCCCACAAATTGACCGCCATCATGCCGTTCTCAGCCAGTGACAGAAAACAATCATCGTAAAAACGCTGACAGCTTAACGGAGCAGGCAACCCGCCTCTGTCAAATCCATCCACGATCAGCACCTCCGGCTGCCATCGGGTATCGGCAACCCACGCAGCACCATCCCCTGACACGACGTTAAAGCGCGTATCGTCCGGCGGAACAGCGAATTCATTGCGCAAGGCAATCACGTCGTCACTGATTTCGACAACGACAATTTCTGTCTGTGGCAAATAGCGGTAACAGTACTTCGCCAGCGAGCCCCCCCCGAGGCCGATCATTGCAATTTTTTTAGGCGAGGGGGCGAACAGCAAAAAACTCATCATCGCACGGGTATACGAGATCACCAGTTCATCGGGCCTGTCGATATACATTTCGCTTTGTACTGACAGCGCATCAAAATTCAATGCAAGTATCCCGTCGCGCTCCGTTAAATACGGTTTTCCGGCCTCAGGTTTCAGACTCGCGCCCGTTGTCCAGCTCAGCATATGATCAAACTGCTGATGCATGGCTCGAGCGATTTTTTTGATCTGTTTACTCATGAACAGCTGCGCACCGTTCAATTAAAACTTGCGACGTGAAGGCAGGGGTTTACGGCGCTGCGGGCGTTTGCTGTCAACGACAGGTTTAGGTTTTGGTACCAGCAGATTTTTACCTGCGTGCGCTTTTGATACCTGATGCGCCTGAACGGCGAGGCTCAGTTGTTCCGATGAAACAACAATAGCGGCGTGCTCACCCTTAGGGTGATAATCGGACAGATTTTCCTTGATACGGATGAGTCGCTCCTCGTTATCCGCTTTTTTCCGGCCATCCGACATAATGCTCACCGCCTGTGGCGTCAGCACATAACCGTCACCCGAGCGTGCAATCAAACCGCACAAGGAGAGCCGCTCAAATGCTACGCTCAATTCGGACTTGGATGAAATCGAACCGTGAATCAGATCGTTCGCGGCAATAATCTCAACCAGTTCGGCCGGGCGTCTTTTGGATGAAATGGTTATGGCAAGTAAAAGAAGTGTATCGATATCGTGGACTGGGTGCATCGGCAACCTTTGAATAAAATAATATGAAAACGCTCAGACCGGCCAAACGGCACCGGCAAGCCTGCAAGAATAAAGGTTATATCACGAAACGAAACCCGGCAATGGCAACAAATTCCGGCGGGCCCGCGGCAGTAACGGACTTTGATTCATACTACAGATCGTCAAAAAAGCACGTTTACTGATTTGAACACGGGCAACACGCCCGTAGGCGCGTTAGTGCGCAACATGCAAAGCCGGGCTTGCTGTTGTGCCGCCGATTTGCAGCGCAACGGCTCCGCCGCGCGAGGCCAGATCAGCGGAAATACTGCCCGTCAGCGCCTGCTGATCGACTGAAAAAGCACCGGCGACTTTAACGATCTGGTCATTGATTCTGATCTGGCTAAACCGGTAACGACCATTTGCATAGGACAATTCGCCGCTCAAATCGTCAAAATGCGTTCTGCCACCCGGCAGATTTTCCCGACTGCGCAAGCGCGCGGTTTCAACGATATCCACTCCGTTGATAATTCCCTTTTTGACGTTGAACGCACCATTTAATACCGCAGTATCGGTCAGGGTCGCCAGACTCCCCGCCTGCATCTGGAATTGTGCCGTACCATCCAGATCGCCGGCAAGCAGTGTATTGATGCTCTGCATTGAAATTGCTTTAGCCACCAGCGCCCCCTCTGCACGCCAATTCGTGCGCCAGTTGATACGTGCATTTCCACTCAATACCCCGCCCCGAATGCGGCCATCCAGCTCGGTGATATGCAATTGATCCTGACTCAGTTCGCCCACGGCCTTCAGTTCATCAAATGTCCAATTCGGCAAAGAAGGTAACACGCTGTCACGCAGGGTAAGTGTAACCGTCACCTTCGACGAGGCACGAATCTCCAATGCAAGCTTATGCTCATTTGCATTCAAATTTGCCTGAGTAAACTTGCCGGCGGTATCAAAATCCAGCGCACCGTCCACATGAGAGAGATCCCCCCCTTTTGCATCAAGCTGCCCTTGCAGCAGCGTTACCCGTGCAACGGGATATTGCGGGTCGGCAGCGGTCTGTTGCAGCCAGGTAACGACCGATGGCAAAGCCGTCCCCTGAACTTTAACGCGATCCAAATCCAGACTATCTATCCGTTTGACTGAACCCAATAAAGCTGAAAAAGCAAAATTAACTTGCACCTGCGGCGCCTGAATTTGCTTGGTCTCCCCGATATAAACATCGCTCAATATCAGCCTCGGCGTCGGCAAGATTCGACCCGCAAGATGTCCGATATGCACGGGTTGCTGCAATTTCTTGCTCAGCATCTGCTCGATACGTGTGGCATAGCCCTCAGTTGGCATCAGGGCCGGGACGACCAATAATGCAATCACGACGGATGCTGCCAATCCCGCGGTCAGCTTTCCCCACGAGACCGGCTTGCGATGCTTGATAGGTGCAGGGATAACCGCTTTCTGAGGAGCGACACTTTCCGCCGTATTTCCGGCAAACACCAGCGCACGCTGCTCCGTAGCGGCACGCGCTTCCGCTTCCGCCCATTTTTTCACCTGCAAGGCGGCCGCATGCCTGGATTCGTCCTCGGAATACAGTGGCGCACTCGCTTCGGCAACACGAGAAGGCTCGGCGGCTCGCTTTGGCGGCTCGACACTTAATTTGATATCCTCCAGCAACCTCAGCCCGGCTGCATCGTTGAGCAATTGGCTGGCGACGGATGGCCGCGCTTCCTGCTGCGGAATGAGCTGTGACGTCGATTGCGCCAGCGTTTTTTCGAATGCATCGAAATTAAAAAGGTCGCTCTCAACCGGCGGCAATATCTCCTCCGGCAACGTAACGGGCGCAAGCTCTTCGACCGGCGCATCGCTATCGAGCAATTCGTAAACATGAAGCTCACGCCCCAGTTTGTCCTGCTGCGCACAACGATAACGGAACAGGTTGTGATACTCATCGCTCAGACTGGATACAAAATCAAAATAAGCACGAGACACACAGATCTGATTGTCGCCGGCCGTACTCATCACGCGCTGTGCACTGGTCACGCCATCGCCTGTCATGCCGATCTGTCCGTTCAAATCCTTGACCAGACTGACAGAGCCCAGATGAATACCCATATGCACAACTAAATCGGGATACTCGTTATATTTGTTTGCCATCAGATTGTTGCGGCAATGCATCGCCGCTTCCAATGCGTCTGTAGGCTGCTGCAAAAATCCGATTGCAACCCCCTCACCCATATTGAGCACGACCCGATCACCGGCGCCTTGAGAATCCATGCCATTTGCCACCAGACGACTGAGTTGACTCTTCAGTTCAATCTGCATTTTATTCGAGTGTGTTGTGTAATCCACAATATCGAAGAACAGCACCGCCGCAATCGTGGTTCTTTTTCCGGACAGATTGAGCAACTGCGCCGACAACTCTCCCTGCGCCATCACATCGGTCGCCGCAGCCTCTTCTTCCGCAGCCTCCTGCTGAGCCAGACTCTCAAGCGCGGCAAACACACTTTGCTCCGCGGCCGCATGCTTTTCATTCAGCCTGACAACGGCAGCGAAAATTTCCGTATTGGCCTGCCCGACTTCTCGGTTCGGTTCAGTTTCAGATCGCGCGGCGATAAGCGGTTTCGTTTCTGCGAGACGAATCGCCTCCTGTTCCGCCTTAATACGTGCAACCTCTTCTTTTTCACGTGCCAGCGCATCAATATGCGCCTGTGCCTCAGCTTCGACTTGCGCCTGCAGTTTGGCAAGCTCAATCTGCATCTGGGTTTTTTCTTCCGCTGCTGCGCGTGCGCGAGCCGCCGCTGCGGCTTCTGCCTTGGCCTGAGCCGCCTCTTGTCTGGCTCTGCGGGCCGATTCCTGAGCTTCTCTGGCCTGACGCGCCTCCTCTGCAACGGCCGCTTCAAGAATTTGCGCAGCGGCCAGTTCAGCACGTTCGCGCTCGGCAGCTAACCGGGTCTGCTCTTCAGCCAGCGTACTTGCCTCGACCCGAGACTTTAATTGAGCGACCTCCGCTTCCATCCGCGCCTTATCATCAGCCACCGCTCGAGCGCGAAGCTCAGCTTCAGCCTCCGCTTTGAGCCGCATCTCATGCGCCTCTGCTATGCGAGCAGCTTCAGCCGCTTCTCTGGCATGACGATTTGCCAGCTCGCGCGCGACTGCGTCGGCTGCATCCTTCTCAGCCAGCAGCCGTGCAGCCAGCTCTCGCGCCTGCAGCTCAGACTGTAAACGCTCAGCCTCCTGCCGGGCCTTTTCCTCAGCCGCGCGCAGCAACGCCTCTGCCGCCTGCGCCTTTAATTCAGCCGCCTCCCGCGCCTGACGCTCAGCCAGCTCGCGCGCATGCGCCTCCTCAGCATCTTTTTCAGCCAGCAGTCGCGCAGCCAGTTCACGCGCCTGCAGCTCGGCCTGCACACGCGCCGCCTCAGCGGCTCGTCGATCTTGTTCTTCGGCACGCGCACGCGCGTCGGCCAGCACCTGTGCCGCCGCCCTGTCTGCCTGCGCCTGCGCCGCTTCGATGCGAGACTTTTCTTCTTCCAGCAGGCGAAGCTTTTCCTCCGTAGCTCGCTGTTTTTCTTCAGCTAACTCCCGGGCTTGCACTTCGGCCAGTTCCCGCGCCTCGCGATCAACCTGCGCCTTGACCGTATCTGCCATCAGTCGCGCCTGAACTTCAGCACGGGCTTGCGCTTTAGCCGATTCCAGACGGACTTTCTCTTCTGCATCGGCGCGCACCTTATCTTCAGCGGCCTGTTTTTTGGCGGCTGCCGCTTCTCTGACATGACGCTCAGCCAGCTCACGGGTCTGGCGCAGCGCATGCGCTTTGGCCGCTTCCGCCTCGAGTCTTGCGCGTTCTGCCGCCTGTGCTTTTAATTCTGCCGCTTCCTGCGCCGCTTTTGCACTGTTCGCTTCTGCGCGCAAACGAGCTTCTGCATCAGCTAAGGCGGCCTTAACGCGTGCAGCCTCTTCATTAGCCTGAGCGATTTGAGCCAGTGCACGCGCCTTTTTTTCCTGCTTTGCAGCCTCTTCAGCAAGCATTGCCTGCGTAGGCGCACGATAAGCGGCGGTAAAATCCAGTTCATCCACCTCATCTGCGGATTTTTTGGACACCGGTTCATGGGGCATCACCAGCTTCGCGGCATGCCCAACTTTGGTTTTATCCTGAATGAATCCACCTTTGGCCAATTCAGCAAACATGTCTTCGAGCATGCCGCGCAAACTGGGTGAGGAGCGCTTCAATATTTCAGCCACAGAAGCACTTCCATCCACCATCAGGAGGGCGCGCTTGATGTCCTTAGACAGATGCGCAGTACGACTACGCACCTCATCTTCACCTTTGTCCGTTCTGACAAAAACAATTTTTTCATTCATTGCATATTCTAACTGATAGTCGACACTTTTTTGAATTGAAACATTCAAATAGCCAGCAGAATAAATTGAATTTTCTTATTTGATTGACAGCAGAACGATCGTTCTTTATATTATCAAGCACGTTCGTTCTCAAGGGAATTATCATGGCAGACAATAAAGACACCGAGTACTTAACTAAACTGCAGGACTATTACGCCGACTGGAAAAGCATCCCCTCGTATGCCCGCCTGTGCGACGTGTTCGGCATTGCATCAAAGTCCTGGGTAAAGACCATCCTGATGCGCTTAAGTGACGCGAACTTCATAGAGCGCACACCCGATGGCGCCTGGGTGCCAACCCGGCAGTTTTTTGCACGTCCGCACGCCGAATCCTCCGTACAGGCCGGGATGCCGGTTTCCGTGACAGATACACAAGGTGACTTCTTCATCATCGACGAGATGCTGATCGACACCCCCTCCAAAACAACGCTCATCACGGTCAAAGGAGATTCAATGATCGATGCGGGCATACACGATGGCGATGTAGCGGTCGTAGAAAAACGCATGACGGCGAATATCGGCGATATTGTGGTGGCAATTGTGGATGATAACTTCACCCTCAAAACGCTGGACCGGGAAAACGGCGCGTTCATTCTGCGCCCGGCCAATCCGGCCTTCCCTGTCATCCGCCCGCAAGGCACGCTGGAAATTTACGGCGTGCTCACCGGTCTGGTTCGCAAATACAAAAGGTGATGCACATGCAAACATCACGTCGAAGCACACCGTTACTGTCCCTGACCTACCCGAACAAAGAACTGTTCTATCGCCAGCGCGCCTTGCTGAGCCGATCAGTACCTGCAGGCTTTCCCTCTCCTGCTGACGACTATGTGGAGCAACGCATCAGTCTGGATGAACACCTGATCGGGCGCCGTGAATCCACCTTTTTCATGCGGGTCGCAGGGGACTCCATGCGCGGACTGGGCATCTTTGACGGCGATCTGCTGGTTGTGGATCGCGCCTTGCCTGCTGTCTCAGGACGCGTCGTCATCGCAGTTGTCGATGGCGAGTTCACCGTCAAACAACTGCTCAATACGCCCACCGGCCAGGTGCTGCGCGCAGCCCATCCGGACTATGCTGACATGCACATCGCCCCCGAACAGGACTTTTCCATCTGGGGCGTGGTGAGCTGGAACGTGCACAAACACTAATGCGACAGCAGGAGCGCGCAATCGCGCTGGTAGACTGCAATAACTTCTACGTCTCCTGTGAGCGCCTGTTCCGGCCCGACCTCGAAGGTAAACCCGTCGTGATTTTGAGCAACAACGACGGTTGCGTCGTTTCACGCTCGCAGGAAGTCAAGAATCTTGGCGTGTTGATGGCCGCCCCATGGTTCAGGTTAAAGGACATAGCAAAAAAATACGACATCCTTGCCTTATCTTCGAACTACACGCTGTATGCGGATCTGTCCAATCGCGTGATGCGCCTGTTATCGCAGTATTCGCCGAACCAAGAGGTCTATTCCATCGATGAGTGTTTCCTGGAACTCACCGGCATGGAGGAACTCACCCAATATGCTCAGCTCATGCGGCAAACTGTCAAACAATACGTCGGCATCCCGGTCTGTGTCGGCGTCGCATCGAGCAAAACGCTGGCTAAGCTTGCCAATCACGTGGCGAAGAAGCAAGCGCGTTTTGACGGGGTATGCAATTTCAACGCACTGGCACCAGATGAATTAAACAGCATACTGAAAATAATTGAAGTATCTGAAGTCTGGGGCGTCGGACGCAGCACGACGGCTCAGCTGGCGGACATGGGCATCAAAACCGTACTGGATTTAAAAAATGCCCCCGCCTATCGTATTCGCGCAGAATTCGGCGTGGTACTGGAGCGCACGCTGGCTGAACTGAACGGCCTGTCATGCCATAGCCTCAGTGAACTTACTCCGCCCCGGCAGCAAATCATCTGCTCGCGCTCGTTCGGTACTGCGATTACCCGTCTGTCAGAACTGGAGCAGGCCGTGATCGCCTATACCAGCCGTGCTGCAGAAAAGCTGCGCCACCAGCAGTCCATGGCCGCTTTCGTGCAAATATCAATCCGCACGAATCCGCATCAAGAAAAACTACCGCAGTATCAGCCCAGTCTGACCATCGCACTGACGGAACCCACCGATGACACGCGAGCGCTATGTCGCGCTGCACTCAATGGCTTGCACCAGATATACCGCGATGGCTACGCATATCAGAAGGCAGGCGTCATGCTCAGCGGGATTATGGCCGCAGCAGATCGTCCCCGCACCCTGTTCGACGATGTTGCCGCACAACAAAAATCCAGTGCCTTGATGGCCACACTCGATCAGATTAACCGTCGCATGGGCAGCGGGACTGTGCAGCTATTAGGGGAAGGAATTAAAAAAAACTGGCAAATGAAACGAGGCAATGTTTCGCCGCGCTATACCACGGAACTGACTGAACTCGCGGTCGCCAAAGCGCGGGCATAAAAAAAGCCCGGACGAACGTCCGGGCTTTTTTTGATACGCAAACCGGCTGATTAAGCGCGCTTTTTGAACTCGTTGGTGCGCGTGTCGATTTCGATCTTGTCGCCGATTTCGACGAATGCGGCAACAGGCAGTTCAAAGCCGCCGTTGATCTTGGCAGGCTTCATCACTTTGCCTGAGGTGTCGCCGCGTACCGCAGGCTCCGTATAGATCACTTCGCGTGTGATGGTGTTAGGCAGCTCAACTGAAATCGCCTTGTCGTTGTAGAACACCACTTCGCATGGCATACCGTCTTCGACATAGTTGAGCGCATCGCCCATACATTCGGCTTCGATTTCGTACTGATTGTATTCTTCATCCATGAACACGTACATCGGCTCAGCGAAATAAGAGTAAGTGACTTCCTTGCGATCCAGAATAACCTGATCAAACTTGTCATCAGCGGCAAAGACGGTTTCTTTGGCCGACTCAGTCAACAGATTCTTCATCTTCATCTTGACCACAGAGCCGTTACGGCCGGAACGGCTGTACTCCGCCTTCAGAATAACCATAGGCTCAGGGCCGACCATAATGACGTTACCGGCGCGTAGTTCTTGTGCTGTTTTCATGTTCACTGCTCATCAATTTCGAAGGCGCGCATTCTACCGATTTCCTGAAAAAAAGCCAGCAAATTCAATGACAGATTGTTTTGCGATAATTCCAGCGCCCAGTTTATTGCGCGATCATCCAACTCGCCTCGTGCCGCTATAAAATCAGTCCACGCAACCCCTGCCAGACCATTGCCATTCCATGCCTGCCAAAGACGCTGCATCGCACCGGCCGCAGCCGGATCAAGGGACGCACTGTACAGGTTCAAAAAAGCGTGCAGCTTGCCCCAGTGCACCGCATCGTGCTGCGGATAGATTTGCCAGATAAACGGCTTGCCCGCCCACTGCGCCCGCACGCAGGAATCCTCGCCCCTGACGAAGTTGATATCGCAAGCCCACAGCAACTCATCGTAGTTTTCCTGCGCCACGAACGGCAGCACGCGCACCTGCAAATTGCCTCGTGAATATGCCAGTCCCGGCTCTGACACATCACCAAAGTATTGCGCCACTTGAGGCAGGATGCGACCTTCCGGCACCAGGCACAACACGGATTGCGCGCCATTCACCCAAGCTTCAAACAAGTCTGCCAGCGCCGCATTTTCATAGGCAAACAAGGATATTTTAAGTGTATCCGTCGCGGGGATGTCCATACCGATGGATAGCCAGAAAGTCTGCTGTTGCGAAGGACTGGCAAGAAACGCATCGCGTCTGGCCAAAAGATCACGCTCCAGCAGCAGGCCGCCTGTTTTTTGAGTAAAACCGGGAAAGAAAAAATAGCGGGTCAGCGGCGGTTTGGGCGAGGGTAGTTTATGGCAGCCTTCGACCCAATCCTCGGCACTCAAATATTCAAGATTGATCCAGACGGGCTCCCGCTCTGTCATCGCTGCAATATACGATTGGGGCAGCGCGCAACCAAACGCATCGATCACCAGATCAGCCGGAATGACATCACTAAAATTCGCATTCCAAAGTCGAACCTCGACCCCGCGCCGGCGCTGAATTTCAAGCGTCGCATCGGCCTCCGGACACAGTTTTGCAAAGCTCACCAGATCATCGACCCACAAGCGCACGGCAATACCGAAGTCCTTCGCCAGCTGACGCGCCAGACGCCAGCTCACGCCGATGTCGCCATAGTTGTCGATGACGTTGCAAAAAATATCACAGCTAACAGGGAGTTGCGCTTGTTCCGTCACGTAAACACTTTCAAGTGGATCTTTCTCATAGCGCGCATTATGACTCAATTACAACGCGGCAAAATAAGCCAGACAAGCTGAGGGACAATCAAAAGTCTGAAAACGCCCCGGATCAGGACACCGCTCATACTGATAGAAAAACCGTTCATCGGCAACGTAAAACCAGCCATATCACCAATCTAACCGTCTGCCAGATTGACCTTTTTCAGCTATTGACGCTGACAATTCCGAACCGGAGAATGCAAACCGCTGCACCAATTCAATCCTAAAAAGGGGACTCAAAATGAAAAAAGTTTACTCTGCTGTTGCCGGTTTTATACGCTGGGTTGTGGCAGGCGTTCTGTCGTTAATCGTCGCGATTCCGGCTCTTACTTCTTTCAGTGCGTCCCTGTAGTTTCCTTCAAGCCCGCGCTGTTCTCTCCTCCTCCCGGGATGGCGCGGCTTTTTTTAACTTAAAAATTTTTCATCCGCGCGAAGCGTTAAGATTTCGGTTTTCCGTAACCTTCGAACTGTCGCTGTGCATCGGCAAATTCATCAGATGTCAGTAATACCGGCTCACCGACCGCCAGTGCGCGCATATACAATTCGCTCAGATTTTCCACTTCAACGGTATATTTGAAGGCATCCGCCAGATTTTTCCCCGCCGCAATCATGCCGTGGTTCGCCAGCAAACAGGCACGACGATCCTTCATCGCAACCAGCGCGTTATCAGACAGCGCTTGCGTGCCGAACGTCGCATAACTGGCGCAGCGCAGACTGTCGCCCCCCAAGAGCGCCAGCATGTAATGAAAGGGAGGAATGTCGCGCCGCAAACAGGCAAGCGTCGTCGCCGCGTTGGAATGGGTGTGAACGATCGCGCCAAATTCAGGCCGCTCAACATAGATGTCGCGGTGAAACAGCCATTCGCTGGACGGCTGCCATCGCCCGCAAGACTTACCCGACAGATTCACAAAGACGATATCGTTTTCAGTCAGTCCGTCCGCACCGAAACCTGAGGGCGTGATCAGAAATCCTTCGCCGTATCGGGCGCTGAGATTGCCCGATGTGCCATGGCTCAGACTCAGCGCTTCAAGTTTATTCGCCATGTGCACAAGCTCAGTGCGCAGCTGATGTTCGGTCATATTTTTCTCTCCCCCAGTTCCTCTCCTACAAGCGCCAGAGGTGGAACAAACAAGGCCAGCATGGCGGCCGTATTGGCTGCCACCATACCGCGCTCGGTAATCAACCCCGTCACCAGACGCGCGGGCGTGATATCGAAACCATAATTTGTAGCGGTCGATCCTTGCGGCGTGACTTGCACTCGGCGCACCTGCCCGTCGTCGCAAAGCCCGGAAATGTGCGTCACTTCCTCCTGCCCGCGTTCTTCGATCGGAATTTCAAGCACGCCGTCCAGCAGGCTCAGATCCAGCGTGGAGGTCGGCATCGCCACATAGAACGGCACGCCGTTGTCCTTTGCCGCCAGCGCTTTGAGATACGTGCCGATCTTGTTGCACACATCGCCGCGAGCGGTAACGCGGTCGCATCCGACGATGACCATATCGACCATGCCATGCTGCATCAGGTGTCCACCCGCATTATCCACGATCACCGTGTGCGGCACGCCCTGCTGCGCCAGCTCCCACGCGGTCAGACTCGCACCCTGATTACGCGGACGTGTCTCGTCCACCCATACATGCAGCGGAATGCCCGCCTCGAACGCGGCATAGATCGGCGCCAGTGCCGTCCCCCGGTCCACGGTTGCCAGCCAGCCCGCGTTGCAATGCGTGAGAATATTGACCGTATCGCCCTTATTAAGATGAACAACCTGGATGAATTCCAGACCGTGCCGGCCGATGGCTGCATTGATATTCACGTCCTGATCAGCGATGACCGATGCCTCCCGCCAGGCGGCTTCCGCACGTTCGCTGGCAGGCAAAGGGGATAAAAATTCGCGCATCCGTTCAATCGCCCAGGAGAGATTCACCGCCGTAGGCCGGGCCTTGGCAAGCATGTCGCAGGTCGCCTTAAGCGCCGCATCGGACGCATGGTGTTTCATCGACAGCGCCACACCGTAAGCGGCAGTCACGCCGATCAACGGCGCACCTCTGACCTGCATGGAGCGAATTGCATGTTCCGCATCGCGCATGCTTTCAAGGCGCACGGTGACAAATTCATGCGGCAGGCGCGTCTGGTCGATAATTTCAACCGCACCGTCACCGGTCGGCCAGATAGTTCGATAAGGGATGTTATTGATTTTCATAATATTTTAAAGGGGGAAGCAGTGTCAAACAAATAGGGTCAGACTCGAATTACGAACGTAATAATCAGGCCGAAATTAATCCGATAATTCGAGTCTGACCCTATTTACTGACCCTATTTACTGACCCTATTTACTGACCCTATTTACTGACCCTATTTACACCCTATTTACATTTCGAAACCAAAACCGCCGGTGGCAGAACGGCAACTACTTATTTTAGTCACCCTCGAACTCGCACAGCGCAAACACCTTCTGGCCCATCGCTTCCAATCTGGCGCGGCCGCCAACATCCGGCAGGTCGATCACGAAGCAGCACTCAACTACGATTCCCCCCATGTCTTCGATCAACTGAACAGCGGCTTGTGCCGTGCCGCCTGTGGCGATCAGATCATCCACCAGCAAGACGCGGTCACCTGGTTTAATCGCATCCACATGAATTTCGATGCGGTCGCTGCCGTATTCCAGTTCGTAATCGAGTCCTGCCGTTTCGGCTGGCAGTTTGCCGCGCTTCCTGATCGGCACGAATCCCAGATTCAATTCGTAAGCGACCGGGGTTCCGACGATAAAGCCACGCGATTCAATCCCGACCACCATATCGATTTCGACATGTCTGTAACGGTTGACGATGTCACCTATCGTGGCACGCAGACCTGCGGGGTCTTTCAACAAAGTCGTAATGTCGCGAAACATGATGCCCTGATGCGGGTAATGAGGAACAGTGCGAATAAGTGATTTGATCATGATAAATTCGGTTTAAGGATTGAGGATTCGGCCTGCAACGGCAGAGAGTTTATCGAGCATCGCAGCATCGCGCGCATCGGGCGCGGTGAGAATTGCGTATTGCAAGGCGCTGCGGCAGGTGCAGGCAGGTGCATCGCAATCGCCCTGTACCGGCCGGGCCACCGCTTTCACCAGCGCACGCGCACGATCTGCGTTTTCCAGCAGCACCCTGACGATGGCATCCACCGTGACGTTGTCGTGATCAGGATGCCAGCAGTCGAAATCGGTCACCATCGCCACCGTGGCATAACATATCTCGGCTTCACGGGCGAGCTTGGCTTCGGGCATATTAGTCATGCCGATCACATCGCATTTCCACGAACGATACAGTTCCGATTCTGCAAGACTGGAGAACTGCATGCCCTCCATCACCAGATACGTGCCGCCCCGCGACACAGGTATACCAAGCTGTCCGGCTGCGGCAAACAGGTGATCCCCCAGCCGGTTGCAAACAGGATGCGCCATCGACACATGCGCGACCAGCCCGGTGCCGAAAAAACTCTTCTCCCGAGCAAACGTGCGGTCGATGAACTGATCGACGATGACAAAGGTGCCGGGCGGCAAATCTTCCCGCAGCGAACCGACCGCGCTGACCGAGATGATGTCGGTCACACCGAGCCGCTTCATCGCATCGATGTTGGCGCGAAAATTGATGTCTGACGGGGAAATCCGATGCCCTCTGCCGTGACGGGGCAGAAATGCGACCGGCAACCCGGCCAGTTCGGCCAGCAAAATTTCATCCGATGGCTCGCCGAAAGATGAGTCGGCCTTAACCCAGCGGGGATGCTCCAGCCCATCGATATGATACACGCCACTACCACCGATAATACCCAGCATAAATCAACTCTCCAGCATTGCTTTGTAAAGGAAATTTTGCAGCAAGGTCAGATCCACACTGACCGTCTGAACGAACTCCATGCCGTGCATGAAAATTTTATTGCCCGTCTGACTGTCGGTCTCCGCCCGCACATTGCGTATCACAGCCGACACCAGAAAAACCTGGGTTTCGCCCCCGACCTGCATACGCAACCCAACCGAGACGGCATCACCCACATGACCAAACGGCTTTCCGGCATGAATGCGCGCGCCGGAAATACTCATATCTTCAATGAATGCAGGCACTTTCAGACCGGTCGTCACCGATTCAATGGAACACACCAGCTTGAGTTTGATGCGTACTGCACTGCGCATATTGGTCGTTTTGACTTGCTGCGGGAACGCCAGATGCAGATACGGATACGGGGTAAGACAGACGCTCACCACATTGGTATTGAATTCGTAGGTTTTTGTGCCGGCAAAACCGCGCACTAAAAAACCGCTGCCTTCCTTGATATAGCTTAATTTATCGTCCTGCCGGGGATGCGAGACCAGCACACTTTTCTTATTTGTGTAACCGATCAGTTTCACAAAATAGCGCTGCTTGTTGGCTGAAAAATCCTGCAATTGCAACGTATCACCGATGGCAATTTTGACAGACAGCAAGTCCTCGACTTTTTCTACGGGTTTATGTTTATCTGCGTCTGTTGCCGCAGCCGCCTCCCTGCGTCGGATGCCGGCGTCATCATCATTCCCGCGATACAGCCCGTTTTCAGCAATCGCTTCGATTTGCTGTACGGAGTCGATGACCGTCCCCTCAGGCAGCAACAGACGCCCGACTTTATCGTATAACGAGCATGCCAGCGGCATGCCGAGCACAATATCGTCAAGTGTGATCGGCTGCAGTTTATCGTCCATACCAGTGACTCCTCATTAAATACGAACCGACACGCGCGCGGTTAATGCACACATTAGTTCATAACTGATGGTTTTGGCGGCAACCGCCACCTCTTCAATCGGCAGTCCCGCGCCCCACAACGTCACCACCGCTCCCGTTTTCGCATGAGGGATGGCCGTCAAATCCACACTGAGCATATCCATGGACACGCGGCCCAACAGCTGCGTTTTTTGCCCGTCAACTAACACGCCCGTGCCATTTGGCGCATGACGCGGATAACCGTCCGCATAGCCACATGCCACGGTACCGATGCGCATGGATCGATCTGCGACGAACTGCCGGCCATAACCGATCGCATCGCCCGCTTTCAATTCCTGAATGGCGATAATACGACTGGACAGTGTCATCGCCGGTTTCAATCCCAGTTGCTGCGCGGTCACGTCGGCAAATGGCGAGGCACCGTACAGCATGATGCCGGGACGCACCCAGTCTGCGTGCGTTGCCGGATATCGCAACAGCGCAGCAGAATTAGCCATGCTGCGAGCCACGCGATACTCACCTGCAATTTCATTCATCAAAGTCAGTTGCGCTGACACACCATGCGCTTCATCGGCACAGGAAAAATGACTCATCAGGGTAATTTCACGCACCGACCTGTGACGGCGCAAAGTCTCCATCGCGCCGGACACCGCATCAGGTGAGAAACCCAGACGGTGCATGCCGCTGTTCACCTTGAACCAGATATCGAGCGTACCGCACCCGGGATAGGCGTCCAGCAGCGCAATCTGCCAGTGACTGTGAATGACGCAGGTGAGTTCATATTCCGCAATTAACGCCAGATCAGATGCATCGAAAAAACCTTCCAGCAGCAAAATAGTCTGGCGGTAGCCGGCTTCCCGCAAACGCACCGCATCGGCAATATCGAGCAGCGCAAATCCGTCTGCATCAGCCAGGGCTTCAGCCACGCGCAACAGGCCATGACCATAGCCACCGGCCTTGATGACGGCCATGATGCGCGCCGATGTGGCACGCCTTGCAACATGCAGATTATTTTGCAGCGCATTCTGATCGATGAAAGCTTGTATGGGACGCGGCATGAATTGCAGGGTGTAAATGAATTTCGATGACGTAATGATAGCAGGGGCTATACTTTCATGATATAAAACGCCCTGATAAAAAATACATCCGCTTAATGAATATCGGCTTCTACATCATCCTCGCGGCGCAATTTCTGTCAGCGCTCGCAGACAATGCGTTGTTGTTCGCCGCCATCGCCCTGCTGAAGGACCTCCATTCCCCGGCCTGGCACACGCCGGTATTACAAGAAGCCTTTATATTTTCGTATATCGTATTAGCCCCTTTTGTCGGTGCATTCGCCGACTCCCTGCCCAAGGGGCGCGTAATGTTTGTCAGCAACAACATCAAGATTGCAGGCTGCCTGGCCATGCTGGCAGGCGTTAATCCGCTGCTGGCCTATGGTCTGGTCGGGCTTGGGGCTGCGGCCTACTCACCTGCTAAATACGGCATCCTCACCGAATATCTGCCGCCCGCCAAACTGGTGCTGGCCAACAGCTGGATGGAGGGGCTTACCGTGCTGGCCATCGTTTTGGGTGCGGTGATCGGCGGCATCATGATCAGCCCGACGATTGCAGGCCCGATGTTGCTTTGGTGGGATGTACCCGTGATCAACACCGGTATCGATACCGCGCCCGAACTGGCCATTGCCATCATCGTGCTGATTTACATCGCAGCCGCGCTGTTCAATCTGTACATTCCGCGCGTCGCACTCGATCACAAGCCGTTAAGCCATAACCCCGTGTTTCTGCTCAGCGAATTCTGGCACAACTTCAAGTTGCTCTGGAAAGATCCGCTGGGCCGTGTCTCGCTCGCTGTCACCACGCTGTTCTGGGGCACAGGCGCAACACTGCGACTGATTGTACTGGGCTGGGCCGCCATCGCCCTGCACTATGACATTGCCAGTGCCGCAAAACTGACCGCCTGGGTTGCCATCGGCATTGCAATCGGCGCCATACTGGCCGCTAAATTTGTCAAACTGGAACACTCAGTCAGAGTGCTGCCGATCGGCATTGCCATGGGTCTGGTGGTGCTGCTCATGATACCGGTCACCAACAGCACGCTGGCGATTTTGCTGTTGATCGCAATCGGTGCAATGGGCGGTTATTTCGTTGTACCGATGAATGCGCTGCTGCAACATCGGGGACACTTGCTGATGGGTGCAGGCAGTTCTATCGCAGTACAAAATTTCAACGAGAATCTGAGTATTTTCGCGATGCTGGCCCTGTATGCCGTGATGGAAAAACTGGAATTCTCCATTTACACCATTATTTTGGTGTTCGGCATCATGCTCTCAGGCATCATGACTGTCCTTTACAAGCGTCACGGCCACGATCAGGACGCCGGAAAAATCTGAATTTATTTTTGCGTCTGTCAACACGCATCGACCTTCGCCGAACCACCCTGTCATTTTTTCCGGTCACAAGGCATGGCGACTGGAATTGAGTGATTAGCCACCAGTCACTTAGCGAACCAGCATAGCCTCGAACTGTTCGATTGGCACCGGTTTACTGAACCGATGTTTATTTATGGTATTTTATTATTAATATAATAAAAACAATTACTTGCGCAATAGCTCTTGGCAAACTACAAAAAGCATTAAAGCATGCCGGTTTTTTGTCCGGCAGCTACGTTTTAGCTACGACCAAATATTGGGGGGGCGAATTTAATTTGTCAGAAAATTACGTGCTGGACTTCACCCGCTTCCATAGACACTTATCAGCTTCCAGTTTGCAGCCTCCCGACCATGCTTTTGACCTCATTGCGGCAAAAAAATGCGGCATGGCGTGATCAATTCAGGCGCGTGAGTAAAAATCCGATCAGCTACCTTCAACAGCCCGCATTGTCTTCACCGCCAGACACAGATCCTGCCAGGCTTTGCCCTTTTCCATCGGGCTGCGCAGTAAATAGGCCGGATGATAGGTGACAATGAGCGGAATGCCTTTATAGTCATGCACCGTACCCCGCAACGAAGCGATGGTTGCATCCGACTCCAGTAAGGCGGATACAGCCGTCTTGCCCAGTGCCACAATCACGCGCGGCTTCACAAGCGCGATCTGTCTCTTAAGATAAGGCTGGCAGGCTGCAACCTCGCCCACATGAGGATGCCTGTCCTCAGGCGGACGGCACTTGATCACATTGGTGATATACACTTCACTGCGTTTTAGCCTGATCGCCAGCAGCATGTTGTTGAGCAGCAACCCTGCAGGGCCGACAAAGGGCTCGCCGGTTGCATCCTCCTGTTCGCCCGGTGCTTCGCCGACAAACAGCCAGTCGGCATGCAGATCCCCTGTGCCGAACACCGTTTGAGTACAACCTGCACGCAATGCGCAAAGCTCGCAACCCTTCACTTTTTCTTCAAGTTCAGGCCAGGCCATCTCTGCCAGCGGACCGCCGGCAATTTTCATCTGGAACTCGCGCAAACTATCTTCAGCCGATACCCCGGCCGGCCGTTCAGCCAGTTCAAAAAGCGACAATCCCGCTGTCACGTCCTCCTGCACAGGCGCTAAAATTTGCGCGTCCGCTTGCAAAGGCACTGAAATGTGCTCTGCAACCGTGACGCGCTCAGGCCCGGGCGCATGAACTTGCTGAATCGATATGACCGGTGACGCTATTTCCTGCACGGTTTCCTGCACAGATTTGGGCACCTGTCGCCGGGTCCACGCCGGATACAGATTCAGCTCGCGCAGCATGGCCTCGCGCCTATCCATTATTTTTGCCCGTTAAATTGCACGACATCACGATAGCATCCTCGCAGCCATCCGCATTCCGGTAATACCCGCGCCGCTGACCCACTTCGGTAAAATGAGCACTGCGATACAAGGCAATCGCGCCGCTGTTTGAGGCGCGCACCTCAAGAAATAGCTGTTGCCAGTTCCGATGCACGGCAATGGATTGCATTTGTAAGAGCATCGCCCGCCCTACCCCCTTGCGCTGATGACCGCTGGCAACGCCGATATTGAGCAGTTCCGCCTCGTCCACGCCCGGCATCAGTACCGAAAAACCACGTATTTCGCCCGCATGCTCATCGACAAAACACAGATAACCGCTGCTGATCGCATCGCTAAAATTACCACGCGACCAGGGGTAAGCCTGCACCTGCTGTTCAATGGCAAGCACTGCATCGACATCTGCCGTAGTCATCGGTCTCATTTGATCAGGGCTAATTTTTCAGCGGCCAGCTGTTCGCGCTCAATCGTTTTCAACGCCACCTTGTCGCGCAAATAAAATGGCTGGGCAAGCGCAGCATCCATCCCCTGCCCCCTTGCAAACTGCGCAGCGCCCAGCACGGCAATGGCCGACGCCTGCGGGATGACGGCCGCATTAAAGCCTAACAGTCGCCCCTGATAACGAATTTGCAGCGCATCAGCAGCAAAACCGCTGCCCGCTCCATACCATGACTCACCCGGCACGTCCGGGGCATCCTCAGGTTTGCAAAGGCAGGGCTCAAAAATGGCGATCCAGTCGCCATGCTGTTTTTCATAGGCGGCACAATAAATCTCCCCCATGCGCGCATCTAACGCGGCAATCACCCTCGATTGCCCCGAATCTTCGGCCAGCGCCAGCAAGGTGCAAATTCCTGACACCGAAATGCCCGCCCCCAGCGCCAGCCCTTGCGTTGCGCCGCAGGCAATGCGCACGCCGGTAAACGATCCGGGACCTGAACCATAGGCGATGCCGTCGCACTGGGCGAGTTTCACATCCGCATCGAGCAGCACGGCATCGAGCATGTCTATCAGCATTTCGGAGTGTTTTTGCCCGACAAGTTCGCAACGCGCCAGCAGATCGCCGTCCTGCCAGAGCGCAACCGAACAATATTCGGTTGAGGTGTCCAGTGCCAGTATTCTCATTGATCAGCAATCAGCAGCACGATGGCCTGCGCGGCAATCCCTTCACCACGGCCGGTATACCCTAGCTTTTCGGTGGTTGTCGCCTTCACGTTCACCGCACTGCGCTCAATACGTAAATCATCAGCGATGTGTTCAACCATCTGAAAAATATGCGGCGCCATTTTAGGTGCCTGCGCGATGATGGTCGCGTCCACATTGCCGACACGATAACCCTGCCCGCGCACCAGATGCAGCGTTTCTCTCAGCAGGATGCGGCTGTCGATATTTTTGAATTTCGCATCCGTATCGGAAAAATGCCGCCCGATATCGCCCAGTCCAGCCGCCCCAAGCAGCGCATCGCAAATCGCATGCAGCAGCACATCCGCATCAGAATGCCCGAGCAGGCCTTTTTCATACGGGATGTCCACCCCGCCGATAATCAGCCGGCGACCTTCCACCAGCTGATGCACATCAAAACCCTGCCCTACCCTCATCTTTTATCCCCTAACAGCAACGCCGCAAGTTTAATATCCTGCGGATAGGTCACTTTAAAATTGCTCGAATCCCCCGCCACCAGTTTAGGACGCAGCCCCAGCGCCTCAATGGCGGATGCCTCATCGGTCACATTGGCGGCTTGTTGCAGCGCAAACGCCAGCAGACCGGCGCGAAACATCTGCGGCGTCTGCGCCTGCCAGAGCAGTTCTCGATTTTCGGTTTTAACAATGTGTTGCGCAGCATCGCTGCGCTTCAAGGTGTCGGCAACCGGCACGGCCAGAATGCCCCCAACCTCATCGTCGCGCAGTTCAGCAATCAGTTTAGCCAGATGCGCCTGAGTCAGACAGGGGCGCGCCGCATCGTGCACCAGCACCCAGTCATCGGGCTCTAGTTCAGCGGCCAGCACCCCGTTCAATACCGTTTGCGCGCGGGTGTCACCGCCACAATATAAAGTCTGCAGTTTATCGCCGAATTCAGCCCAGTCAAAAGTATGAAACAGCGTGTCATCAGGCGACAATACGACAAACACCGTGGATAGTTCAGCACACGCACACAAGGTTTTCAGTGCGTGATAAATCATCGGGTAACCCGCCAGCGGCAGATATTGTTTGGGCGTATCGCATCCCATGCGCGCACCGAAACCGGCGGCGGGGACAAGTGCGTGAAATTCAGTCATAAGCGAATTGTAAAACACCTCTTGGGCGAACAATAGGTGTTTCTCCAAAACAGCAGCACAGCGTTTCACTTATAATGCATCCATTCGCACCAAGTCTTGAAAATCGCCATGCTGTTTACCTCTTCGCACCAACGCCCTCGCTACACCCGACTGACAGGTTCCGCCGACGCCCTGGCGCTGACACAGCTGGCTAAAAAACAGCCCCCGCTTGTGGTGATTACCGCAAGCGCACTTGAAGCGCAGCGGCTGACAGAAGAAATTCCGTTCTTCGCACCCGAATTGAGCGTACATCTGCTCCCCGACTGGGAGACGCTGCCATATGATCATTTTTCACCGCATCAGGACCTGATCTCTGAACGACTGGCGACGCTGCATCACGTGCGCAGCCAGTCCTGCGATGTACTGGTGGTGCCGGTCACCACCGCTTTGTACCCGTTACCCCCTGCAGAGTATCTGGCCGCCTTTACCTTTTTCCTCAAACGCGGCGAAAAACTGAATCTGCCGGCCTTGCGCGAGCAGATGACTTTCGCAGGGTACAGCCACGTGCAACAGGTTTTATCGCCCGGTGAATTCTGCGTCAGAGGCGGCATCATCGATTTGTTTGCAATGGGCAGCGTGCTGCCTTATCGCATCGACCTGTTCGACGACGAAATGGAGACCATTTCCACCTTCGACGTGGACACCCAGCGCACACTTTATCCGGTACCGGAAATCCGCCTCTTGCCTGCGCGCGAATTCCCGCTCGATGAAAAAGGGCAGGCGAAATTTCGCCAGAATTTCCGCGACCGCTTTGAAGGCGATCCCTCCAAGTCGCGCATTTACAAGGAAGTCAGCAAAGGAAATGCCCCGGCCGGGATCGAGTATTACCTGCCACTGTTCTTCGACAAGACAGCCACGTTGTTCGATTATTTGCCCAGGCAATCCACCGTCTGCCTGCACGGCAACGTGGACGGCGCAATCAGCCAGTTCAGTGTGGATGCAGCCTCGCGCTATCAACTGCTGCGAGGCGATCCGCAACATCCGCTCTTGCCACTCGCCGACCTGTTCATGGATAGCGAGGCTTTTTTCATCGCCATGAAAGAGTTCGCCAGAATCGACATCGTGCACGAAGCCGAAAGTGCAAATCTCACCGCCTGTCAGACGGCAGCACTGCCCAATATCGCCGTGAACCGCCACGCCGATACGCCGACGCAGGCCTTTGCGCAGTTTCTGGATCGTTTCGACGGACGCACCTTGCTGCTCGCTGACAGCCTGGGACGGCGCGAAATCATGTCAGGCTTCTTGCAGGAGTACGGTCTTAAACCCGATACATGTGAGGACTTTGCAGGCTTCTTAAAAAGCAAAAAGAAATTCATGCTCGGCATCGGGCCGGTGCAGAACGGCTTCTTGCTGCCTGAGAACAATCTGGCCATCGTCACCGAAACCGAACTGTATGCTTCGCAACCGCGCAACCGCGCCGCCCGCACGACGAAAAAAACCAATATCGAAGGCATGCTGCGCGACCTGTCAGAACTGAAGGTCGGCGACCCGGTGGTGCATGAACAGCACGGTATCGCGCGCTACCAGGGACTGGTGAATCTCGACTTAGGCGAGGGAGAGGGCGAATTTCTGCTGCTCGAATATCTGGGCGGCGACAAACTCTACGTCCCCGTGTCGCTGCTGCATGTGATCGGCCGTTACAGCGGCGGCGCGCATGACACCGCGCCGCTTCACAAACTGGGCAGCGGCGTCTGGGACAAGGCCAAGCGCCGTGCGATGCAGCAGGTGCGCGACACCGCCGCCGAACTGCTCAACATATACGCGCAACGCGCCACCCGACGCGGGCACGCGTTTAAAATCATCGCGCGCGACTACGAAGAATTTTCCGCCGGATTCGGTTTCGAGGAAACCCCCGATCAGGCACAGGCGATTAGCGCGGTGCTTGAGGATTTGCAATCGGGAAAACCGATGGACAGGCTGATTTGCGGCGACGTGGGGTTCGGCAAAACCGAAGTTGCCCTGCGCGCCGCCTTTGTCGCGGTGATGGACGGCAAACAGGTCGCCGTGCTCGTTCCCACCACCTTGCTCGCCGAACAGCACTTCCAGAATTTTTCCAACCGTTTTGCCGACTGGCCGATCCGCATTGGTGAACTGTCCCGCTTCCGCACAGCAAAAGAGCAGACTCAGGCGTTAAAGGAAATGAGTGAGGGAAAACTCGATATCATCATCGGCACCCACAAACTGATCCAGAAGGGCATCGAATTCGACAATCTGGGCCTGTTGATCATCGACGAGGAACACCGTTTCGGCGTACAGCAAAAAGAAAAACTCAAGGCCTTGCGCGCGGAAGTGGATATTCTGACGCTCACCGCCACCCCGATACCGCGCACGCTGGCCATGTCGCTAGAAGGATTGCGCGATTTTTCCATCATCGCCACCGCTCCGCAACGTCGCCTGTCGATCAAGACCTTCGTCAGCGCCTACAGTCAGGGGGTGATCAGGGAAGCGGTGCTGCGCGAACTAAAACGCGGCGGTCAGGTGTATTTCCTGCACAACGAAGTAGACACGATTGCCAATATGGCGGAAAAACTGACCGAACTGCTGCCTGAAGCGCGCATTCGTGTGGCCCACGGACAGATGGGCGAGCGCGAACTCGAAGCCGTGATGCGCGACTTTTATCAGCAGCGTTTCAACATCCTGCTGTGCACCACCATCATCGAAACCGGCATCGACGTGCCCACCTCCAACACCATCATCATGAACCGTGCCGACCGCTTCGGTCTGGCACAGCTGCATCAGCTGCGCGGGCGTGTCGGACGCTCACACCATCAGGCTTATGCCTATTTGCTGGTAGACAGCATGGATGGATTGACCGTGCAGGCGAAAAAACGACTGGAAGCAATTCAGGCGATGGAACAACTGGGCAGCGGTTTCTATCTTGCCATGCACGATCTGGAGATCCGCGGCGCAGGTGAAGTGCTGGGTGAGTCGCAAAGCGGCGAGATGCAGGAAATCGGCTTTTCGCTGTATACCGATATGCTCAATGCAGCCGTCTCATCTTTAAGACAGGGGCATGAACCGGACATGGCGCATCCGCTGGGGGTCACAACAGAGATCAACCTGCATGCGCCCGCCCTGCTGCCCAATGAGTACTGCGGCGATATTCACCAGCGGCTGGTGATCTACAAGCGGCTGGCCAATTGCGCGACGCAAACCGATCTGGACAGCATGCACCAGGAATTGATCGATCGTTTTGGTCTGCTGCCGGAACCTGCGCAGACACTGCTCGACTGCCATCGCCTGCGCATTGCGGCAAAGCCACTGGGCATATGCAAGGTGGACGCCTCGGATGAGGCAATTCAAATACAGTTCGTGCCCAATCCGCCAATCGATCCGATGAAGATCATCACGCTGATTCAGAGCCGTCGTCACATTAAAATGATCGGACAGGATAAGCTGCGCATCGAATTAAAACACGAGGATATCAATCAGCGCGTACTGGCGATCAGAAATTTCATCAGCGAACTCAAATAGCCCGAAGTAAGCTGTTTCAAGTTGCAGCAGCAACTTGAAACAGCACAGGGGATGGGCGCAGTCGCACTCAGTTGATGCTGGGGGCTAAAATCAGGCGCGCAGTTGTTTCAATTGCTTCTGTATTTCAGCCACTTCGACATTCGACAATTTGCAAGTTTCCAGCTTGCGCTCTAATGCCTGAATCTTGTCTTCAGTTGTCTTGTTTTTTACGCCACGCGCGGCAACCAGCGCATCGCTGATCTCTTTTTCAAACCCGAAATATTTTTTATCTTCCACACGACCCCCAGCTTAATTTTCTGCTTTTAATTTTAACTTAGAAAAAGTTTATCATGTTCACTTGCTGCACGTTTCTGCCTGTCATCGAATCATAACGCCAAAAATCGTATCACGGCAGCCGGATCAAACGGCCAGCCAAGTTCCACGCCATTGTCAGTCCTGCGCAGCACCGGAATACGAACGGCATATTTTTCAAGCAAACTCTCATCACCGGCTATATCAATATATCGGGCCATCACGGCAGCATCATCAAGCACCGCTTTCGCCGCTTCACACAGATGGCAGCAATCGGTACCGTAGAGTTCGAGTGTGCTCACCGTTCAGTCGCGCAAATTGATGATCGGCCAGCCATGATGCTGGGCATGCGCCTGCAAGGTTGCATCCGGATTGGCGGCAACCGGGTGTTTTACTTTGCACATTAACGGCAGATCGTTCAGCGAATCGCTATAAAAGGTGCTGTCCTCAAAGCTGTCCAGCGTCCAGCTATGCTCCGCCAGCCAATTGCCAAGCCGGGTAATTTTCCCCTCACGGAAACAGGGAACATCAGCCACCCGTCCGGTAAACTCACCATCGATGTGTTCAGGTTCGGTCGCGATCAGATGTTCAATGCCAAATTCACGTGCGATCGGCGCGGTCACAAAACTGTTGGTCGCCGTAATAATGACACAGACATCGCCCGCGTCGCGATGCTGACGCACCAGATTCCGGGCCGATTGAGTGACCATAGGCAACACATTTTCCCGCATAAACTGACGGTGCCATTCATCCAGCGTCGCTCTCGAATGGCGAGACAACGGTTTTAATTGAAAATCTAAAAATTCATGAATATCCAGCGTGCCGGCCTTGTACTGGTCATAAAAAGCCTGATTTTTCACCTCAAACAATTCTCGATCGAGTATGCCGATGCGTATCAAAAATTGCGACCACTCGAAATCGCTGTCACCGTTTAGCAAGGTATTATCAAGATCAAACAAGGCTAACTTCATTTCAACTCCAGTTCTTGTTGCATAATTTCTTTGAGCATAGGAATAGACGGCGCGCGGTGCAGCCGTAATGACTGATCATCGAGTGCGTCTAACACTGTCAGCAAACTCGGCAAATCACGCCTGCCATGGCGCAACAGGTAGAGCGTGATTTCCGGCGCGAGAACAAATCCCCTGGCCTTTGCATGTTGCCTTAAGGCAAACGCCGTCTCTTCATCACTCAAGCCATGTACCTGATACACCAGCCCCCAACCCAGACGGGTACGCAGATCCGGGCGCAAATCCAGATGCAGCGGCGAACCATGCCCGCTCACCAGCAACATGGCGCCGGCTTCCCGCATCTGGTTGTACAAATTAAACAGCTCAATTTGTGCGGCATTGTTCAGCATTTCAACATCATCCACACACACAACATCATGCATGTGCGGCACGCTCCCTTTCGTATAGATTGCGCTTCGCTGCGCATTTTGAGCCTCACTCACGCACGCTTGCAACAGATGGCTCTTGCCGCTCCCCGCCCCGCCCCATACATAAATACAGCGGTCCGGCGTCTCCCCCGATAAAGCCTGATGTAAAACAAAAAGCAGTTCTGCATTGCCCCCTGCGACAAAATTATCGAAAGTCGGCCACCAGTCGGGGGTGATATCTAACAGTAGCTGATTCATGGTTTGGAATACATCCGGCTGGATAAATACCAGATACGTCCATGCCGCAAGGCAACCAGCAAAATGGCGGACATCGGCAAGGCCAGTAAAATACCGAAAAAGCCAAACAACTGTCCAAAGGCTAACAAGGCAAAAATAACCGCCAGCGGGTGCAAGCCGATACGCTCGCCAACCAGCCAGGGGGTGACCAGCGTACCTTCCAAAATCTGGCCTGCACCAAATACGCCCCACACCCACAGAATATTTTCAGGCGAGGTAAATTGCATGACGGCGGCCAGGGTTGCCAGGAGCAGTCCGATGATCATGCCAAGATAGGGAATAAACACCAGCATGCCTGCCACAATCCCGATCGGCAATGCAAATTCCAGTCCCACCATCCATAACACGACACTATAGAACGCACTCATGAGCAACATCACTGAAATTTGACCGCGCAAAAATTCCGCCAGTACCCGGTTCACCTCACTGCTGATTTCACACACTTTTGCGTGCCAAAATCTCGGAATCAGCACGTCGAGCTTTGCGCTCATCTCGCCTCCGTCACGCAACAGATAGAACATCGCAACCGGAATGAGCAACAGATTAACGACGATACCCAGAATTTTACCGCTACTGCTTGTCAGCCAGGGCAGCAGTTTTTCGGCAACGCCGCCTGCAGATTGCCAGTGGCTCATCAGCAGTGTTTTCAGTGCTGTGCTATCCCACTGTAAATCCGCACCGAACCACTGTTGCAATTTAGGCAGCAGATTGATGCGAACGCTCTCGATCAAATCAGGTAAACGCGCAACGAACAGACTGATTTCCTTTTCCAGCAAGGGCAACATGATCAGCAGCAATCCGGAAAACACCATCAGCAAGGCCAGCATAACCAGCACGACGGCCAGCGTACGCGGCACTTTTAATTTACACAGGCGCAACACCAGCGGATTGCAGATATAGGCCAGGATGGCCGCTGCGACAAAAGGCGTCAGTATCGGGCTGAGCAAATACAGCAGCAGCATGACTGGCGCAATTAACAGCAACCACTGCAATGCAACAAATCTAGGTGTAGTCATTTAAGCGGCAGCCGTATTTTTCGCATTTTATCCCTTGCGGATTGACGTGCAGAGCGTTGAAAATTTTGACTAAAATGAACATAACGACGGGCACATAAAGGTGCAATACGAAACATCACAGTCAGGATGTGCTTATTTTACCCCAAGCGCCCCCGAAAAGACGACACAACTCAAACCTTGAAGTCACGCGAAATCGATACCCATTGAATCGACATGGCTGAAAATTAGGTTTAACATGCATTGAAAATACCACTTTTAATTTAATACTGCGTTAATACCGCTTTCGTATCCTTGCAAACATACTCAAGAAGGAGCCCTCGAATGACGATCACCCGCCGCGATTTTCTCAAACAAAGCGCAATCGCCTCATCAGCCGCGATGACGGTTGGAATACCGATTAATGAAATAGCCAATGCCGCAACGTTAAATGCTGAAAAAGGCTGGCGCTGGGATAGAGGCGTATGCCGATTCTGCGGCGTCGGATGCGGCATTCAGATCGCAACCGAAAAAGGCAAGATCGTCGCCACCAAGGCGGATATAGACTCACCGGTGAATCGGGGGCTCAATTGTATCAAGGGCTATTTCAACGGCAAGATACTCTATGGCAAAGACAGGCTGACCCAGCCGCTGTTGCGCATGAAAAACGGGAAATTCGACAAGCAGGGTGATTTTGTCGCCGTTTCATGGGAACGTGCATTTGACGAGATGGAAACGCAGTTCAAGCGTCACTACAAGGAACTCGGCCCGACCGGGGTCGGTTTTTTTGCTTCAGGTCAACAGACCGTGCAGGAAGGTTATGCCGCGGTCAAACTGATGAAGGCGGGTTTTCGCAGCAACAACATTGACCCCAACGCACGTCACTGCATGGCCTCTGCGGTCGCCGGTTTCATTCAGACTTTTGGTATCGACGAACCGGCTGGCAATTACGACGACATCGAACACACCGACACGATGGTGTTATGGGGTGCGAACATGGCGGAAATGCACCCCGTGCTGTGGACACGCATCACCGACCGAAAAATGGGCAATCCGGACGTGCGCGTCGTCAATTTAACGACCGCCAGCAACATGTCCTCCGGCATCGCCGATATGGAAATCATCTTCAAGCCGCAAACCGATCTGGCGATACTGAATTATATCGCCCGCGAGATCGTCGCGCAGGACGCGGTCAACTGGGATTTCGTCAACGCACACTGCGCGTTTGCGACAGGTCCAGCTGATATCGGTTACGGCCTGCGCGGTTCGGACAAGTATGACTATCCGGCAGAAAAAGATACCAATGGTCGCGAACTGACCATGCAACTGGGGCGCGAGGAAGCAATCGCACAGCGAAAAGTGCCAGGTGCGGTGATTGAACAGAAAAATCGCGACGGCGCCGGCAAGCACTGGCTGATCAGCTTCGAGGATTTTAAAACAGGGCTTGAACCCTATACGCTGGATTTTGTGGCAGAACTGGCCAAAGGCGATGCGGACGAATCGCTCGCTGACTTCAAGGTAAAATTAAAAACGCTGGCCGCACTGTATATCGAAAAATCGCGCAAGGTCGTGAGTTTCTGGACCATGGGTTTCAACCAGCATCAGCGCGGCACCTGGGTCAACGAACAGGCTTACATGGTGCATCTGCTGCTGGGCAAACAAGCCACACCCGGCAACGGCGCATTTTCACTGACAGGTCAGCCGTCAGCCTGCGGCACTGCACGTGAAGTCGGCACGTTCTCCCATCGATTGCCGGCCGACATGGTCGTGGATAACGCCGACCACAGAGCGAGGGCTGAAGAAATATGGAAACTGCCTGCCAACACGCTCAACCCGAAAATCGGCAGCCACATCACCAAGTTGATGCGGGATCTGGAAGACGGCAAGGTCAGGTTCGCGTGGGTTCAGGTGTGCAATCCGTTTCAGGGAACAGCCAATGCCAATCACTGGATCAAAGCCGCCCGCGAGATGGATAATTTCATCGTGGTATCGGATGGCTATCCCGGCATCTCGACCAAGGTGGCCGATCTTGTATTGCCATCCGCGATGATTTTCGAGAAATGGGGGGCTTACGGCAATGCCGAACGACGTACACAAATGTGGCGTGAACAAGTTCCTCCTCCTGGAGGGGCGCGTTCCGACATCTGGCAGATCATGGAGTTTTCAAAGCGCTTCAAGCTCAAAGACGTGTGGGGGGAGCAGAAGATACCGGGACTCAAGGATCCGGCTTTCGCAGACGGCGTTTTACCGGATGTATTGACAGGCTCAGCGTATTCACCGGACGCGAATTTGTATGAGGTTTTGTTCGCAACAGCTGGCAACAAGGCATTCAAATGGCCTGATGCCGTGGGCAAAACACATGACAACCACACCGCGAAGCTTCTGGGCGATCACTGGTTCCCCGAAAAAGCGCTGTTTGAAGAATATGCACGCTTTGGTCGCGGACACGCACATGATCTGGCGGATTTCGATATGTATTTCAGGGACGACGTACGCGGCCTGAAGTGGCCGGTGGTCAATGGCAAGGAAACCGAGTGGCGTTTTAACGAAGCCTATGACCCTTACGTCAAAAAAGGCAGCGGTTTTGATTTTTACGGCCCCGCTTTCAAGTCTTTGCCCACAGGAAATCTCGATGGCGTGACCAATCCGGTTAAAACCAGCATCAAGGGCCGCGCCAAGATTTTCTTCCGCCCTTATGCCGCGCCTGTTGAGCAACCCGATCACGAATACGACCTGTGGCTCTCGACCGGTCGCGTCCTCGAACACTGGCATTCCGGCACCATGACACGCCGTGTGCGGGAACTACACTGGGCGGTGCCCGCTGCACTGATCTACATGCATCCTGAGGATGCCAAATCACGCGGTCTGAAACAGGACAGCATTGCCTGGATTGAATCCCGCCGCGGCAAGGTCAAGGCAACGATCGAAACGACGGGCCGCAACCGTCCGCCCAAGGGGCTGGTGTTTGTGCCCTGGTTCGATGAAGGCGTGTTTATCAACAAAGTAACGCTGGATTCGACCTGTCCGATTTCAAAGCAGACCGATTTCAAAAAATGTGCGGTCAAGATCTATAAAGCCTGATCTGAGTGAACACGGGAGACTATCATGATTAAAAAAATTACCGCACTTCTGGCGGCAACCCTGATGGCAGCAGGTTCCTCATACGCTGCCACCGGCATCAAAGCTGAAAGCATGGGGCTTTCCAAGACCAGCGTATTCAATGTGCCGACACCCCATGTCTATCATTATAACGGTGCCGCGCCGGGGACGAACACGTTGCTGCCGCGTGCCTACCTGAATGCACCGCCGCAAGTCCCGCATTTAGTGGCTGATTTCCTGCCCATCACAACGGACAGCAACATGTGTATTGCCTGCCACGCGCAGCCGGACCAATGGGGGAAAAAGCGCGCAGCGGGCACGCCCACCCCTATTCCACCCACGCATTACACCGATCTGCGCCATGCTCGTGATAAGGTCACCGATCATCTGATCGGCGGAAGGTATAACTGCAACCAGTGCCACGTTCCTCAGAGCAACGCGCCGCAACTGGTTGAAAATACTTTTTCCAAAAAGCAGCGCTAAGTCGACCGGTGCTGAGTTTTACTGTCTATAATTCATTATTCAGCACCCGTTATCTTAAATGTCCAAGATCATTCCTATCAAGCAACTCGGTGTGACCACCAAGCCAGCGGTTCCTTTGTCGCGTTTGCAGGAAACCGGTATGTTACAGGACACCTTACAGCGCCCGATGCTGGATCTGCGCATCTCGGTCACAGACCGCTGCAATCTGCGCTGCACCTATTGCATGCCACGCGAAGTATTTGATCAGAATCACGTATTTCTGCCCCGCCCCGAATTGCTCAGCTTCGAAGAAATAGACCGTGTCGCCGGAATTTTCGTACGTTCAGGCGTACGCAAGATCCGTTTAACCGGCGGAGAACCGCTGCTTCGGCGCGGCATTGAGCATCTGATCGAAAAACTGTCGGCCCAACGAACCCATAGCGGCGAGCCCGTCGACATAGCAATGACCACAAATGGTCTGTTATTGACAGCGAAGGCTGAAGCGTTAAAAAAAGCGGGGTTATCCCGCATTACCGTCAGTCTTGATGCGCTGGATGAATCGATCTTTCAACGCATGAGCGATTCAAACGCAGCAGTCAACTCCGTGCTGGCTGGCATCAATGCCGCTCAGCAGGCAGGTCTGTCACCGATCAAGGTCAACATGGTGGTCAAACGCGGCGTAAATGACGGCGAAATCGTGCCGATGGCAGAATACTTTCGCAATACCGGGATCATCTTGCGTTTTGTCGAATACATGGATGTCGGCAGCACGAATGGCTGGAACATGAATGAAATTGTTCCGGCACAGGAAATCATCGATCTGATCTCAGCTCGCTACCCCTTGATTCCTCTGAGCGCAAACGGCACGGGAGAAGTCGCCAGCCGCTGGGCTTATGCGGATGGCGCAGGCGAAATTGGTCAGATCGCATCGGTCACGCAAGTGTTTTGTCATGAATGCAGCCGCATACGCCTGTCTACTGACGGTAAGCTTTACACCTGTTTGTTCGCAGACAATTCATCGGCAGATCTTCGCTCCTTGCTAAGAACGGGTGCAAGCGATGAAGCAATCAGCCACGCCATCGTCAACTGCTGGGCAAACCGCGCCGACCGGTATTCTGAAATACGCCACGACATCACGGCCCCCGCTCGCAACAAAATCGAAATGTCCTATATCGGCGGCTGAACAGGCAGAGACAGGCGACATGTCATCGACGCGCCTTTAAAAAACGCGGCCATGCGTGTTGATCGTGTTCAATACCCGTCCATCCCGCTGCAACAACCATCAAACCGGACTGCGACCGCCTGAACAAAAAAAGATACATCTTTTTTACAGTGCCATTTTTACCGGGACAAGGAAATTCTTATGAGAATATGAGAAAAATCCCCCTTTTGCCGTGCCATAATGCAGTGCGAACAGCGGTCGGATGTAAACGCCTCTGTGATGGATCAGGACAGCTCGCATGGCATTACCAGCAAATATGAGATTATATTGAACGAAGAGTTGAGTGACCGCGCCATGGGCGCATGATCTTTTGCATACCTCAGACCATTAACAAAGACTGAATCGACTATTCGCCAGCACGCGGACGTAACGTTCGTCTCGCTTATTTAACCGGGCAGCCCTGAGAGCATGATGATAGTTTTTGAAACAACGACCTTGCGCACTGGATTAATATGAAACTGAGCCTGCGCTTTTTATTGCTGTTCACTGCCATTTTCTGCGGCTTTATATCACTGACCTGGATCCTGTCAAACCAGTTAATCAATGGTATAAACGAGAAATGGGGTGCTCAGCTCGTTGAACGACAGGTAATATTCGACAAATACCGCACCCTCTCCCCGTTAATACGGGAAATTTCACTGGCAAGAAAGATGGCGGCCGATCCCGACATCATCGCGATGGCGTTACACGAAAGCGATCCTGTTCTGCGTCAAAAAGGGATTGCAGCGATGGAAAACTATCGCTTCCATTTTCGCGATCACAGCTATTTTACGGCGATCAAAAGTTCGGGAAATTATTACTTCAATGATTCAAACAATCAGTACCAGAACAAGCAGCTTCGCTATGTTCTGTCTCCCGCTAATGCCGGCGACAAATGGTTTTACGCAACCATTGCTGATAACAAGGCCTATCAGCTCAACCTGGATCCAGACGTACACCTTGGCGTAACCAAAGTCTGGATCAATGTACTGATCAAAAATGGCGGTAAAACGCTGGGCCTGATCGGCACCGGCCTTAATTTGAACGACTTCCTCAAAGAAACCGTCAGCATTTCCCAGCATGGCATACACAATCTGTTTATCGACAGAAGTATGGCCATACAGTTACACGCTGATCCGAAACTGATCGACTATATGGGTATTGCAAAAGATGTCAAAGCACGATTCAAAGTCGACAAACTGCTAAAAAATCCGGCTGAGATTGAGGAGCTCGGCCTGATCATGGCTGAGCTTGAACACACTCCCGGACTGTACAAGACAATGTGGGTCAAGCTTGATGGCCAAAAACACCTGCTGGGCGTGGCCTACCTGCCCGAAATCGGCTGGTTCGATCTGACCCTGATCAACACACAGAGCATGTTGCTTGTTGAAAACACGCTGCTGGCACCTTTCCTTTTCGGAATGACATTCCTGATTGCATTGAGCGCGATGGGCTATGCCTTGCGGCACTGGGTGCTGAAACCTATCGCCGCATTGAAAGTAGCTGCCGAAAAGATTCAGAACGAAGAGTTTGTGATTGATGCGTCCGTTCAGGGAGGCGGTGAACTTGAAAGTCTGTCGCAATCTTTTCTGGAGATGGCCAATCGCGTCCGGGATACCAATGCAGATCTGGAAACCAAAGTAGCAGAACGTACTGACAAGTTATACCGCCTGACTCAGTATGAACAATTCAGGAATCAGACACTGGAACTTCTGGCCAGAAACGAAAGCCTTGCAACGATTCTGGAATACATCGTACGTGGCGCAGAACATCTCAACCCTAAAATGCTTTGCAGCATTATGCAGCTGGATCAGGAGGGGTTGCATCTGTGCAATGGCATCTCTCCCAGTCTGCCTGATTTCTACAACGCCGCGGCTGAGGGTATTGCAATCGGCGAGGGCGTCGGTTCATGCGGAACGGCCGCCTATACCGGTGAGTGTGTCATTATTGAAGACATACAAACCCATCCTTACTGCACCTTCTACAAGGATCTGGCAAAAAAGGCCGGTTTGGCCTCATGCTGGTCCCAGCCGATACACTCCTCGTCGGGAAGAGTTTTAGGCACATTCGCCATTTATCACCGTGAAATTTGCATACCCGCAGCGTCGGACATCGCCCTGCTCACGCAAGTCGCGCGCCTGACAGGCATTGCGCTTGAGCACAAGCGTGCAGAAGATGCGCTTCATTACAGCGAACAGCGTTTTCGCGATGTAAGTGATGCCGCAGGTGAATATCTGTGGGAAATAGATGCGAACATGATCTACACCTATGTATCCAATCGTTCATACGATGTTAAAGGGTACACGCCGGAGGCGCTGATAGGGCATACGCCGATGGAGTTTATGCATGCGGATGATATCCCCGAAACACAGCACATAGTCAATCGTGCAATTTTGTCCAAATCCGCATTTAAATTACAGTACCGCGACATTACCAGCGATGGCCGTATATTCTGGGAAGAAGTCAGTGGCGTACCATTTTACGGGGCTGACGGCGTATTGCTCGGATTGCGGGGTACTGGACTGAATATTTCTGACCGTAAAGAAGCCGAGGCGGAAATCAACAACCTGGCATTTTATGACCCCCTTACAGGCCTGCCTAACCGGCGACTGCTCATGGAGCGACTTAACAGTGCATTGACTTCCTGTGCCAGAAGCAAGCGTGAAGGTGCACTTTTGTTTATTGATCTGGACAATTTCAAAACACTCAACGACACACTGGGGCATGACATCGGAGATTTATTGCTCCAAGAGGTTGCGCAACGCCTGATCGCCTGTGTGCGCGAAGGCGATACGGTGGCACGTCTGGGCGGTGACGAGTTTGTGATGATTCTGCCCGATCTGAGCGAAAAAACAGTGGAAGCCGCTTCTCAGGCCGAATACATCGGAGAAAAAATCATTGCGGCGCTCAGCCGCCCCTACCTGCTGTCCACTCACGAGTATCGCAACACGCCCAGCATCGGCGCCACCGTATTCAACGATCGCCATCAGTCACCTGAAGAGTTGATGAAACAGGCCGACATTGCCATGTATCAGGCAAAAAAATCAGGCCGCAACGCCTTAAGATTTTTCGACCCGAAGATGCAACACGCCATCAATGCGCGCGCCTCACTTGAGGATGCATTGCGTAATGCGCTTGAAAAAAATCAATTTCAGCTTTACTACCAGATTCAGGTGAATGACGCTCAGCATCCTGTTGGTGCGGAAGCACTTATTCGCTGGGTACAGCCTGAACGCGGTCTGATACCGCCAATTCAATTTATTCCGCTGGCAGAAGAAACCGGCCTGATCCTGCCTATCGGAAAGTGGGTACTGGAAACCGCATGCGCCCAGCTCAGGGCATGGCAAAAAGATACCATGACCCGTGATCTGGTACTGGCAGTCAACGTGAGCGCCAAGCAATTTCGACAACCCGATTTTGTAGTTCAGGTACATGAAATGGTACAGCGCCATGAAATAAACCCGATGCGGCTCAAGCTTGAACTCACTGAGAGTTTATTGCTCAATAATATTGAAGAAACTATTTCCACCATGAATGACTTAAACAAAATCGGCATTCGGTTTTCGCTGGACGATTTTGGCACCGGTTATTCATCATTGCAATACATCAAACAGCTGCCGATTGATCAGCTCAAAATTGACCAATCCTTTGTACGCGATATTACCTTTGACAGCAGCGACAAAGCGATCGTACGCACCATCATTGCAATGGCAAACAGCCTGAATTTCGAAGTCATTGCCGAAGGTGTCGAAACGGAAGAACAGCGGATACGTCTCCAGCACAAGGGCTGTACGCATTACCAGGGCTATCTGTTCAGCAAGCCGGTGCCGATCGAAGAGTTTGAATCCCTGATAAAAATATACAGTTGACACGCGTTGTCTCCACCCTGGCGTCGTCTAAGAAGACACATGCATCTGACGGATTCATTTTCGACATCCAGATGGTGCGATTGAACAGGCGGCATAGTTCAAAGCCAGTTCCGCCAAAACCAAGTGATCGGCTCTTGAACGGGCATATCAATTGCAATATGCTGAACAAATAATCCCTGCATGGCCTGCGTACAAGTAGAATATTATTTTATGGTCGGCTTTAACGCTGCTCATGCCAGAATCTGATGCCGGTTGAACAACAACCATTACCGAACCTGACTTTACTATCTGAAATTATCTAGATGACTGAATTAACGCATTTTTCCGATTCCGGCCGCGCGCGCATGGTGGATGTGTCTGCCAAAGCGGATACGCAGCGCACCGCCGTCGCCAGCGGTATTTTACGCATGCAGCCGGCGACCCTCGAACGGATACGCGCCAAAAACATGGCTAAAGGCGATGTACTGACGGTTGCCGATGTCGGTGCCGTGATGGCGGCCAAGCGCACGCCGGATATCATCCCGATGTGCCATGCCATTGCCTTGACCGGCGTACAGATCGAGTTCAGCGAAATAATTGAACCCGATACTGAGGGCTGCGCAGGCATCAAGGTGATCGCCACCGTCAGCTGTACAGGGCAGACCGGCGTCGAGATGGAAGCGCTTTGTGCTGCGAACGTCGCGTTGCTGACAATCTATGACATGTGCAAGGCCATCGACCGCGGCATGCGCATCGAGACTGTGCAACTGGAGGAAAAACGCGGCGGCAAGAGCGGTCTATGGCTGAGGGGGACAGCAAAATGATCAACGTGCTGTTCTTTGGCCCGGTTGTGGAACACACCGGCACAGCGTCGCTGCAGGTGATCTTCCGACCCGGCATGACTTTGCAGCATTTACGCGACGAACTGGCGGCACGCTATCCCCGCGCCTTCGAAATCGTCTGTTTTTCGGCCGTCAACGAGCAGCATGTGCGCGATTTGTCCATGCCGCTGCCGGATCACAGTGAAGTGACCTTCATGGCCAAATTTTCCGGAGGTTAAATGAAAGCTGCCGTCAGAATCCAGCAGGAAGATTTTTCGCAGGATGAAGAAATTGCCGCACTCAAGGCAAGCTCCCTGAGGATGGGCGGCATCGCCACCTTTGTCGGCTGCGCCCGGGATTTTTCGGAAGGACGCGCCGTATCGCAGATCAGCTTCGATGCCTACGGCAGCATGGCCGTATCCGAAATGAACCAGCTGCGCAGCGATGCGATTGCCAAATATGACCTGCTGGATGCACGCATCGTGCACCGCATCTGCACCGTCAGCGCAGGCGACAACATCGTGTTCATCGCAGCAGGCGCACAGCACCGGGCAGCCGCGCTGGACGCCTGCCGCTGGATGATAGACGAGTTAAAAGCGCGCGTGCCGATCTGGAAAAAGGAAGTCACGCCCGAAGGCGAGAGCTGGGTCACCTCGCACCCATGAAAAAAAACCCTGTTGTAATATCAGTCGTCGGACACTCCGGCTCCGGCAAGACCACGCTGGTCGAAAAACTGGTGCGCGATCTGAGCGGGCGCGGGATGAAAATTGCCACGATCAAGCATGCCCATCACAAGGTGGAACTCGACACGCCGGGCAAGGACAGTTACCGCTACAAGGCGGCAGGCGCTGCGATGAGTATCCTGCTCACCCGCGATGCGCTGCAACTGGTCGCGGATGCAAAGCTGGATCGCGATCCGGAACAACTGGCACAGCGCTTCATGACTGACGCCGATCTGGTGCTGGCGGAAGGCTTTTCCCATGCGCCGGGCGCCAAGATCGAGGTGCTGCGCCGCGCCTGCGAAAAACCGCCGCGCTGCACGCTAGACGATGGCCTGATCGCAATCGTCACCGACATGGATGAAATCTACCCCGAACTGCCGCATTTCGGCCTGGAAGACATTGCCGGCATCACGCAGTTTTTGCTGGCACGAAAATGATCGGCAATTGTACCGCGCTGATATTGACGGGCGGCGAATCGCGCCGCATGGGACAGGACAAGGCGAACCTGATGCTGGGCGAGCAAACGCTGTTGCAACGGGTCATTAGCATCGTGCAGCCGTTGTTCAGCGATGTGATCATCAGCGTCCGCCAACCCCGCACAGATTGTCATCTGATACAGGTCTGCGACGACCCGGCGCACGCAGGTCCCCTGGCAGGTCTGGCGGCCGGCCTTGAACGGGCAAAAACCGACTGGATATTTGCACTTGCCTGCGACATGCCTTTTATTACCGCTGAACTGATTGCACATCTGGCAACATTTCGTGATGGATACGATGCCGTGGTACCCCACATTCAAGGCCACCCTCAGCCGATGGCGGCATACTATGCGACGCGCAGTCTGGATGCCTTGCACGAAATACTGAACGGACACGGCAAACAAAGCCTGCGCGCACTGCTGGATAAGCTTAATGTACGTTATCTGGACGAGGCCGAACTGCAGACTGCGGATCTGCACAGTTTTTTTGATCTGGACACACCTGATGACATGGCAAATGCCTTAAATATTCAATAGTATTCAAATATTTAAAAACTTCCGCCCGCGACGCGAACCGGGAAATCAAATATAGTTAGCTGAAAGCGGCGCGACGATAAAACACGAACCGGTGCCGGAAAAATGCGGCGGGTGCTTTACCTGCCGCACCGGGATAATGCCCGGCACTTTAACAGAGGTTATCCATGTCAAAAAAAAACCGCACTCCCGCCACAGCAACCGGAACAGCCCTCACCGAGATCCAGCGCCAGGCGTCATCGCTTAAAACCGGATCACTTCAGAGCGCAATTTTCAACAGCTCCCACTTTTCCTGCATCGCGACCGACTCAAAAGGGGTTATCCAGCTTTTCAATGTTGGCGCGGAACGCATGCTGGGCTACGCTGTCAGCGACGTGATAAACAGGATCACACCGGCCGATATTTCCGATCCGCAAGAATTGATTGAGCGCGCCCATGCGCTAAGTCTGGAATTTAATACGACGATCACGCCGGGCTTTGAGGCGCTCATATTTAAAGCATCGCGTGGCATCGAAGATATCTACGAAATGACCAAGATTCGCAAGGACGGCAGCCGCTTCCCGGCAATCATGTCGGTCACGGCATTGCGCGATCATGCAAACGCCATCATCGGCTACCTGTTGATCGGCACCGACAATACTGCGCGTAAACGGGCTGAAGAGGCGCTGCTCAAGGCAGGTGCGTTGCAGAAAGCGATTTTCGACAGCACCAACTTCTCCAGTATCGCCACCGATTCCCGTGGCGTGATTCAGATCTTCAACGTCGGCGCCGAATGCATGCTGGGCTACACCGCTATTGAAGTAATGAACAAGATTACGCCGGCTGACATTTCCGATCCGCAAGAATTGATTACGCGCGCCCATGCCTTAAGCGAGGAACTTGGCACCACGATTATGCCCGGCTTCGAAGCACTGGTATTCAAGGCATCGCGCGGCATTGAGGATATTTACGAACTGACCTATATCCGCAAGGACGGCAGCCGTTTCCCGGCAATCGTGTCGGTCACAGCGCTTCGCGATGCTCACAATGTGATTATCGGTTACCTGCTGATCGGCACCGACAACAGCGCCCGCAAGCTGGTGGAAGATGCCCGCGAACGCATGATTCAAATCGAGAGACTCTCTTCACTGGGCACGATGGTGGGTGGAGTGGCACATGAGATTAACAACCCCTTGATGGGGGTCATGAACTACGTCGAATACGCCAGAAACAAAGCAGTCGATCCAAAATCAATCGAAGTGTTGAACAGTGCGCTGCACGAAATCGATCGCATCAAGGTCATCGTGCAGCATATGCTGGTATTCGTTCGTGCTGACAGCGCTCAGCAGGCAACATGCAACATCCATGATTCCGTTAAACAAACTGCCGCCTTGCTTGAAGGCGAATTCAGAAAAAATGCAGTGCAACTTCAGATCGACTTGCCTGAGAATCTGCCGCCGGGACAATGCAGTACAGGAAGTTTACAACAGGTTCTGGTCAATTTACTGCTCAATGCACGGGATGCAATCGCAGGACAGGCGGAGCAGCGCATCACCATCCATGGCCGGCATCAGGGCGGGAAAATCACGCTGTCGGTATGCGACAACGGCCCGGGCATTACCGATGAAATTCGTAAAAAAATATTTAATCCGTTTTTTACCACCAAACCGATCGGCAAAGGAACGGGCCTTGGCCTGGCCGTATCACGGCAACTGATTGAAGAGGCGGGCGGGAGTCTGATGTACAATGAACAACAAGATCAGGGGGCTTGCTTCCAATTGGTCTTCAACGCAGCTTAAAAAGTTTTGCATAGAAAAAATGACACAAAATATAGTTGTAATTGACGATGATGCAGCCGTGCGCGGCTCATTTCAATTGGTGCTGGAAGAAATGGGTTGTGCGGTGCGTGTGGCAAATGATGGTCTGCAAGGAATAGAACTGGTCAAGGCTGCGCGCCCTGATTTGATTTTTCTGGATTTGAAAATGCCAGGGATAGACGGGGTCGAGACGATGCGCCGTTTGCTGGCGATGGATAGCACGTTAAATATCTACATCGTCACCGCCTTCTCGCAGGAATACCTGAACAGCCTGAAAACAGCGCAAGCCGAAGGGCTGGTTTTTCAGTTAGCCAGCAAACCGCTGTCGTCCACCCAGATTCGCTATATTGCCAAATCCGCACGCTTCTCCAATGAGGAAAACCTGTGTAACCGCAAGATCAAACTGACGCTGTATGTCATGTCCGTCAATCCGGAGGCTCAGCAATTTATCACTCAACTCGGAAACGAACTGGCGGCAGGCTATTCGCCTGGAAGTTGGGCGCTGGATGTGGTGGAAGTGCTGAGCATGCCTGAAAAAGCACTGGAAAAAGATGTGTTCGCCACGCCGATGCTGGTGCGCGAGATACCTGAACCCATTCTGAAGCTGCTGGGCGACCTGTCCAAAATGCATCCGATACTGGCTACCGTCACGGCACAAACTGGCAATAGCGTTGACACGGTCGTTCTGTAGCCTGCATGCGGAATGATGCGCCAGACGAATCGCCATGACTGAAACAAAAGCCAACATTGAGCTGATTTTAGCAACGATCACGGACGGGATCGTGGTGGTGAATCAATATGGCACCGTGTTGTATGCGAATCAAAGTGCCGAGCACATTTTTGATCGCGGCGAATTGCGGGGTCGCGATCTGGCCATTCCGCTGTCTGTCAGTACAGCCTGTCAGGACATCAATTTGATCCGTCACAGCGGCATAGGATGGGCCGAGTTGCGATCGTCGCCCGTCACCTGGGAACAACAGCTCGCCTATGTCATTGGCGTGAGGGACATCACCGAACGAAAAACCGCCGAGCTTGGCCTGAGTCTGGCGGCAGCTGTATTTGACAGCACGCGTGAAGGGGTGATGGTAACCGATACCGGCAATCGTATCGTGCGCATCAACCCGGCCTTCACCGACATTACCGGTTATTCAGAAGCTGATTTGATGGGAAAAACACCGGACATACTTCAATCCGGGCGTCATAATCGCGAATTTTATGCGGTCATCCAGGCCAGCATTGCAAGCGTTGGTCATTGGCAAGGAGAAATCTGGAATCGGCGCAAGAACGGTGAAATATACCCCGAGTTGGCGAGCATTGCGGTCGTCAAAAATATCTCCGGTGTGATCAGCCATTTCGTTACTGTGTTTGCTGATATTTCTACCCTCAAAAAAACACAGGCTGATCTCGATTTTCTTGACTATCACGACCCGCTGACCCGGCTGCCGAATCGCTCATCGCTGCTGCTGAATTTACTGCACAGCATGCCAAGAGCGCAGCGGGACGGCAAGTATCTGGCCTTGCTGATGATCGACATGGATCGTTTCAAGGATGTCAACGACAGTTACGGTCATCTGGCGGGCGATGAGCTGTTGCAACAGGCCGCGTCCAGATTATCAGCGCAACGGCGAGAACTGAATATGGTTTTCCGGCTGGGCGGCGATGAATTTACCGTATTGCTGGAAGATGTCACGGATGTCCAGGATGCTGCGCATATCGCGAATGAAATCATTGAAATCTTGAGCGCCCCCTTTCAACTGACTGGCGGCATCGAGGTGCGCATCGGCGCCAGCGTCGGCATCAGCATCTTCCCCGGGCACGGCACCACGCCTGAACTGATGCTGCAACATGCCGACAGCGCGCTGTACAAGGCAAAAAATGAAGGTCGCGGTCGTTTTGTGTATTTCTCCGAAAGCCTGACACTTGCGGCACGCGAACGGATGGAGCTTGAAGTGCGATTGCGTCATGCCATCAAGCATGGCGAACTGCGCGTGTATTACCAGCCTCAGGTGGACATTGCCACCGGCCTCATTGTCGGCGCCGAAGCCCTTGTGCGCTGGCAATCACCACAGGACGGCCTGATCCAGCCTGCTCGCTTCATTCACATTGCTGAAGCCAGCGGCTTGATTGGCGAAATTGACGACTGGGTATTGAAAGAAACATGTGCACAAGGGCAGCGCTGGAGAGCGGCGGGTTTGCCGCCGCTGACGCTGGCTGTCAATCTGTCTCCGTACCAGTTTTTGCAAGGGGACATCAGTGAAACCGTTGCACAGGTATTGCGTGATACAGGCTTCCCGGCAGCTTATCTGGAACTGGAACTGACCGAGAGCGCCCTGATGCAACGCGAAACTGAAGCGATTCTGATTCTCAACCGTTTAAAGGCGCTTGGCGTACGCTTGGCGATTGACGACTTTGGCACCGGTTATTCTTCGCTGGCTTACCTGAAGCTGTTTCCGCTGGATGTATTGAAAATCGACAAGCGCTTCATTGACGATGTTCCGCTGCACCGTGACGATATGGAAATTGTCACTGCGATCATCGCCATGGCACACTCCTTGCGCTTAAAAGTGCTGGCCGAAGGCGTTGAAAACAAGAATCAGCTCGCCTTTTTAGAAACTCAGGGCTGCGACCTGTTCCAGGGCTACCTGACCAGCCGCCCGGTACCGGCTGCCGAATTTGAACAGCTGCTGCGGCGTTGATCATGATGCATCTGTTCAGAACGCTACAGAACATCCTGAGAAAAAATACCGGCATGCCGATGCGCATCATAATGCGGCTGGATTTGATGCAAGAACGAATCGATGCGCAAATTTAAAATCAAGGGATCGCAATGGAACACCTGAAAATCAGCTGCGCACAGCGCATCATTTTCGAATCAATCAAACGGCTCGATACCGAACCGGTATTGCTGGAACACGCACTGGGTCGCGTGCTGGCTGAAGACATTCTTGCCAACCGCGACCTGCCGCCTTACGACGTGTCGGCGATGGACGGCTTTGCGGTGAGAGGCGGCAATCTGACGGGCGCACCTGTGACTCTGAAAATCATCGAGGACATCAGGGCGGGTGACATGCCCCGCCATGCCATTCTGGCAGGTCAGTGTTCGCGCATCATGACCGGTGCCCCGCTGCCGCAGGGTGCAGATGCGGTGATACGCGTGGAAGACACCTGTGCACTGTCGGAGGACACGGTGCAGATTCTGGTGACGGTGAAAGCCGGACACGACGTGCGGGCTCAGGGCGAAAATATGCGTACCGGCGATGTGGTGCTAGGCATTGGGACAGAGATCACGCCAGGCGCAATCGGCATCCTGGCGACGGTCAAGGCCGCAAAAATGCAGGTTTATCGCCGTCCACGCGTGGCTATCCTCTCGACCGGCAATGAACTGGAAGGAATCAACGAGTCAGTCGATCTGAGCAAAATACCGGATTCGAACACTTATGCGCTGATGGCGCAGGTGCAGGCGCTCGGCATTGAACCTGCGCTGCTGGGCATCGCGCGCGATGATCCTGCGGAACTTGAGCAATATCTCCGGACAGGACTCGAATACGACGTGCTGCTGGTCTCCGGCGGCACCTCGGTCGGCGTGCATGACTATGTGCGTCCGACCATCGAAAAGCTGGGCGTTACCATGAAATTCTGGCGCGTGGCGATGAAGCCCGGCCATCCGCTGGCCTTCGGTACAACAAGCCTGACAGCCGTATTCGGGTTACCCGGCAATCCGGTATCGAGCATGGTGTGCTTCGAGGAGTTCGTCGCCCCGGCACTGCGCTGCATGATGGGTAATCCGCGCCTGTTCCGCCGCACGGTAAGCGCACGTCTTTCGCATCCGGTTAAAATGCGCCCCGGCAGGACTGAATTCGTCCGCGTGCAGCTGACGCAGGACGATGCCGGTTATCTGGCCAGTTCCACCGGCACGCAGAGCAGCGGCGTACTGCTGTCGATGGCAAGAGCAGATGGACTGCTGGTTATGCCCTCTGACTGCACGGGTTACCCAGCAGGCGCACAGGTCACCGTGCAATTGCTCGATGGCACCGCCTTTCAACGTGAAACAGGATTTGCAGAATGACTATGCCACGAATCGGATTATTGACCATCTCGGATCGCGCCAGTCGCGGCGAATACGAAGACAAGGGCGGCCCTGCGATGCGCGCCTGGTTCGAGCGCGTTTTAACCTGCCAGTGGGAAGCCGTCGCACGGGTGATACCGGACGAGCAGCATCTGATCGAAGCCGCGCTGATCGAGCTGTGCGACAGCTGCTGCCTGGTCGTGACTACCGGCGGCACAGGGCCTGCATTGCGCGACGTGACGCCGGAAGCCACAGAAGCGGTATGCGAGAAAATGATGCCGGGATTTGGCGAACTGATGCGCGCCGCCTCGCTCAAATTCGTGCCGACCGCCATATTGTCGCGTCAGACCGCCGGGATACGCGGCCGCAGCCTGATCGTGAACCTGCCCGGCAAACCCACCGCCATCGACGACTGCCTGAACGCGGTGTTTCCGGCCATCCCCTATTGCATCGACCTGATCGAAGGCGCGTATCTGGAATCCGATCCCGAGCAATGCAAAGCTTTTCGACCCCGGCATGCCAAACCCCGCCAGGGTTAACCCCGACGCGCGCAGGACTGACGCAACCTGAAAACGGGCCTCAACCCCCAGGCAGATACCCACGCGCCTTAAAATACGGTAGCGGCAATGACCGTCATGTATAATCTGCAGCCTGTCAATCGAAGGGAAGCACATGTCCACAACGATTCTGTTCATCGGACTGATTGTGTTCTTCGCACACTTTCTGTCGCTGCAATTTCGCAAAACGAATATACCTGACGTGCTTGTGCTGGTGATCGTCGGTATCGTACTGGGTCCGATACTGGGTTTCGTCTCGCCCGCAGACTTCGGCAAAGTCGGTTCCCTGTTCGCCACCATCGCGCTGGTGGTCATCCTGTTCGAAGGCGGCACGACGCTGGATATCAATGTGCTGAGCCGATCTCTGGCGACGACAGGCAAACTGGCAATCGGCTGCTTTGCGCTGACCGGTGTACTCGCAACACTGATCGGCATCTATGTACTCGGCTTGGGCATCTTGCCCGCCACCATGCTGGGACTGACGCTGGGCGGCACCTCGCCAGCGGTGATCATCCCGCTGGTCAAGGCGCTGCGCGTATCGGAAAAACCAGCCACGGTGATGATACTTGAGTCGGCGCTGACCGACGTGCTGAGTATCATCGGCGTATTCGCGCTGTTGCAGGTCTACACGCAAGGCGGACTCGAACCCGGAAAACTGATCGGCAGCGTGATGTCTGCCATGGTGTTTGCCATCGTGATCGGTGTGCTGGGCGGCATTGGCTGGCTGCTGGTACTGGGCCGCGTACGCGACTTTCCCAACACCATCTCATCCACCCTGGCTTACGTGTTCATCGTCTATGGCGCCACGGAAGAGCTGGGATTTTCAGGCGCCATCGCGGCACTGGCGCTGGGTTTTACGCTGACCAACTTTGCGGAATTCAAACTGCACCGCATTCCGAGTATAGACAGGAACATTGTACCGCTCAACGATATTGATCTGGCGTTCTACAGCGAAGCGGTATTTCTGCTCAGAACCTACTTTTTCGTCTATCTGGGTATCTCCATCCACTTCAGCGATCTGCATCTGGCGCTGGCGGCCGCAGCCATTGTGCTGCTGATATATCTGATGCGCATCGTACTGACCCGCATGGCCTTCCGCGACCCCGGCTACAGCCTGCGCGATACCGCCATCACCTCGATGATGATACCCAAAGGGCTGGCCGCCGCCGTGCTGGCCGCCTTGCCGCTGCAATACGGGGTTACCGGCGGAGAAATCATAAGGGATACCACCTACATGGTCGTGCTGATCAGTATCGCCTTAACCGCCTTGCTCGTCATGGCCTACCCTTCCCGCATGGCGCAACGCTTTTATTCACTGACGATGGGGAAACAATTGCCGGTTCAAACTGAACCTGCAGACGCGACTAAGGAAAACGCTTAACCCGCAGTTCGCTCCAGCAACAGCGAATATAACCTGCGACTGTCCGCGCGCAATACGGTAAAGAGCAGGTCACCCACAGCAATGCGGTCACCACATTTGGGAAGTTGTCCGGCCGCCTTGAGCACCAGTCCCCCTACGGTATCGCAATCTTCATCGCTAAAATCAGAGCCGATAATCGCATTGAAATCATTGATTTCAGTATCCGCTTTGACACGATATTGCCCCGTACCATCTGCAATTACATTGTCCTCGTCCGAATCGAAATCATATTCGTCTTCAATGTCTCCTACGATTTGTTCGAGCACATCTTCGATCGTTACCATACCCGACACACCGCCGTACTCATTGACCACCAGCGCGATGTGATTGCGGTTGCTGCGAAATTCGCGCAACAACACGTTCTGACGTTTGGACTCAGGCACGAACACAACCGGACGTAACATGTCGCGCACGTCAAACTCTTCTCCTGCGTAGTAACGCAACAAGTCTTTAGCCAGGAGAATACCAATGATGTGATCCTTGTCACCATCAATCACAGGAAAACGTGAGTGCGCAGTTTCAATGACATAGGGAATAAAATCTTCTGGAGACAGGCTGATGTCGATGACGTCCATTTGTGCGCGAGGAATCATAATCTCGCGTACCTGTCGCTCTGATACTTGCAATACACCTTCCATCATCGACAGCGCGTCCGAATCAAGCAGATTGTTTTCGTACGCACCATGCAACAGTCTGATCAGTTGTTCACGATCCTCCGGTTCGCGCAACAGCAGCGCAGATAATCGTTCAAGTAAAGTCGGTTTACTACTTTCAGGGTCGTCCATTTTTTAAGGGTCAGGTTTCCAAGTAGGGATCAGGATAACGCAATTTTAACATCAGTGCAGTTTCTAATGATTCCATCTCTTCCGCATCGGCATCATTTTCATGGTCATAGCCTTGCAAATGCAGCGCTGCGTGTACGGCTAAGTGCGCATAATGAGACAGTAAATCCTTGCCCTGTTCTGCCGCTTCTCTCTCTACCACCGGTGCGCATATCACGACATCCCCGGAGAGCGGGACTGTGTCGTCGTAAACGAAGGTCAGCACGTTGGTTGCATAATCACGCCCCCGGTAGGCCTTGTTCAGGTCACGCCCTTCCACTTCATCCACGATGCGCAGTGTCAGGCTCACATCCCGCTGCAAGGCCGCCTTGAACCAGCGACGCCACTGCGGGCGCGTCGGCAATACGTCAGCGACACTTGCGTACTGCACCGCCAGAGACAGGTTGTGTTTAATCGCAGGCGTATTCATAGACTCACCAGTTCGCCGCGCAACGTATGCCTGACCACTTGCGTTACTTTCACATCAACGAAGCGACCTATCATGCCGGGAGAACCGCGAAAATTAATCACCCGGTTGTTGTCGGTACGTCCTGCCATTTCCAGCACGTCTTTTTTTGAAATACCTTCAACCAGCACACGCTGTACGGAATCTAACATAGACTGCCCAACCGCATCTTCCTGGGAAGACAGCTTATCCTGTAGTCGTTTCAGGCGTGCAGACTTGACTTCCAGCGGCGTATCATCGCGCATCTCGGCCGCCGGCGTTCCTGGTCTTGGGCTATATAAATAGCTAAAACTGTTATCAAAGCCGATATCATCGATCAGTTTGAGCGTTGCTTCAAAATCCTGTTCCGTCTCGCCAGGGAAACCTACGATAAAATCCGATGTGACACAGATATCAGGGCGCACCGCACGCACACGGCGAATCACCGATTTGTATTCCAGCACGGTATGGCCGCGCTTCATGGCCGCCAGCACGCGATCCGAACCGGATTGCACGGGCAGATGCAAATGACTGACCAGCTTAGGGGTCGTGGCATACACATCGATCAGCCGCTGACTCATATCGCGCGGATGAGATGTCGAGTAGCGGATCCGCGCAATGTCAGGCAGCTCAGCAATGGCCTGCAGCAAATAGGCAAAGTCCACCGTATCGTCATCATCAGTAGCGCCCGCATAGGCATTCACATTCTGACCGATCAGCGTCACTTCTTTGACACCCTGTGCAGTCAGTTCATTAATATCCTTCATCACGTCGGTCAGCGGCCTCGAGACTTCTTCACCGCGTGTATAAGGCACCACGCAGAACGTACAGTATTTGCTGCAGCCTTCCATGATAGAAACAAACGCCGAAGCCGATGTGGTCTGAGGCGTCGGTAAATGATCGAATTTTTCAATTTCGGGAAAGCTGATATCCACCTGAGAACGGCCCGTCTTACGTCGCGCATTAATCAGATCCGGCAGCCTGTGCAAAGTTTGCGGCCCGAATACCACATCGACGTAAGGCGCGCGCCTGATGATCACATCGCCTTCCTGGCTGGCGACACAGCCGCCCACCCCGATAATAAGATCAGGCTTGAGTGCTTTAAGCGGGCGCACACGCCCCAGATCAGAAAACACCTTCTCTTCTGCCTTCTCCCGAATTGAGCATGTATTGAACAGAATGACGTCCGCATCCTCAATCTTGTCTGTCTGTTCCATCCCGTCACAGGCACGCATCACATCCGCCATTTTGTCCGAGTCATACTCGTTCATTTGGCAACCATAAGTCTTTATATATAATTTTTTCATAGCATTAAGATGATACCTGTATATCCTGAAAACTCAAATCCACATGAGTAAAGAAAAAATGAATACCCATAGGAAATTTGCGTGTATTTCCGACTAAATTACTTGTATAATAAAAACAGTTTCAGTCGGCTATTTTTTGATAGTTGAAATTTAAACGTTAAGGGAAAAAATAAAAATGTCTATTATCGCTACTATCGCATCGATGTTCACCGCTTCACTTGCAATCGGCTTTTCAATCTGGATGATTATCCAGGTAACAAAAAGCAACTAAACCCATTTCGCAAGGAAGCCAGAGCGCCGGCTTCTTTTATTTTTCATATTTTTTCTTCCTTTGCCTACGCAATATGCCGTCGGGCTATTCTATCTATTCATAAAAAACATTTTACTTAAAAAATAAATGTGCTACGATTAGTCCCGTTGTTATTGTGTTCATTTAAGCATCTCTTGGGAGGAGAAATTATGTCTATTATCGCTACTATTGCATCCGTAGGAACTGCCCTCATGGCACTGACTTTTTCATTGTGGATGATCGGACAATTGTTCGGCAAGCACTAAGCAGTAAACAGCCAATCAAAAAAACCAGCTCAGGCTGGTTTTTTTGATTGTGGGCTTCTAAAATGACAACTGAAATACAACTCGTTAAATCTGAAGCGGCATGCTTCAACTGCTTTATATCCCCCTGAAAGCTCAATCGTCAGATGGGATGCAGAGGGCGGATAAACTGACATAAAAAAAGACCTGCATCGCTGCAAGTCTTTGTTTATTTGGTGGGTCGTGCGGGGATCGAACCTGCGACAAATGGATTAAGAGTCCACTGCTCTACCAGCTGAGCTAACGACCCGTTTTGATTTTGTACAACATCAAAATTGGTTCTAAGATTAAATCAAAAATACTACGTTATGCAAAAGCCCTCACGAGGAGGGCTTAGCATTTATAAGGCGTCTGACGATGACCTACTTTCACATGGGTAATCCACACTATCATTGGCGCGGAGTCGTTTCACTGTCCTGTTCGGGATGGGAAGGAGTGGGACCAACTCGCTATGGTCGTCAGACAAACTGTTTTAAT